>Ga0265294_10008294_pt1 | contig 12161 bp, 10 predicted proteins | sample MunlanPumphouse3_FD_192504 | JGI IMG/M metagenome (GOLD analysis project Ga0265294, IMG submission 192504) | Groundwater microbial communities from a municipal landfill in Southern Ontario, Canada - Pumphouse #3 | ecosystem: Environmental > Aquatic > Deep subsurface > Groundwater | place... | reverse complement strand
ACTTAATCAACCTTGACAATTGCCGCCTGCGGGCAGACTTGCACACATTTACCACATTGAGTACATTTCTCCTGGTCAATTTCCGCAAGGAAATTCGTAACCTTGATAGCTCCTTCCGGGCATTCCTTTTCGCATTTTTTACAGCCAATACATCCAACCTCACAAGCAAGCTTGACCTGCTTGCCTTTATCGTGAGAACGGCAGAGGACATGGACTTTTTCGGACTCTTTTGCAAAAGTTAGCACTCCATTTGGACAGGCTGAAATACAATTTCCACAACTGGTACAGAGATTTTTGTTAACCACCGGAAAACCCTTTTCTCCCATGGAAAGAGCTCCAAAAGGACAGGCTCGGACACAGGTTCCAAGTCCCATACAACCATAGGTACAGCCTTTTCTGGAATCACAAAGCATAAGCGCGGCCTTGCAGCCCTGCACGCCCTCATAATCATAAAGGGTTACACAGCGTTCGTTTCCACCCTGACAGAGTACAAAAGGATACTCTGGCTCGGCTTCGGAAACTTCCTGTCCTAGAAGAGTTCCGATTGCCTTTGCGGTTTCAAAACCACCTACGGGACAGCTATCCACAGCGGCTCCGCTTTCCACCATTGCCTCGGCGCAAGAAGCGCAGCCTGCAAACCCGCAGCCTCCACAATTCGCTCCTGGCAGCAGTTCTGCAACTTCATCGATTAAGGGGTTGGATTCAACCTTAAAGACCCGAGAGGCCATAAGCAGCATTAAGGCTACAGCTAAGCCAAGTCCGGCAAGCACCGCTACCGAGTTTATGATTACTTCCTTACTCAAGGGGGATCACCCCAAAGAAGCTTACAAAAGCCATGGCCATAACAGTTGCTACAAAAAATGCATAGGTAACTCCACGCCCCACAGCTTTTGGAACGTTTACTATATTGCTCTTTTCGCGGATTGCAGCCATCAAAATCATGGCAATGGTGTATCCGATTCCGGCTGCAATTCCAAAGACTACACTCTGGGAGAAATTGTAATCATTATTGACATTTATGAGCACTGCCCCAAGCACCGCACAGTTGGTGGTGATTAAAGGAAGATAGATCCCAAGAGAACGATAAAGTGCAGGCACGTGTTTTCGGACAATGAATTCTACAAGCTGCACAAGAGCTGCAATCACTACAATAAAAGCAATCGTTTTTAGAAATTCCAATTTCAGGGGAACCAGCACAAAATTATACAGTGCATAGGATACACTTGCTGCCATGGCCATAACAAAAACCACAGCTCCAGACATCCCGCTTGCACTTTTTACATCTTTTGTTACTCCCACAAAGGAACAGAGTCCAAGGAACTGAATAAGCAGAAAGTTCTTAACAAAGACTCCTTCCAGCAAGATTGTAGATAAGGCTTTTTCGACCATTTTAACCACCTTTTGCAGCTTTCTGCTGTCTGCGATAGTTCACGATAGTCATAAGCACTGCAATTGTAAGGAAAGCTCCGGGAGATAGAGTCATATATTGCGCAGGGGTTATGATCCCACTTGCATCGATGAGCGTGACTCCGAAGGGATCAATTATCCCGGTGCCTAAAAACTCTCGGATTCCTCCGATCAGCATTAGCACAAGCAGAAAGCCCGTCCCTTCTCCCAAAGCATCTATTATGGAGTAAAAAACCCCATGCTTCAGCGCATAAGCTTCAGCTCTGCCTATAACAATACAATTAACCACGATCAGGGGAATGAATATTCCTAATTTTTCATAGAGTTCAGGCGTATACGCTTCCATTACCATATCAACGATTGTAACGAAAGTTGCAATGACAATGATTTCAATAGGAAGTCTGACAGCTGCAGGAATCTGTTTCCGCATTGCTGAGACCATCATGTTTGATCCGACCAACACAAACATGGTTCCAAGAGCCATTCCTATTCCGTTTTCCATAGAGGTCGTGACCGCAAGGGTCGGACAGAGCCCGAGTACAAGCCCAAAGGTCGGGTTGTCCTTTGTAATTCCACGTATAAACTCACTTAATGGATTCATAATCAGGCCTCCTGGGCAGCTACATAGTCTACGGCCTTGTGGAGGGCATCTACCACGGCCTGAGAGGAAATCGTAGCTCCGGTAATAGCATCGACTTGTCCTCCTTTGCTTTGCAGGCTCACATCAGTTACTGGGATGTCGATAAACTGGGTTCTGAAGTCCTCTTCTACAATAAGGGCTCCAAGCCCCGGGGTTTCGGAATGTTTCATTACCTGCATTCCGGTAATTGAAGCGTAATCTGCCGAAATTCCAACCATCAGTTCAATCATGCCCTGACATCCTACCTGTTCCTGCCGCACCGCATAGCCCACGATATTTCCGGAAGCATCTACCCCTTGATAATAAAGCACTATGGGATTGCCTTCCTCGTCTTCCCCTTCAGTCACTTCATTAAAATCCGCAGCGGCAGGAAGAATTTCCATGAGAGCCTCCTTTTGCTGCTCAGCCTGCAATTCTTTCAATTTGCTTTGCGTAGGCCCATAGGTTAGCCCCAAGAGAGCTGCAGCAATTGCGGAAATAACAACCATTTTCAAAATGACATCTACAATTTCCTTTTTATCACTCATTAAGCACACCTCCCAAAGGGGTTGGAAGGGTTTTAACTTCAATGTAGGGAGCAACTACATTTGAAAGCAAGAGCGCATAAAGAGTGCCCCAAAGGTAATTTCCAGCGAAGTAGCCATAAGTTATGGTCAACACCCCGCAGAGGATACCATAGACGAGTCTTCCGTTCTTTGTAACCGGAGTTGTGGCGGTTTCAGTAGCAATGAAAAAGACTCCAAGCAGGAAAGTCCCCTGCATGATATAAGAGGGGTCTTCTCCAAGGAAAAGAGCCAGAATTACCGTTGTTAGGAAATAGCTTAGCGGAATTCTCCATTCAATAAATTTAGTAGCAATGAGGATTAAGCCCGTAAGAATTATAAGAATCGGGGAGACATCAGTCAAAAACCCGGCTCCTGTTTCATAAAGCAGATCTGAAAACTCACTTGTGATTGGAATGGATTCAGGAAGCATGTTTTGAGCCCAAGCTAAATTCAAAAAGACCCAGGCTGTAAGGCTTGGGTGGAACATATAGGATCCAATTCCTCCAAAAGCGTGTTTTCCAACTCCAATGGCAAAGGCTCCTCCGACAAAAGCCATCCAAGCAGGCAGAGTAGGAGGACAAATAAGAGCAAGCAAAAGCCCAAGGTAGAGAGCATTCCCGTCTGAAATTGTCAGTTTCTGCTTAAATGCGAGCTGAATCACAAGTTCAGTTCCAACCGCCCCCAGAATTGCCGCAAGAATATTTATAAGGGCCGGGGTTCCGAACAAAAGAAGCGAAGCTGCTCCTACGATAAGCAAAGCAGCTATTCTTCCGTACATGAGGCTCTTTACTGAAATCTTCGATCTTCTGTGAGGCGGGGGCGAAATTGTAAATTGAGTCATTCTATCACCTCCGCATTTTTAGCTTCGTTCATCTTCTGAAGCTGGAGTTTTGAATAGCGGATAAGCTGGACTAGATGTCTTTTTGCAGGGCAGACTGCGGCGCATTCTCCGCATTCAATGCAGCTTAGGGCATAGTATTCCCCGCATTTTTCATACATTCCACAATCCGCCATAACCGCAATCCTGCCCGGCAAAAGGTTTACAGGACAGGCATCCACACAACGAGCACAGTGAATACAAGGCATAGCCTCATCCCTTAGAACCTCTTCTTTGGCCTGGACAACAATGCCTGTTGTATTCTTGACTATGGGCACTTCATCCGTGTAAACGGCCACCCCTCCCATGGAGCCGTTAATTATAAGCTTCCCAGGCTCTCCTCTGTAGCCGCCGCAGGCTTCAATAACGTCCTTTACAGGAGTTCCAAACCTAACAAAGAGACTTTTTGGATTGTTTACAGCTCCGGTTATTGTAACGGCGTTTTCAAGATAGGGTTTGCCTTCTTTTATGGCATCATATACGGCTTTTGCCGATTTGATTCCGCAAATGCTCAGATGCACATCCTCAGGCTTATAGCCTAAGGGAAGGCTCCGACCCATAACATCAGCTGAAAGCAGGTTCATCATTGTAGGAGTGTAGGTTTTTTTGCCTGCGACAAGGGCTATGAGGTCTGAGTCTGTATCCTCAAAGTAATAATCAGCATGACGTTTTCCTATAATCGGAGCAACTGGAAGGGGTTTTCCATTAAGGCTGGCTTTTTTAAAAGCCTGAATCGATTCTTTATCATCCGCTCTGAGCACGATTACCCCTTTTGAAATTCCGCCGGCTTCCAGCATAAGCTGAAAGCCTTCCAGAACTTTGTCAAGGAAAGGAAGGTAGGCTCTGGTGATCAGGGGAAAGGTAGCATTTAGGATCAGCGTGTCGATTAAGGGACCGGGTTTTAAGATTTTATAGGTTGGTTTTTCATAGTACTCGACAATACCTGCAGCCTCGATAATTTCCATTAATCTGGAAGGAGGAGCCTCTTTTTCAGGCACGAATTCCGGAGCTTCCGTACATTCCACAGGTTCGAGGACCACACTAAGAACGCTTTTTCCCCCGGGCGCGGGTCTGGCCTCAACAGCAACTACATTTCCACAGTAAGGGGAATGAATATAGGCAAGCTCGCTTCCCTTACAGTCCCCAAGCTTCTGGCCAAGGTGAACTTCATCGCCTTTTTTGACCAAAGGAGCGCAGGCAATCCCATCATGTTGTTTTAAAGGGAGAATTACCCTTTCAGGCAGTTTATTCAGTTTGATTACATCACTCAAGTGAGACACCTCCCATTTACTCCCTCTCAACCTCTTTAGGTCTCGGTTTTTTCGGGTAGCTCACCCCGATGCTCTTCACAGCAGCTGACTCGCCTCCAGGATCGCCTTCAGGATATCCTATAGCCGCCCAGTCGATTACAGCTTCGCTACCATGGCAGTTTTTACAGGTCAAGGGTTTAGCCATGCCCACCTCATTGCTTACAATGTTGTGAGAAACCTGATAATAGAGCTCAACGCTTCTAAGAACGGCATTTGGATAATCCGCGTTGCCATCTCCATCAGCGTCATAACCTTGCATTTCGTCAAGCGTAACCTTGCCATCACCATTGGCATCTGCAGCTTTCACGTGCAGAACCGGAATCGACTTTCCTATAGAAATGCTGGTATTCGGGTTTTCCAAAACCTCCGGGTCAGTGCCTGCATCCCACCAGGTCCCCTTGATTTTGTTGAAGGGAGCAAGTTTTACGTTGCTGTCGTTTCGGGCATCAACACTTGGGAGCACATCTCCAAAGCTTCCATTAGTCCAAGCAAGGACAGGCTGGAAATCTTCTTCCCAGAAAACATCTTCTCGTTCCCCGTTTTGCCAGCTGAAGGCTTTAAGGGGCTTTCCTCCCGGAAGTTCTCCGCCTGGAAGCATCGGAATATGGCAGGATGTACAGTCAAGGAATTCCGTATGGGAATCTGCAAAAGGCCCGTGGGAGATTCCGGCGTGACAGGCTTTGTCGTCACAGCTTCTCATGCTCTCATCAAAGTGGCTCTCTGGCAGGTCAGGGGTATCGGAGACGTTGCCTCGTCCAAACTGGTGATCCGAGGTTATAATGTAAGCCTCTGTATGGTGACATTCTGCACATTCTACCCCTTCTTCGGCATGAGCGTCGTGCTCGATGTAGAAGGCTTCATCTCCCCAGGCAACGGCCCGGAGGGGCACGTCCCGGATGTGACACTGTTCGGAGCAGGAAGTGGCACTGGGAACGCCGTTTACTGCATCATGAAAAGCTATTAGCAGAGGATAGGGAGTCAGGAAATCGGCGCTGTAGACCGAAAGGCGAAGCCCGTCTTTCTGAGCTTTGGCGCTTGCTTCGGCCATTCCAGCCTGATTTGCGTTTTCATAATCTCCGCTTGCTATTTTTTCCGCTCTTGCCTCAAAATTATAGAGGCCAGAACCTTCATGACACATCATGCAATCGACTTGGACCCCGTATTCCGCAAGTGGACCTCCGCCTGGGTGATATTTTCCAAATTCCTCAACCCAAGCATCCTTTCCGGACGTTTCAAGATCAAAATTTGTGAGGGGAGACCAGCGGGCCATGTCAACCTGTACATGATAAGAATTATTGACTTTTTCATAGACACCGTAGTGGCAGACTCCGCAAACCTCGTCGGACCACTCTCCTTTTGTCATATAGTGGGTTGAAATCGGATCATTTCCACTAAAGCCAAGGGAGGTATATCCGACTGCAGTCACAAGGAGCAACACCGCGACTCCCGACACCATCAGATTTAACCTATTCATAACGACCACATTCTTTATTTTTGATATTTCATGTTGCCTGATGGGCAAAAGCTCTTTTCAACACCTTATCCGGATTTCAATAATTTATCCAGATTTCAGTTTCAGTAAGAGAGATACTATACAAATAATTGATATATGTGTAACCTAGGAGACAAAGGGATGACAAGCCCTGGCTACTATAAGAGACAGACAAAGGGACAGATAAGAGACAGGCAGAAAACTGCTGAATCATTCCGCTTTTGGAAGAGACATATCCCAAAAATAAAGGGATGTAAATAAATTCCAAATTAAGGATAATTTGAGGGAAAGGAATTCTGATATTAAACTACTATTTTAGGGAAATTACACAATAATTTGACGAAAGTTATTAAGAGATTAATTAGGATTTAAGGGAAAGCTAGCGAACAAGGAATTGGCATAGAGACTAACCTGACCTTCTGGCAGCCTGAAAACTTATCCAATTTTTTGATCACCAGCTTTTTCATTTTTTGTTTGATGCGCTTCATTTACTTTTAAAAAACAAAGGTGAATTCCACTTCTAGGAAAAAGGTTTACTTGAGGTAATACTTATTTCTTTCGAAATTATTTTGGAAATTATTTATATTATAGAATAAAGAAGATAAAAATATATCTTATTAATATATCCTATAGTGTATATTTCATAAAAATATAAAATATACTTAATATAATAAAATCATATACTGTATTAATATATAAAATTAACCTATTAAAAATGACATGATTATCCGTGATAAATAAGCACGGAAGGCGTTATCGGAAAGAGGTTTCCGGCGAGCAAAACAGTTTGTATGAATATAACTAGTAGGGAAAATTCTTTACGGATCATTATATATACTTTTGAATGGATCTGCTAAAATATCAAAAATATATTAATTAAGAAATCGAATGAAAATTCTGTAAAAAAGAAGACATGTATACAAAAATGTATACAGATAGGCAGCTTAAGCGTTTGTGTATGCGCAAAAGACCAAATAAAAATAGAAAAATTTAATAGGAAGCAGAACTCACAAATTTTTTGCTGAAACCGGCCTCCTAAAAAGAGAGTAGGCACAAAGAATGACAAGGATAAAAACAAGATTCTCAGCCTTATTTCTACTGATTATTATGGCAGCGGCTCTGCTTTCAGGCTGTATAACTTCTGAAAGGCCCGAAATCACAGAAGAAATCCCAGAAAAACTTTCAGGCTCTGCCCCAGAGCCTGAACTGCTGCCGCTTCAGCAGACGCGCAGTATTATGAACACCGAAATCACAGTCAAGGTTTTTGCTGAAAATGAAAGTGAAGGACTCAGGGCCCTTAAGGAAGCATTTGAAGAAGTGGAAAAAGTCGAGGCTCTTATGAGTCCTTCAAAACCCGAAAGCCAGCTTTATATTCTCAATAGCGAAGGAAAGGTAGAAGCTGCTGATCCTGCTTTTCTTTATGTCCTGAATCACTCCCGGAATTATTCGGAACTGAGTGGAGGAGCTTTTGATATTAGCATAAAACCTTTGCTCGACCTCTGGGCCGAACGCTTTGAGCCTGAGGGCCCAAAAACCCCTCCAGAACCTGAGGCTTTAAATGAAACCTTAAAGCTCGTAAATTATACCAAGATAAAAATCGAAGGAAGAGAGGTCAGCCTTTCTCCAGGGATGGGAATCGTTCTTGGAGGAGTTGCCAAAGGTTATGCAGTTGATAAGGCAATTGAAGCCCTCAAGGCAAATGGGATTGAAAACGCTTTTGTAAACGCAGGCGGAGATGGAAGGTATATTGGGCTTAAAAGAGACGAACTCGGGAAGAAAAAACCCTGGGTTACCGGACTTCAGAATCCTGAGAAAGGAGAAGATTTCATAACTATGATAAATGCCAGAGATGTAGCCGTTGCGACCAGCGGAAATTATGAGCGGTATTTTAATGAGTCTGCAAGAGTTTCCCATATCGCTGATCCTAGGACCGGCTACCCTGCAGAAGAACTTATTGGCTGCACAGTGATTGCCCAGAGTGCAATTGAAGCCGATGCCCTTGCTACTACACTTTTCGTGCTCGGAGAAACTAAAGGCCTTGAGTTAGTCGAAAGCCTTGAAGGAGTAGAGTGCCTGCTTATAAGAAACGACCGCAGCCTTGTCTATTCCAGCGGATTTCAGGAATACGAACTTATTTGAAAAGGTTTTTCAGAAGGAGGAACCTTTTCCCAATTTTTTCATATATTCAAATCAGCCTAGGTAGACTGTATGTAGGGTTTCATATAGGGGTCCTTCGGGAGTCAGAGTGCTTTTTTTAAGTTTGACCTGATCCACTTTCATGCTTCCGATTTTTATGTTCTTTAGTTCATGGAATAGCTCCAAAAAGATTTTTTTCTGGGGCTGTTTAAGGAACTTTATCCTGGCAAGAGTGGCGTGGGGAGCAAATTCTCGTCTGTCTTTTTCAAACCCAAAGGGCTCTAGTATTTCTTCTATTCTGGAATGGAGGGCTCTAAAATTACCAAAACTTCCAAGCCAGAGGACTTTTGGGTTTCCGGGTTTTGGAAAAACCCCAAGCCCTTCGACCTTAGCCTCAAAAGCTGTGCATCCAAGCGAGTCAAGAGCCTCTGAAAGGGCAGGGATGGAGCTTTCTTCCACATCTCCTAAAAACTTTAAAGTGATATGAAGAAGCTCAGGCTCAACCAGTTTCAGATTTAGCCCCGCAAATCTGGCCTGAAGTTCTATAAGCTGTGTCCTGAAAACAGGATCAAGTTCCACTGCAATGAATGTGCGTATCAAACTTTTCCACCTGAGTTAATTTAGAGAATCCTGAATCAGTCTCTGATCCTTAGCTATTTCTTAGCTACTTCTGATTCTAGGTATGAAAGCTAGCCTGAAAAATATTTCCTTAAAAAAGGGCTTTTAGGGACTTTCAGGATACAGAAAGTAAAAATATAATAAGTACAATAAGGAAAAAACGCTGCGGAAATGGAGGAAAAAAGGAAAAAAAGGAAATGGGCAAAAGCTGCCATACGGAACATCTATAAAGGGTATTTATAATGTATATTCTATAATATAAAATCTAGATAAATTTTCATATAAGGTAGGCTCCCGAATCCCTTAACTCTAAAAGGGCATAATATCTTTAGGTTTGAGGTATAAATCTTAACTGAGGCTGTAGAGCTTAAAAGGATACAGGAATGAGCACGAAGGGGGCAAATAAAAAACTAAAGCTAGAAATTCCGGAAAATCCGGGAAGAGTCGAGCTGTGGAAAAAGCAGGGGTGAGGATCTGACGGACAGAGCACGGATTATTGCAGAGAATGCGGCCCGAATAGCCGAAGAATTGAAGGCGGGGGCGATTATGGTTGCAGGAGAACTTAATTTTGAGGAAATTCGAACCGGAATTCCCATATATTATACCTCCATACATCCAAAAAGTCTTATTGACCACTTGGTTTCGGTGGAAAAGGAAGGAAAAGGAAACGTAAAGGAGCTTATAGGCCAGCTCAGCCAGGAAGCTTCCGGAAACGTTGAGCAGCTCCAAAATGCCGTTGCCGTCGAATACGTGCTCGGAGAACTGGATTCGGGACTGGTTGTGGGCGTGGTGGAGGCTAAGGATTCAAGTTCTATTATTGTGCATTCTCTGGAAGAAAACCCCCTGATAAAAGCTATAAGAGAATGCGAAGAGCGCACTAGTCCTGAGGTTGTAAATGCGGCACTTAAAATCGCTTTTGATATTGCAATTGCGGGCAGGGAAGGCAAAAAGGTTGGAGCTGCTTTTGTGATAGGAGATACCGAAGAAGTCCTGAAACGCTCCCATCAAATGATTCTCAATCCTTATGCAGGCCAGACTGAAGCTGACCGGAATATTCTGGACAGGAAAAATTGGGAATCCGTAAAGGAATTTGCCCAGCTCGACGGAATTTTTGTTGTGGATGAGGAAGGCAAAATCCACGCTGCGGGGCGCTATTTGGATGTGGATGCTAAAAGTGTAGAAATAGAAAAAGGGCTTGGAGGAAGACACGTTTCTGCCGCTGCAATTACAAGAGATACTGTAGCAATTGCAGTTACAGTTTCGGAATCCGGAGGGGTCCTCCGAGTATATAAAGACGGAAAGGAAAGCATCTGCATAGATTCAATCCAGCCCTGTAAGAAATGTATATGAGGTATTTTTCAGATGTGTCAAGTTAAGAAATTTAAGAGATTAAGCAAGGATTATTAAAGGGTATTTAGGAGCAAGAAACAAGGGACAAGGAGCTTCAGGTTTCACCTCGTTTTAAACGTCATTGCAATTATATTTATAAATATCTTTATCGATATTTGAAATGAAATGAGATCGAACATAAGTGTATTAATATATAATTTATTTAGGATGCGTATCTAAGTGCTTCTTTTCTCTTTTTTTCGTGGATCTTTATATAATACCCCCCAAAAGGAAGATCCCCGAAAGGGCTGATTTAATTTTCTTAAAAAATAGAAGAATTTATATGGTAGGAAAACCTCTATTTTTGTGTAAAAACCAGAGCATGAACCCAATTGCTAAATAATGGAAAACAAAGCTTTCAAAGCTTGAAAAGCCTAAATTGGAGCAAAATTGCCTTGGTTAAAATCAGACCTTAGAGGGATTGAAACTATCATATGTCAATGGGTGAAATAAAAGAATTGACTGTTAAAATCAGACCTTAGAGGGATTGAAACTCTCCCATGCCTCAGTTTCTACCCCACAACACGCCGGTTAAAATCAGACCTTAGAGGGATTGAAACGGCACTAATCGAAAGCGTTTTTGTAGGGCTCACCCGTTAAAATCAGACCTTAGAGGGATTGAAACGTAAGTCCCATCAAATATTTCTGTCCTGATGAACATTGTTAAAATCAGACCTTAGAGGGATTGAAACGGACGACGACGCGGAAGTGGCAGAAATCCAGAAAGAACTTAGAATGGTTAAAATCAGACCTTAGAGGGATTGAAACAACAGCTAGCGGGGGGATTTTTCAGAAAAGCACGGGTTAAAAGTTAAAATCAGACCTTAGAGGGATTGAAACATGGCTCCAGTACTTCATTTACAGATATAATTTTACGGGTTAAAATCAGACCTTAGAGGGATTGAAACCTTGAAACAATCGCAGCCGAAGCAGGGGAAAAAGCCGGTTAAAATCAGACCTTAGAGGGATTGAAACTACTGTGAATAGTACGTCATGAGGGGCATAGTAGAGGTTAAAATCAGACCTTAGAGGGATTGAAACAAACCCGCGAATTTGACATAAAATACAAGCGTACAGTGTTAAAATCAGACCTTAGAGGGATTGAAACGGTTGATGCCCCGTTTGTGTATCCGAGGCTGTCAGTCCGTTAAAATCAGACCTTAGAGGGATTGAAACGAGAGAAAAAAGAGGATACAAGCGACAAGATAATAGGGGTTAAAATCAGACCTTAGAGGGATTGAAACGCAACTCTTTCATGTTCTTTTGCATAAAATAAAAAGTTAAAATCAGACCTTAGAGGGATTGAAACGTCTCTAAAATAACGACGGTGAAAAAATGAGGCGAAAAGTTAAAATCAGACCTTAGAGGGATTGAAACATAGGGGAGACTATCGAAATCAAATGGAAAGGAAAAAGTTAAAATCAGACCTTAGAGGGATTGAAACCAAACTACTTCAAATTAGGAGTTGAAACAAATGTATAGTTAAAATCAGACCTTAGAGGGATTGAAACACGATAAGAAAAACAACTGCGGCCGAGAGGGCACGCGTTAAAATCAGACCTTAGAGGGATTGAAACAATTTTCACAAAGTATCCCAACACAGGACACAGCCCCGTTAAAATCAGACCTTAGAGGGATTGAAACCTTGTAGTTTGTAGAGAGCAGGGAGGATTTGAAAGTTAAAATCAGACCTTAGAGGGATTGAAACTTTACTGGCAATTGTCTGACAAGTAACCAGCAGAACGAG
>Ga0265294_10008291_pt1 | contig 12163 bp, 11 predicted proteins | sample MunlanPumphouse3_FD_192504 | JGI IMG/M metagenome (GOLD analysis project Ga0265294, IMG submission 192504) | Groundwater microbial communities from a municipal landfill in Southern Ontario, Canada - Pumphouse #3 | ecosystem: Environmental > Aquatic > Deep subsurface > Groundwater | place... | reverse complement strand
CCACGCAACCCCAGCTATAAGTAAAAATAACATCATAACTAAAGCAACTACTGCCATAGAACCACGTTGCGATTTCATATTTTCACCTTTTCTTAAATAGAGGATTTTGTTAAAGTAAAAGTTGTACTACCCTCTGTAGTCCAACCATTTCCAAGAATAGTATCTTTTAGCGTACTCCATGCCCAAGTGTTCACAGAAGTAGGACTTGACCTAATATAAAGCTTAGATGTATCCGTATTATAAATATACTTAGTATACCACCCTGGCTGCTGTGCGCTGGACTCTTGGCAGAAAATAAAGGTATCCTTAGTATCTCCGGTCGCTGAAACAACCCAAAAAGGTTGCGCATAAACAGTTGCAGTTATGCCGTTCGCATAAGTAACCTTACCGGAAGGCCAAGCTCCGTTATAATAAACATTATATACATAGGCTCTGAGCGCATCGTTGCTAAGGCTATTGTTTCCATAACTTCTATAAACGGCCACTTGTGCCTGCTCATCAGTGGTTAGTGTTTCTCCTGCATAATATTTTTGTATAAGGTTCGCAATATCTATATAGTGATTTCTGAGTATTATCCACGGATCTGTTTCAGTAGCATCATCAGTCGTTAATGGTCCCACACTAGTACGCAAATGCTCTTCTTTCATGCTTCCTGAAATTGCATATTGCATGGGTAAATCAATTTTATATAATTCCACATCCATACTACTAATAAGTTTAGCCGGGCTAATAGGGAAATTTGTCGTTGTGGTAAATAAAGAATTTGCATCTTTTTCCGGAAATACCAAGGTTTTAGTTATCGCCCCTATGGTCTTAGTAACCTTCATTTGTTTATGAGTCCACCCACTAGGTTGCTGCAGTGCAACAGTTACATCCACTTTCTCTGAAGTACCATTAGCAGCATCATAATTGTTACTGAAAATAGTACTAGTATAAACCATTTTAGTGATTCCCGTAAAATCACTGCTATCTGCCGTAAGCGCTGTTTCCGTCGTACCACTGTAAAACTTTATGCTATCTTTATCCGCATAGCGCAAAGTAGTTTTTATTTCCGCCATCATGGCCCTGGCCTGAGAAAAAAGTTCTTGTTGTGAAACACCGGCTTGCTGCTGCTTTACGCTTTGAGAAAATAGACCAATAATCGTACCGAAAACAATACCCATGAGTACGATGGCAACCACTAATTCTATTAAAGTAAACCCTGCATTTTTTTTCACAGTACCACCCTATTCAACGGCAATGTAGCTTTCCAGTCTCACATTTTCAGAAGCCGGATCTGTCCAGCTTACGTTCACAATAATCCGGTATAACTTATTGCGTCCATACTTGGCACTATCTCCATATACTTGCACAGCAGAACATTCCGCTGTATATTCTCTATTTTCCCCATCCACTTTAACGACTTTGTCAGCATTAGCTGCAGCAACTAATGCTTCTAAGCCAGCATCAGCACTATAACTGACACCTGCAGCTTTTTTCATGAATTCCATGCGTTGAGCAGCAATTTCCATAGCTCGTTCTGAACTGCCGGCCATGATACTTGACTTAGTACCCTCGGTATATAAATAACTTAGTGCCACCAAAGCAACGGCTAAAATGACAATCGCAACGATGGCATCTATCATTAAAAATCCTTTATTTTTTTTAAAAAGTTTACAAAAGCGCAACAAAGTCTTCACTAGAAGCCTCTTTCTCTTATTTCAATAAAAAAACTTTTTATTATGATTTTAATTATAACATAAATATTTATAGGAACGAGAGAAAATAAGGTATTGGAACAAAGTCCAATACCTTATTACTTACTGTTTTTCATTAACCTCCCGTGCCCAAAGTTGCAGTTTAGCTGCTACCTCTCCTGCATAATCGCTAAGGGTCGGAAATTCCATATTATCTGCGTTATATACTCGTACTACGCGGATATCATCATAGTAAACATCCGTATACCCATCATTATCTATGGTAATAAAACGGGTTTCATCTACAATACCGCGTTTTTTTGCTAAATAAAGCGCTCCGGCCATAAGTCTTGCCCGGTATTCAGGTTTGTCACTCCCCACAGTATTAGAAAATTCATACTGCCATTTACCCTCTGTCACTTTTGCACTACCATCTTTGTCTATGGTAACTAGGGGCGTAATATGCATGGCCTCAAGGGCTTTCATAGCTTTGGCCATGCGCACTTCCGGCTCTGGATGAGAAGAAAAAATTCCATATCCGGGATTACCCTGTTCCTTAGCCAAATCATTAAGCTTGCACATAGTAACATAAATGCTATAAGGATTATAACCCGCTTTATTGGTAAGCATAAACCCCTGTTCATCGGCTTCTCGTTCATCTGCTCTGCTGTAACCTGCCATTAATACCTGTGATGCTGTACTAGCAAGCATAATACCGGCTCCCGGATCACCGGAAGCAACGCCTGCAACTATAGTTAGCAAGGATAGTGCTAATTGCTTTTCTATTTGATGAACGCTATGACGTTTGACTATATGCCCTATTTCATGGCCTAAAACACCTGCTAATTCATCATCAGAAGGCATAAAATCTATTAAACCCTTGAATACATAGACAAATCCTCCCGGCACAGATAGCGCATTAACGTCATTAGTATTGAGGACTTTAAATGTATAGTGCAAATCTTTTCTGTCGCATTGCTTTACCAGACTTTGCCCTATACGCTCCACTCTTTCTTGTAAATCATCATCATGAACTACACCATATTGAGCTTCCAGCTGACTAGCAACTTCGCTGCCCATCTTTATTTCTTCCTGTTTACCAATCATACCCGCCTGTGCAACAGACAGTTGAAATAAACAACAAATAAAAATTAAAACGGTCAGAATTTTCTTCATTGTGTACCTACTATGCCTCCATTACTAACTCACTATAATAACCAAGAAAGCTTTCAATGCCATTTACTAATAATATTTTTTTTACTTAGCTCTTCAATTTCTTTCTTATCATAACCAATAGCCGTTAATATTTCTTCATTATGCTCACCCAACCTAGGTGCTCGTCGGTCAATAACGGATGGAGTAGCTGACATTTTGATGGGGTTTTTCACATAACGCACTCTGCCGATATCCTCTTCGCGTTCTGTAAGCATGTGGCTTTCTGCCACCAAATCTCCTGCTAAAGCTTCTTGCAAACTACAAATTGGCGTTAAACAAAATTCTTCATTACCAATTAAATCTAACCATTCTTTCTGTGTTTTTTGCGCAAAAGCTTCTTCCAAGATTTTACATAACTCATCTTCATGGGCAAAGTCCATTTGTCGTTCTATAATATCTTCCCTTTTAATTACTTCGCACATTCTACGCCAAAACTTAGGTTCAATAACTCCTGCGCTTAAATAACGTCCATCCTTCGTTTTATAAATATTATAATAATGCGCTAAACGGCCAAATGGTCGTACTCCCTGTTCCTCGCTACCCCAAAGGCTGCTAATAATAGTTGTCTCTTCACTAAGCGCCGCATTGAAAAGCCCTATATCTACATGTTGCCCTAGACCCGTGCGTTCACGGGCGAAAAGAGCCAGCATTATTCCTGATACACCATTAAAGGCTCCACCCATGGCCGAAAATTGAATATCTGAAACTGTCGCTCCCCCCTGCTCCGCATCTAGATAGGACATTCCTGCCAACCCTATGACATTTAAGTCATGAGCTGGTTTATGCCTATACTTACCTGTTTGTCCAAATCCCGTAAGAGAACAATATACCAACTTAGGGTTTTCTTGAGCCACTTGTTCGTAAGCAAAGCCCAGTTTTTCCATGAACCCTGGACGAAAACCCTCAATAAGCACATCTGCTTCCATGATAAGCTTATAAATAATCTCTTTCCCTTCTGTGCTTCTAAGGTCAATAGCAAGACCTTTTTTATTTCTATTTAAAGCCAAATGCCAGTAACTCATACCCGTCTCTTTTTGTGGGAAAAAGCTACGCGTTCCATCACCGCCAATATCTTCTACTTTAATTATTTCTGCGCCAAAATCACCCAAAACCATACTGCAATATTGTCCAGGCAGCCATTTTGAAAAATCAATAATTTTAATACCCGTAAGTGCTTGCATTCCTATTTTTCACTCCAAACTCAATATTCTGCATCCAAACTTCAAATCTTCTTTTCCTTTATTAGTTCTTTTTCCACTAAATATTCTGCTAAGGATTTGCCAATCTTATTTACCAGCTTGAGACAATTAATGTAATGTTCTCTGGTATCAAATTCAAAAGGCATCAGACCTTGACAAGTTGAGGAACCAAACTCCTCGACAAAACGATCATGCCATTCCTTTGAGTAAGGATAAATTTCTTTTAATGGTTTATCTTGCGGATTGTTACGTCCTACCAAAGTGCTAATAACCATAATGCATCCTGCCAAGGCTCCGCATAAATCACGAGCATGTCCCATGCCACCGCCAAATCCTGAAGCGAGTCTAAAGGCATTATCGTCAATATCCACTCCAGCTTTTGTTCTAAAAGCCTGCACTACCGCCTCCCCACAATTATAGCCGTTTTTAAATAAATTTCCCGTTTCCAGACCTATTTTTTCACTAAATTCCGACATTTTTACTCCTCCTTATAAATACAATCCCCTTATTTAAGCAGACCAGCCCACTCAGAATGGGTGATAATGCTCATCTACTTTTAATATTCTACATTCTTTCGTTATTCCCTTTATCTCATCTGCGTGCTATCATTATATATATAATGAAAAGAGGCTACATTTCCATGCAAACCAATCGTTTAACATTATCAGCATTATTAATCGCTATAGGCACCTTAACAGCCAATCTATTCTACATTCCTGCCGGCATTTCTAAATGTTTTCCTGTGCAACACTGTATTAATGTTATAGCCGCAATTCTCTTAGGTCCCGGCTATGCCACAGGGATAGGTTTTGGTATCGCACTTTTGCGTAACATGTTTGGTCTTGGCTCCATCTTAGCTTTTCCCGGTAGTATGATTGGGGCCTTCTGCGCCGGTATTATGTATCTTCGTTTTCGTAATGTTAAAGCGGCTATGTTGGGAGAAATATTCGGCACCGGCATTTTAGGCGGCTTTGTTTCTTTTATTATTGTACAATATGTCTTAGGGAAAGAGACCGTAGCGTGGTTTTTCATACCACCATTTTTGGTAAGTACAATTGGAGGAAGCATTATTGCCGGCTTATTAGTTAAAAGTGGAGCTTTAAATACTGTTATGCCCAAGTTCTACAATAAAACTAATCACTAACTATATAAACATCACAAAATGACCTTAGTTCTATTTTTCACTAGCGCCTAACCTACTAAACTAAAAAATAAAGGGGAATTCTATGTACGATAACATTTTGTCCGAAATTTTATACGGAATGAGTGGTTTCTTTTTTGCTATTTTTGCCTGTCGCTATGGTACCTTAGCCACAAACAAAATGAAAGCTGTTTGGCTACAACAAAGAATGAGCTTAGCTTTTTTCCTTTCTGTAATACCATCTCTTTTGATTTTGACAATAGCTATCTTTATTTTCCCCATTCTTTTATACACTAAAACCCCGATTGGTGGATTTATTTATCTTGTTACTTATATATTTTTGCATATGAAAACAAATAAAAAGAAATAGCGGTGATCTTAAAAATCATCTTTTTATTTTTTTGTCCCGCTAAAGAGCAAATTAAAGGAGCATGACATGCTAATATTACACACTGCTGATTGGCACCTTGGTCGTATTTTCCACGGTTTGCATATGACAGATGAACAAAAAACCGTGCTGGCGCAGCTACTAAAAATTGCTGTTACACGCAAAGTAGATGCCGTACTCATTGCCGGTGATATTTATGACCGAGCCGTACCTCCTACAGAAGCTGTCAATTTACTTAACAATACTTTAAAAGAATTAGTTATAGATTACAATATTCCCGTCATTTTAATAGCCGGCAACCATGATAATCCTGACCGCTTAAACTTTGGTCAGGCTCTTTTTGCTGAAAACAAACTATTTATCTATGGCACCGTGAATGCCGCTTCTAAACCTGTAGTCCTAAACGATGCCTATGGTCCCGTGTACTTCGCACCCTTGCCATACTGCGAACCGGCAGTAGCAGCAGAACTAAGCGGTACCCCCATCAAAACTCATGAAGAAGCCCTACAATGGCAACTAAACAATATGCTGTCCCAAATTCCGGAAAATAGCCGCAAAATTGCTGTAGCACATGTGTTTTTGACCGGAGCAACCGAATCTCCGGACAGCGAACGTCCTTTGTCCATTGGCGGTAGCAGCAACGTAAGCGCAGCAAATTTTGCCCCCTTCAACTACACAGCTCTGGGACACTTGCACTATTGCCAACAAAATGGTGAAAAAATTCGCTATAGTGGTTCCCTTTTAAAATATTCGTTTAATGAAGTTAACCAACCAAAAGGTTTACACCTGATAAACTTAGACGCTAAGGGCAACATTACAGTTGAAACTTTGGAATTACAACCTAAGCATCAGTTAGCTCAACTTACCGGAACATTTCAAGACCTCCTAAACAATCCAAGGCAAACCCTTGTTGATCACTACCTACAAATTACCCTAACCGATATTACCCCTGTCATTGATGCCAAAAATCGTTTGGAAGCAATTTATCCACATATTTTACACTTAGAATATACAAAAGACATTTTAGCAGACAATGAAGACTTTAAAAGCGGTAGACACCAAGAATTAAGTATAAAAGAACTTTTCTTTAATTTCTTTGAACATTTGCACCACAGACCTCTAAATGCTTTAGAAGAAACGCTGCTCAATAAAACTATTGAGACTGCCCAAGACAAAGAAAGGCGGTCCTAAATGAAACCTTTAAAACTTATTATTAATGCCTTTGGTCCTTTTGCTGACAAACAAGAAATAGATTTCACACTCTTAGGTGACAAAACTTTTTTTCTTATTCATGGTCCTACCGGTTCCGGTAAAACAACTATTTTAGACGCCATGGCCTTTGCACTCTATGGCACAGCCAGTGGTGATTTACGCGTTATTAAATCCCTACGCAGCGACTATGCCCCTCCTTCAAAAAAAACGGAAATAGTTTTTTCTTTTACCGCCGGTGGTAAAACCTGGGAAGTTACGCGCTCCCCCGAACAGGACTTAAAGAAACAGCGGGGTGAAGGCAATCGCAAAATGCCTGCCAGTGCCGTTTTAGTAGAAATACAAAACCAAGAACGCAATGTAGTTGCTTCCGGAACTAATGACGTTACCGAAAAAATCGAAAAAATCATTGGTTTTAAAGCTGATCAGTTCTGCCAAATAGTACTTTTACCCCAAGGGGAATTTAGACGTTTCCTTATTGCTAATTCTAATGAACGTAAAGTCCTTTTAGAGACCTTATTTAAAACACAAATCTACGGACAGATTGAAAACCTATTAAAGGAACATAGCAAGGAAATTGAAAAAAACTATATTGCCGTTAAAACCCAAAAGGATTTCTTATTAGAAACCTTAAACTGTACAAACGATGCCGATGTTAAAACACTTCTAGTCAAGCTGCAAAAAGATGAACAGGAAAAATCACTTGCAGCTGCCTTACAAAAAGCTCAATTACAAACTGCGAGAACTGCTTTGCAACAAGCCAAAGAACTGACAAAGGCATTTACTGACGCTGCTATAGCCAAAGCTTCGTGGGAAACTTTGCAAAATAAGGCCGAATATATTGCCCAAAAACGAAAAAATGCTCTGTTGGCAGAAAAAGCCGAACTCCTGCAAGGGACCTACCTAGCTGCCCAAAGAAGTTATAAACACTATCAAGAAGTACAAGCTGAATTAACTGCAGCTACAACTGCTCTAACAAAAAGTGAAGAAGCTAACACTGCTTTAGAAAAAAATATTGCTAATTCCCTTGGCAGTCAAAACACTAGCAATAGTGATTTAGGTAAAATTTTATCAGATTTAAATACTAAAATTGTTAATTTAAGTGGTGAGGCTGCCAAAATTACAGGTATTAGTGCAGAATTAGAACGTCTAGCGCAAGACTTGCGCGATGATACCCCCTGCCCTGTATGTGGTTCCTTACACCATCCAGCCCCGGCAACTTTATCCATAGCTCACAAGACTAAGTTAACGGCTCAAGTAGCCACCCTTAGCAAAGAAATTAAAATATTGCAAACCTATCAGCAACAATATCAAAAAGCACAAATAAACTTAGCTGCCAGTAAAGCAGCCTTAGACGCTACCGGTAAAAATAAACTCAAGCTTGAGGAAGAATTTAATACCCTCCGTGCTACATACAAAACTGCTTTAGAGGCTTCCCCCTTCGACAACCAGAAAGCCTTTTTAGATACCCTTCCTTTTGTTCCTCAAAAAGAACAGCTACGCCAAGAAGTTTCGGATTATGAACAAAATTTAGCCGCAGTAAAAGAGCGTTATACTCGTGCGGCCGATAACATTAAAGAAAAGACACCACCGCCCTTGGAAACCTTGGCGCTAGAGACTAGTGCCTTGGAACAATCTTACCAAGCTCTTACAGAAAATCTAGCTGTATTGAAAGATAGTATTAGCAAAACTATCCTTAAACAACAAGAACTGAAAAAGCTAGAACAAAAAATAGAAAATCTTGATACCGCCTACATAACTGCAAGTGCTTTGGCTAAAACAGCTCAAGGTGAAAACGCCCTTAATCTTTCTTTTTCCGCCTATGTATTGCAAGCAATTTTAGATGACGTACTTAGTGCAGCCAACCTACGCTTGCACAAAATGAGCCGTGGCCGTTATAGCCTGCATCGTACTGATACAATTTTAGACGGCAGGCGCAAAAATGGTTTGAATATGGAAATTATGGACAGTTTTACCGGCATGGCCAGACCCGTACAAACCCTTTCCGGTGGAGAAATGTTTTTAGCCTCCTTATCTTTGGCTTTAGGACTATCTGATGTTATTCAATCTTATGCCGGCGGTGTGCGTTTAGATACAATTTTAGTCGACGAGGGCTTTGGTTCCTTAGATGAAGAAGCCTTGGATATGGCCATACGCACACTTACAGAATTACAAAAAGGCGGCCGCCTAGTAGGCATAATTTCCCATGTTGCCGAATTACAAGAACGTATTCCCACAAGATTAGAAGTAACTCCCGGACAACAAGGCAGCATAGCTAAATTCCACATATAGCCTCTGAATAATAGTTACTAATAAAACATTAAGAACACAAATAAGGCAGGAGCCGTCTCTTAATTAAGAGACGGCTCCTGCCTTATAAAAAAATATATTATAAACCTTCTTCGTCCTGCCACAAAACAATGTTTCCTGTTCTTAGCGATTCAGTAACTTTAATTACCCGTTGATTGCGGCTACCACAAAAACGTAAATTTAGGTCTTTCTCCGCAATATGAAACTCTCCATCTACCAAAATATCTATATATGAAAGCATTTCTCTCGTGATTGTAGGTTCGCCTAATTTTCCTGCCAGCATTTCCGTGTCAAAAAGATAGCCACTGTAACACCAAATATCTTTTTGAGGATATCTTACTTTTATTTTACGTAAAAGCTCTACTAAAACTTTTTGGTTTTCAGGTTCAAAGGGCTCTCCTCCCAAAAGAGAAAATCCTCTTATGTACTGTGGCTGCAAAGCAAGCAGTATTTCTTCTTCTGTGGCAACAGTAAACGGTTGACCATAGGAAAAATCCCATGCTTCCGGATTAAAACACTCTTTGCATCCATGAGTACATCCACTTACAAAAAGGGAGACCCTAACACCTACGCCGTTGGCAACGTCATGTTTTTTTATAACACCATAATTCATTTTTAAGCCCCCATTATAAATGCAAAACCCGTGACTTTAATTCCTTTGTCTTCCCCACATTCCAGAAGTTCTCACCTAAATAACCACAAGTACGACGAGTTACGTTCATCCTGTTTTGATCCTTATTGTGACATTGAGGACATTCCCATTCTAAATTATCATTAATGGTAATTTCTCCATCAAATCCGCATACCTGGCAATAATCAGATTTAGTATTAAATTCAGCGTATTGAATATTGTCATAAATAAAGCGAACGATATCTTCCACTGCTGTAGGATTTTTTTTCATATTAGGAATTTCTACATAAGAGATAGCGCCACCGGAAGAAATTTTTTGGAATTGGCTCTCAAAGGCAAACTTGCTGAAAGCATCAATATCTTCCCGCACATCAACGTGATACGAATTAGTATAATAGCCTTTATCAGTAATATCTTTAATATCTCCAAATTGTTCTTTGTCAATGCGGGCAAACCTATAACATAAAGATTCAGCCGGCGTACCATATAAAGCAAAACCCAAATGAGTTGTCTCATTCCAACGGTCACAAGCAGCACGCAGGTAATTCATAACACGGCAAGCGAACTCCTCACCTTCAGGAGTAGTCTGGCTAACACCTTTCATAGCTTTAGTAAGTTCATATAACCCAATGTAACCCAAGGAAAGAGTAGAATAACCCCCTTCTAGCAACTTATCAATTTTCTCACCCTTAGCCAAACGGGCAATAGCACCATGCTGCCAATGAATGGGACTGACATCAGATGTAATACCCATTAAAGCCTGATGACGGACCATTAAGGCTTCATGACATAATTCCAAACGTTCATCTAATAGCTGCCAAAATTTATCTTCATTACCTTGTGCAATTATACCTATTTGTGGCAAGTTAAGAGAAACTACGCCTTGATTAAAGCGCCCTTCAAATTTATATTCGCCCTTATCATCTTTCCAAGCACTAAGAAAAGAACGACAACCCATGGGAGAGAATACATTACCGGCATAAGTTTCTCTCATTTTTTTAGCAGAAATATAATCAGGATACATCCGCTTTATAGAACATTTAACAGCCAAATGCGTCAAGTAATCATATTTTCCACCTTGAAGACAATTATGCTCATCAAGAACATATACTAATTTAGGGAATGCAGGTGTCACTGCTACGCCTACTTCATTTTTAATACCTTCTAAACGTTGGCGTAAAATTTCCTCAATAATCATAGAATTTTCTTCGATGTACTCATCATCCTTTTGCAAATTTAAGAAGAGTGTTACAAAAGGAGATTGTCCATTAGTGGTCATTAAGGTGTTAATTTGATATTGTATAGTCTGTACACCGCTGGCCAATTCATCTTTAACGCGGCTAGCCAAAATCTTCTCTAAAACATCATCAGCTATCCTACCTTGTGTTTCTTGCAAGAGTTTGCATCTGAATTTGTCCTTACTCCTACGCAGATACTTGCCTAAATGTGAAATGTCGACAGACTGCCCCCCATACTGAGATGAGGCCACAGAAGCAATAATCTGTGTCATAACTGTACAAGCAACCTGAAAGCTCTTGGGGCTCTCAATCATTTTTCCGTGCATTGCGGTGCCATTATCTAACATGTCGCCAAGATTAATCAAACAACAATTGAAAATTGGCTGAATAAAATAATCAGCATCATGAAAATGCAAAATACCAGCCTCATGGGCTTGAGAAATCTTTTCCGGCAAAATAATACGTCTAGTTAAATCTTTAGACACCTCGCCAGCAATTAAATCTCTTTGCGTAGAAGCCATAACAGCATTTTTATTGGAATTTTCTTCCATAACATCCTTGTTTCTATTACGAATAAGTGAAAGAATAGATTCATCTGTAGTATTAGCTTTGCGTACTAAAGCTCTTGTATAGCGATAAATTATATAAGCTTTGGCCAAAGAAAATTTTCCTAAATCCATAAGTTTGTGCTCAACCATATCTTGAATATTTTCTACTAGCAGCCTATCTTGACTTTTACTCTCTACATACTGAGCGATCATTTCTATACTAGGGTTAGCAACCCGTTCGCTTTCGTCAACAGCCGCATTAGCTTTTTGAATAGCCAACACAATTTTACTACTGTCAAAATCAACTGTGGTTCCATCTCTTTTTATAACTTTCATAATCAGCCTCCGTTTCTTTCTGCACTAAATACGTAATTGAGATTTATAACATCTCAGTAAGCATATTCAATATGTTATATGATATCAAAAATCATTCTCCATTGCAACAAAAAGCACAACATGTTGTGCTTTTTTTATTTACAAAATCAATATTTAGTGTTTTGTTGTCAAAAAAATATGTGTACAGCTAAAATTACTTTAGCTGTACACATAACTACATCCTTATCAATTAATCATATAAGCTGCCGGTAAAATACCCGCAAGTTCTGCGG
>Ga0265294_10008290_pt1 | contig 12163 bp, 11 predicted proteins | sample MunlanPumphouse3_FD_192504 | JGI IMG/M metagenome (GOLD analysis project Ga0265294, IMG submission 192504) | Groundwater microbial communities from a municipal landfill in Southern Ontario, Canada - Pumphouse #3 | ecosystem: Environmental > Aquatic > Deep subsurface > Groundwater | place... | reverse complement strand
TGTTAGTTCGAAAAAAGATGCTGAAACCATTATTGATGAAGCGAAAAAACGGGCGGAAATTCGGTATCAAGAAATAATTAATAAATCAAAGGAGGATGTTGGAGCAATTATTAATGAAGAGCGGGAAAAAATTCGCGCAGAGAAAGCGGAGACATTAAGAACTATAAAAAAAGAAATTTCCGAATTGATAGTTTTGTCGGTAGAAAAGATTTTGGAAGAAAAAATAGATTCGGCTAAAGACCAGGAGCTAATCGCCAAGACGGTGAAAAATTTAAAATAATATGAAGGCCAGCGACAAACAATACGCTCAAGCCCTTTTTGACTTAACTCATGATAAAAAGGGGGATGAATTAAACCGGGCAATCGAGGGATTCGCCGGTATTTTATCAAAAAACAATCGCATCGTTAGTTTGAATAAAATTATCGGTCGTTTTGAAAATATTTGGGATAAAGAAAATTCTTTAGTCAAAGCTGAAGTCGTAAGCGCTCATTCTTTGGATAAAAATACCGCGGCGTTTTTAAATGAATATATAAAAAAATTGTCGGATGCAAAAGAAGTATCGGTAGCCAGTAAAGTTGACGCCGGAATTCTTGGAGGATTAATAATCAAATATGGCGACAGAATTATTGATGCCGGCTTTAAATCACGATTATTAAGTTTAAAACAAAATATCCAAAATTAATTAATATTTAAAGTATATGTCCAGTCACGCGAAAGATTTTATCGTAGAACAATTAAAAAAACAGATTCAAAATCTTGAATTTGATAGCCAAGAGAAATCTTTTGGCAAAGTTATTGAGGTCGGCGACGGCATCGCCAGAATTTCTGGCCTTTCCGAGGCGATGATGTCGGAGATGCTTGAATTTAAGACTGAAAGGGTTCTGTTTTTGGAGTAGTTTTAAATTTAAATGAAGATAGCGTTGGTGCCATTGTTTTGGGTGATTCTAGTTGGATTAAGGAGAATGATGAAGTTATGGCTACCAAGAGAATTCTTGAGGTTCCGGTCGGAGAATCTTTGATTGGCAGAGTAGTCAATCCCTTGGGACTTTCTTTAGATGGCAAGGAGGATATCAAACCGGAAAAATATTATCCGATTGAAAAGATTGCTCCGGGTGTTATTACTCGCGAATCAGTCAAACAACCGGTTCAGACCGGCATTAAAGCAATTGACGCCATGATTCCGATTGGTCGCGGTCAAAGAGAATTAATTATTGGCGATAGGCAAATCGGTAAGACTGCTATTGCCATCGATACTATTATCAATCAGGCCGGTCAAAACATGAAGTGTATTTATGTCGCCATCGGACAAAAAGAATCCAAGGTAGCGAATATTGTTGCAAAATTGGAAGAGTCTGGCGCTATGAAATATACGGTTGTCGTCGTTGCCGGCGCCAGCGATCCGGCATCTTTGCTGTATATTGCTCCTTATGCCGGAACAGCGATGGCTGAGTACTTTTTAGATAAGGGTGAAGATGTTTTGGTTGTTTATGATGATCTTTCGAAACACGCTGTTTCTTATCGTGAAATATCTTTATTATTAAAGCGTCCGCCGGGTCGCGAGGCCTACCCGGGCGATGTGTTTTATCTGCATTCTCGTTTATTGGAAAGAGCTTGTAAATTAAATAAAGATTTTGGCGGCGGTTCTATAACTTCGTTGCCGATTATCGAAACTCAAGCCGGTGATGTGGCTGCTTATATTCCGACCAATGTTATTTCCATTACTGACGGGCAGATTTATTTGGAACCGGATTTATTTTATCAAGGAAATCGTCCGGCGGTTAACGTTGGTATTTCTGTTTCCCGTGTTGGTTCCGCGGCTCAGATTAAAGCGATGAAAAAAGTAGCCGGCAAAATTAAATTAGAGGCCGCTCAGTATCGCGAGTTGGCAGCTTTTGCCCAATTTGGTTCCGATTTGGACGAAGCGACCAAAAGACAATTGGAAAGAGGCAAGAGATTATTTGAAATTTTTAAACAAGATCAATATTCCCCGGTTTCAGTGGAAGAGCAGGTATTGATTTATTTTGCCGTTTCCAACGGGTATATGGATGATGTGCCGGTTGAAAAGATAAAAGATTTTGAAATTGATTTATTGGAGTATGCTCGCGATAATGCCAAAGAATCCTTATCCAATATTAAGAAAACAGGGCAATTGGAAGAAAAAGATGAAGAAGAATTTAAAAAAGTTATTCAGGGTTGTAAAGATATTCTGGATTACTTAATCAAGAAAAATGACTAATGCCAAAGAGATAAAAAAAAGAATAAAATCAATTTCCAATACCAAGAAGATAACTAAGGCGATGGAAATGGTGGCGGCCGCTAAAATGAGAAAGGCGGTAGAGGCCGTTTTGCGGACCAGAACCTATGCCAACCTAAGTTGGTTGACGATATTGAATATTTCCCAATCTTCTGTTGTAGGGTCTTCTTTGCATCCTTTATTATCTGATAGGAAGAAAATTAATCGAATTGCTATTGTTTTGATTTCGTCTAATCGCGGTCTTTGTGGAGGATTTAATTCGGCCATTATTTCTAAAGCCGTTAAATCAATAAAAAAACATGGTGATATAGAAACTGATTTTATTGTCGTCGGCAAGAAGGGTTTGTCCGTTAATAGTCGTTTTGGCTGCAATGTCGTTGCGGATTTTTCCAAGGCGGATGTTATTTCTGATTCTTCGGAAGTTTCAGCTATCGCTTCCATGGCAATAAAAGAATTTTTGTCCGGTTATTATGATAAAGTTTTTTTAGCTTATAGCGATTTTGTTAATGCCGTTAAACAAGTCCCTCGGGTTAGACAACTTTTGCCGATAGATATTGATTCTGAAGATGAATATTTGGGAGTTGTCGGAAAAGGGGAAAAATTGGAAACCAGCAAGGAACTAATCAAAGAAAAAGAAGAAAAATATTTAAAGAGTGATAAAAATAGATTTAGTTTTATTTATGAACCGAGTCCGGAAGAAGTGTTGAGCCAGATGCTTCCGCGCTTGATAGAAGTTCAAATTTTTCAAGCTCTTTTAGAGTCTAACGCTTCTGAACATAGCGCTCGTATGGCTGCCATGCATCAAGCCACCAGCGCTGCCGAAGATTTAGCCGATGAATTGACTCTTTTTTACAATAAAGCTCGGCAGGCCAGTATTACCGCGGAAATATCAGAAATCAGTGCCGGTGTTTCCAGCTTAAATAGTTAATAATTTTTGATAATATATAAGTATATGGTAAAAGAGAAAAATAATGTTGGCAAAGTTAAGCAAATTATCGGCGCTGTCGTCGATGTTCATTTTGAAGGCGTTTTGCCAGAAATCTATACCGCTTTGGAAGTGACCAAAGGCGATAAAAAGCTTATTTTAGAAACTCAACAACACATTGGTTTTAATGTTGTTCGTGCTATTTCCATGGGAACAACTGATGGCTTAAAAAGAGGAGATGAAGTAGTTAGTACTGGTGCTGGTATTAGTGTCCCAGTAGGAGAAGGTACTTTAGGACGTATTTTGAATGTTTTGGGCGAATCCGTGGATGGAACTGGCGATGTTAAACATGAAAAGAAATACGAAATTCATCGTTCTGCCCCGAGTTTTATTGATCAATCTACCAAAACCGAAATTTTAGAAACTGGAATCAAAGTTATCGATTTGATTTGCCCGATTGCTAAAGGGGGAAAGGTTGGATTGTTTGGCGGTGCTGGTGTCGGCAAAACCGTTATTATCCAAGAATTTATAAATAATATTGCTAAAGCGCACGGTGGTTATTCAGTTTTTGCCGGTGTCGGCGAAAGAACTCGCGAAGGGAATGACTTATATCATGAAATGAAAGATTCCGGTGTTTTAGATAAAGTATCCATGGTCTTCGGACAAATGAATGAGCCGCCGGGTTGTCGTGCTCGTGTTGCCTTGACTGGGCTTTCGATTGCGGAATATTTCCGTGATGAAAAACATCAAGATGTTCTGTTTTTTATCGATAATATTTTTCGTTTCACTCAGGCCGGTTCCGAGGTTTCTACCTTGTTGGGCCGTATGCCCTCCGCTGTTGGTTATCAGCCGACTTTAGCGACTGAAATGGGTGAATTACAGGAAAGAATTACTTCTACCAAGAACGGATCTATTACTTCGATTCAGGCCGTTTATGTGCCAGCTGACGATTTAACTGATCCGGCTCCGGCGACTACTTTTGGCCATCTTGATTCGACTGTTGTTTTGTCCCGCTCTTTGTCGGAGCTCGGTATTTATCCAGCTGTCGATCCCTTGGATTCTTCTTCCACTATTTTGGATCCAAAAATTGTTGGTCAAGAGCATTATGAAACCGCGCGCGGCGTCCAGAAGATTTTACAACGTTATAAAGAATTACAAGATATCATTGCTATTTTGGGAATGGAAGAATTGTCGGACGAAGATAAATTAATTGTTGCCCGTGCGCGTAAGATTCAGAAATTTTTGTCTCAACCATTTTCAGTCGCGGAAACATTTACCGGACGTCCCGGAAAATATGTTAAATTATCCGATACTATTCGTGGTTTTAAAGAAATTTTGGAAGGAAAATACGACGATAAAGGAGAAAATGATTTTTATATGAAAGGTACCGTTGAAGAAATCGGCAGTTAATATTTCCGGATATTTTAAGCGGTTAAATCCAGCATCCAATTATTTATGTCAAAAAAAACTATAAAATTTGAAATTGCTACTCCGGAAAGAGTTGTTTTAAAGGAGGAAATTAGGCAAGTAACTTTGCCGACAGCCGAAGGCGAGCTAACAATTCTTCCTGAGCATATTCCTCTGGTTTCTATTTTAAAGCCCGGTGTATTGGAGATTAAAAAGATGGATGACTCTCTTGACGTTATGGCTGTCTCTGGCGGATTTTTGGAGGTTATGCGTGATAAGATTGTAATTTTAGCCGATACAGCCGAAAGAGCAGTCGAATTGGATGAACAGAGAATAGAAGAAGCTAGGGTAAGAGCTGAAGACGCTAAAAAGAACGCCGTTGATATTGATGAGGTTGAGTTTGCTCGTATTGCCGCTAAATTGGAGAAAGAATTGGCGCGTACTCGCGCGCTTAATCGTTGGCGGAAGATTAGAGGAAATTAAATTTTTTCTTTTTGATAAAAAATCCTCAACTGGTAAAGTTGGGGATTTTTTGATGGGATTAAAATATTCAGATATTTTTAAATAATTAATCCTGCTAAAACAATTAAGGCGATAATTATTCGATACCAACCGAAAGGAGCGAAGTTATTTTTTTGGATAAATTTGATAAAGAATTTGATGCCGATAATCGCCGTGATAAAAGCGGTGATGAAGCCGATGAGCCAAACAATCAGATCTTCGCCGGTCAGGATGTTGAGCGTCTCTCGGCTTTTATAAATATCATAACCGGTTGCCGCCAACATGGTCGGTATTGCCAAAAGAAAAGAGAATTCAACGATATTTTTTCGACTGATTCCGAGAATTAGACCGCCAAGAATAGTCGCAGCCGAACGGGAAACACCCGGAATCATCGCTAACGACTGGCAGATTCCTATTTTTACCGCTTGTTTATAAGAAATATTTTCTAATTCTTTATTTTCGGGAATAGAAATTTTTGCTTGTTCATTAATTTTTTCGGGATTTTTTCGGGAATAATATTTTTCCAGCAAAATAATTGCTAGACCACCGACCAATAGCGCGCCGGCAATCAATGGAATATTTTCCATTAAGTAATTTTTGACAATTTTATAAAGTGCCAAACCAAGGATAGAGGTGGCAATGAAGGCGGCGCCGATTTTGAAAATTAAGTTCCATGAGCTCCAAATTTTTCTCCAATATAAAATGACGACCGCCAGAATGGCACCAAGCTGGATTGAAATCATGAAAGTTTTTAGGAAATCAGAATCGGGAATCTTCAACCAATCGGCGGCGAGGATCAGATGGGCGGTGGAAGAAATGGGCAGAAATTCGGTTAATCCTTCGATAATCCCGAGAATTAAACTATTAAATATGGTCATATTCTTATGTTATGTGTTTATTTTAATATAAAAAGATAAGTATTCATATATTGACTAATAATTATTTATATGTCATTATTAATTGGAAGAAGAAGTAATTTAACAATCACATAAAACCTAATATTTATGAAAAGAATGATTCTGTTGTTATCGGCACTTTTGTTGTCTGTGGTGTCTTTTGGGCAAAAAAACGAAAAAACAAAGCTTAAAGATTGTTTTGAGCTCATTCATCAAGGGGTAATCAAATCCTCTCCCAGTTTTTCGATTGAAGGTTATTACAATTTTAACAAATCGAAATTCTATTATTTTGACGAAGGAGTAATAAAGGGGGAATTTAAACCCAGCCGACCCTTAATTGCTGATCAAGAAGAATTTTTCCTTTATCAACTTAAGTATGAAATGTCTTGCGATGACTGCGTTAAATTCATTGATAAGCAAAAAGGGATTTTTCCCGGAGTTTCCAGACTCTTCTTGGTGTGGGATCAAGTTAGAGGAATTATTGATGTGGAGGATAATCCGTTGTTTGGATTGGACCGGAAGGAAAATCTATGGTTCAGCCCGTATAGCTGCCATCAAATTCCGTATATATCAAAAAATGTTTTCAGCTATATTTGCAATTTGAGCTGTTTTGAAGATCCTTTGCCCCAAGGAAGTTATATCTTTTTTTCTAAAGTAAAAAAAAGAAGATAATTATTATTACCGCTTGTTCATGAAACGAGCGGTTTTTTTATTATTTCAAATTATCTCATTTTTTGTTATAATATCGTTAGAGAACTACTAATGATTAATAATATGTCTAATAAAAAGATTACTAAAAGACAAAAAGACAAATTGACGATTGTCGCTGTTTCCGGATATTTTAATCCTTTGCATGTTGGTCATCTGGAAATGATTAAAAAAGCTAAAAAACTTGGTGATATTCTGGTTGTTATTGTTAATAACGATAAACAAGTCGCCTTGAAAGGAAGAGTGCCTTTTATGTGCGAAAAAGATAGGATGGAAATAATTAGGGCTTTGCGTGATGTTGATAAAGTTGTTTTGTCGGTCGATGATTACAGGTTGCCTAATGGAGAAATTCCGGTTATTAAATCTTTAGCAAAAATTAAACCGGATATTTTTGCCAATGGCGGCGATCGTCATAATATTGTTAATGTTCCTGAATATGAGATTTGTCAAAAATTGAATATTAAGTTGGTAGACGGTTTGGGCAAGAAAATAAGGGCTAGTTCGGAAATGATCGCTCGCGCGGCCGCCTTAAAGGAGAAAAAAATAATTTCTAAAAAATGTCGGTCGAAAAAGAAAATATGAGAAAAACAGTAAAGCCCATCTTAAAATTATTGGTAATTATTTTCGTATTGGCGGCCTTGGGTTTTATTTGTTTTCGGATTTTAGATAAAGTAATTTCTCATTTTTCCGGTCCGAAGAGAGAAGCAGAGATTGCGCCGATACCGGAAGAAACAATTCGCATTTTAGAGGGTTGGACAATCCGCGATATCGGGCAGTATTTTGAAAATGCCGGCAAATGGCAAAGCGAAGAGTTTTTGGAAGTCGCGGGATTCCCTTTGGTTGATTATCGCCGCGAAGAAAATTTGCCGCCCCTAATCGACCAAACAGATAATTTTTCGTTTTTGGAAAGCAAGCCGGAATATTTCGGATTAGAAGGGTATCTTTTTCCGGATACTTATCGCATTTACGCTTCTTCGACCGTATCAGAGGTTATTAGCAAGATGTTGGATAATTTTGATCAGAAATTAACGGCGAAAATGCGGACCGATATAAAGAAGCAAGGAAAAACAATCCATGAAATAATAACTATGGCGTCTTTAATCGAAAAAGAAGCGCCGATAGATTATGTTGACGCTGAAAATCGCGATGCACGAATTATCTCCGGTATTTTTTGGAATCGCTTGGAAATAGGACAAGCGCTTCAGTCTGACGCCACCCTTTCTTATATTTTTAACGATAATAATCCCCAGCATAGTGGCACGGAATTGGCGGTTGATTCTCCTTATAATACTTATAAATATCCGGGATTACCTCCAGGTCCAATTTGTAATCCGGGTCTTGTGGCAATAAATGCGGCGATTTATCCGATCGAAACAAATTATTATTATTTTTTAACTCCAAAGAACGAACGATCCGTAATTTATAGTCGCACTTATCAGGAGCATCTAAATAATAAATATAAATATTTAAAATAAAAATATGTTCGACGATCCGTCGACAATTGTTTCTTCCGAGCTTGATTCGGCGAATAATCAAATTATTATTCCGCCGGAAAAAGGTCCAAATTTTTCAAGAAAATTTTTATTGATTGTTATTTTTTCTGTGGTTGGGATTGCCGCTATTATTGGTATTATTTTTTTATTTTTAAAAAGTTATAATTCATCGGGACAAAACCCGCCGATTAATGAAAAAATTGAAAATCCATCATCGGATTTTCCCGAAACGACCATTTTGCCGGTGTTGGACCAAGCCGCAGATATCCCTGTCGTCGATAATGTTTCTTTTTTAACCGATGAGGGAGTCGAACATCTATCCTTTACCGATTTTTATGAATTACCGGATAACGATATTGAGGTAAAAATCAATGATTATGATTTGCCGATTAACGTGAAAATAGATGTGATGAATTATTACGATACTTCCAGAAAGCTAAATCTTGATTTGGCTTTGGATGATTTGAATCAGAATGGGTTCGCATTAATCGATAATCCTTGGCCGACGGAAGAAAAGGATTTTTCCTCCATTTACGCAAAGCTAAACGAAAAACAGATTCCAATTCTTATCACTTCCGATTTTTTGGTTTATTATTATCAAAATATTCTCAAAAAGACTTTTAAAAATATTGAAGAAAATGTTTTTTATGATAATCTTTGGGAGATAAATAAAAAACTATATTTAATAGCTCGAAACAGATATGAAGGTCATTTGGCGGCGGTTGGCAATATAAATGATTCTGTTTTGGAGGGGGAAAGATTGGAGACCGCATTTTTTGCTGTTGCCCTGGAATTGTTAAAGCCGACTCCGGAGCAGCTGGCGAATAAAAATGTCGTTAATGGCCAATTTACGTCCGCTGACGCCGATCGTTTCAGTTTTTCCGTTCCTTCTTATTTGCGTGAAGATGTTTTGGCCGAAGTCGCGCTGATTAAGGAGGCCAAAAAAAATAATGCCAAATCTCCGGTGTTTCTTTATTCTCGTAATTATCCGGAATTTGTCGTGCCGACCGAGTATAAGATGAACGATAAACTAAGTAATTTTTATTTGACAACCAAGTGGTTGAACTCGGTATTTCCTTTAAATTATCGAGACGAAAAATGTCCGGATTGTTTGCTTGATAAGCAGGACTGGCGAATAAATTTTATTGCTGCAAGCTTGATTTCATCCGATTTTTCTTCAAGGCCTGAGTTAAAAAATAAATGGGCGAGAATTTATAAGATGATGTTTTTTTTCAAGGGGTTGAGAGAAGATTTGAATTATATTCATTATCGCGATTCTTTGACGGATCTTTTCGGGTCGGAATACGAGATAAGCAAATTGTTTGATGAAAAAAACAAAGACTCATCTGCTAATTTGGAAAAATTGCGAGTCCGGTTATTAACTTATGATTTTTCCAAAATTTCCGGAGAAATTGAAGAGGATGAAACGAGAGTCGGTTTTAAAATGTTGGCGGAGTCATATTGGCCTAATAATTATATTTTTAGCCAATTAACTTATCCGGTAGTCGGAGATTATTTAGGAACGAGTACCCAATCGAATAATATTACCTCCTGCCGCACGAAAGATGCCGTTAGTCGTTGTAATGGATTTTCTTTGGATATAGTTAATTTGGTTTCTCCGATTAATAATAATGATTATTTTGCGGAAAATTCAAATTATTCGGGATACGAAAAAGAAATTATTAGAGTTCGCAAAGAGCTGGCGGATGAATCTATCCAGCATTCCTCCAATTATTGGAAAACTTTAGAAGTTATCAAAGCTATCTTGGAAGTAGATAAAGACCAACAACCGCTTTTCGCGAAATCATTGGCTTGGCGGGATAAATCTTTAAGAACATCCGCTGCTGCCTGGATAAATCTTCAACTGCCTTTAGAAAATTTTTCAGTTATTTCTTCTTCGGAAAGCCGGGGCTTGGATAATTTTTCCCGTTGGGATGAAAATTCTTATGTTGAGCCCAACTTGAAGCTGATAAATGAAATTTTAGCCAGCAATGAGATGCTGATGAAAATGTTTTCGGCTCTTGCTTTGGATTTGGAAGCCAGGGTCGCTTTACAGGAAATGCGCAGTTTTTCCGATAGCTTGGAGTCTTTAAAAAAAATAGTGATTAAAGAATTGAATAGTGAAGAATTGGAAGCAGCCGACAATGAAATGATTGTTAATTTTGCAAAACAGATAAAAATGGCCTCGACGGTGGCCGGAGAGAAAAGTATCGCTCTTAATTTGTCTAAACAAAAAACCAGCTTAAAAGAGGATTTAAGCCGGTTTAAATTATTGGTTGTAACTCATCAAGAGGGTGATAATAAGGTTTTTTCGGTTGGTCCGGTTTGGGATTATAAAGAAAGTCGTTAAAAGACAGTAAATTATCTTTTATATTTAAAAATATAAATATTATCATTTATTGTCCACCATTCGTCGGCCTCTAATTTTGCTTTATTGATTATTCGGCCGCTTTGATACCAATATTTATTTATAATCAAATAAGATTCATCAACCCCGGTTAAGTCCATCGCTTTCAAGGCGGTGTCCCGACCGGGTTTTTGATAAACCATTTCCAGATAATATTGATATAATGGCCCGCCAGTGGGGACGGGATAGAAATAAATCGGTCCGGAGGAGGTTTCATAGTAATGGTCAAAGCCGAATGTTTTTAAGGCCGCCGCGCTCACTTGTTGATTGGCCAAAGAAACATATCGCCGGTTTGTTTTTTGATCTATCGATTTTACCGCGATTAAATCGTCGTCACTGGTGCTATATCCATGGCTATTTAAATATTTGTCGAAGCGAGGATAAGAAACATAAAGAGATGCGGTTATAAAGATTAGCCCCAGAAATATCCAGTAAATTTTTGTTCTTATTTTTTCTTCTATTATTTTAATGATTAGCGATTGTAGGGCAATAACAATAAAAGGCAGTAAAAAAATTATCATTACAATCAATATTCGGTTGGCATAGCCGTTTTGCTCATAATTTATCAAATCATTAAAGTAAATTAGGCCGCAGAGCAAATAAGCGATTATCAAAGAGGAATTTATAAGAATCAGCCCTTTTTTAAAAGAAGGATTTTTTATATCTTTAATATTTTCTTGTTTTGATTGTTTGTAGAAATGCCACAAAGAAATAACTGCAAATATAATTATGATTAGTCTATAGTTTTGCGAAAAGAAATGAATAAAATTAAGGAATAAATTTTCATTTCCGGCAGATGTTAATCCGGAGAAGATGTTCTTGGTCGTTACAAAAAATTCTTTTATTCTTATGCCGTTGATATTACTGCCTCCGGAAAAGAATAATGTTGCCGGAAGGGACAGAGAGGTGAATGAGAAGATTATCCCGAGTATTATTTTTTTAAAAAGTGGTTTAAAACGTGATTGATATTTATCAAAAATAAGCCAGGCCGTCCATCCCAGGGCCGGTAATCCGGCTAGGGGATGGATGATGGCGGTTGTTGCCGCTAATAAGGAAGTTTTTACCAAAGAAAATCCGCTAATACCCGAAAGAATCGTCAAAATTAAAAAAATATAGCTTAAATTTTGCGGAGTAGAGGCGATGAAGGGAGAAAAGGTAAGAATCAATAAAAGTAAAACAGTGATTAAATTTGCCTTTTGATTTATTGGTTTTCTTGTTTCTAAAAAATGTAAAACCGCAGATGGAAGTAATATGGCAGCCAGAGCCGGAATTAACATTTTATTTAAGAAATAAATAGAAATACCGCTGACTTTATGAAGGATGACTATTAATCCGTATTCCCCTAAATAATATGGCGGTTTGGGGAGGACAATTCCTTTCTCGGCAATTAGTTCCATTGTGGCTTGATGAATGAAGGGGTCATAGCCATAGCCGATTTTATAAACGATGGCAGCGATTGAGAATGAAATCAAATAATATAGAGAAATTAATAATATTTTGGCTCCTTTATGAGCGGCCATGTTGGTTTTTTCGTTTAAGATGGCAATTAGGGTTAGAAAGCTAAGTCCATA
>Ga0265294_10008289_pt1 | contig 12165 bp, 11 predicted proteins | sample MunlanPumphouse3_FD_192504 | JGI IMG/M metagenome (GOLD analysis project Ga0265294, IMG submission 192504) | Groundwater microbial communities from a municipal landfill in Southern Ontario, Canada - Pumphouse #3 | ecosystem: Environmental > Aquatic > Deep subsurface > Groundwater | place... | reverse complement strand
TATGATTTCCATTCTGTCACGCAACGCAGGGTGTACTGTTGCCAATGAGTTCGCCGTTGCAATAAACAACACTCTCGACAAGTCGTATTCCATTTCAATAAAGTTGTCATAAAAGCTGTTGTTCTGCTCAGAGTCTAATAGCTCCAACAAGGCGGAAGACGGGTCGCCGTTAGCACTCATGCCGCCAACTTTGTCTATCTCATCTAAAATAAATACAGGATTTGATGATTTTGCCTTCAAAATACTTTGAATAATTCTTCCGGGCATTGCACCTATATAAGTTTTTCTGTGACCTCTTATCTCTGCCTCATCTCTCAATCCGCCTAAAGACATTCTGATATATTTTCTTGAAACAGCATCAGCTATCGATTTTCCCAAAGATGTTTTGCCAACGCCCGGAGGACCTACTAAACACAGGATAGGAGAGCGCATGTCGTTCTTCAATTTTAGTACGGAAAGATATTCTATAATTCTGTCTTTTACTACATCTAATCCGTAATGATCACGGTCTAAAACCTTTTGTGCTTTGTCAGGGTCGAAATCGTCTTTGGTATATTCATTCCATGGCAATCCGACTATTGTGTCAAGATAATTTTTCTGAATACTGTACTCCATTGCCATAGTATTCATCCTCTGCAATTTAAGAAGCTCCTTTTCAAATGTCTCTTTTACACTGTCATTCCATTTCTTTTGCTTGGCTTTTTCTTTAAGTTCTTCTATATCCTGTACATTAGAAGCTCCTCCAAGTTCTTCCTGTATGGTCTTTAATTGCTGATTTAAAATATATTCCCTCTGTTGCTTGTCTAAATCTACTTTGACTTTCTTCTCAATCTGATTTTTAACTTCCAACATTCGTAAATCTTCAGTCAACAACTCAATAAGTTTGTTGGCTTGTTCCGACAAATCACGTATTTCTAACAATTGCTGTTTTTCAGTTACAGATGTTTCTAAATAATTAGAAACATAGTTGACTATAAAACTTGGATTGTCAATATTTTGCAATGCAAAATTTATTTCGTTTGGAAGATTTGGCGATTTTTCTATGACTTGCAGTGCTAAATTTTTAATAGTTGGTATAATAGCTGAAATTTCTGCATTTTGCTTTTCTGATATTCGCTTAGAATATTTTGAAATTTTAGCAGTCATATACGGCTCTGTCTGTGTCACTTCACCTAATTGAAATTTGTTTTTTCCTTGTATAATAGCTGTAACGCTTCCGTCCGGCATATTAAGCAATTTAACGATATTAGCAACAGTGCCGATTTTATAAAGATCATCATATTCCGGAGAAACTTCATCTCCGTTTATTTGTGCTACAACACCTATCAATTTCTTTTTAGAATTGTTGGCATCTTGTATTAATTTCAAGGATTTTTCTCTACCTACAGATATTGGAATTATGACGTTTGGAAAAAGGACTGTATTACGCAACGGTAAAATTGGCAGTGTGTCAGGCGATTTCTCATTGTTTTCCTCCATTAAATCAAATATAGGTATTATGTCTGAAGAAGAAAAGTCTCCCTTCTTGGCAGAAATAAGTATATCATCGTTTATTTCATCAAATTTATTCATAATAGTGACATTTTGTCAATTAAATACTAAAAACATAAAGCGATTTGTTTTGTTTCAAAAATCGTGCCACTGACGAATATATACAAAAAGAGGCTGCTCAAAATAGAACAGCCTCTCTTTGTATAACTATTTTGAACAATTATTTATTGTCACGTTTGTAGTGTTTTGCATATTTGTTCATGAACTTATCAACACGTCCTGCTGTATCAACAAGTTTAACCTTTCCGGTAAAGAATGGATGCGAAGTGTAAGAAATCTCAAGCTTTATCAACGGATATTCTTGACCATCTTCCCAAACTATCGTATCTTTGGTTTTGGCAGTAGACCTGCACATAAACATATAGTCGTTTGACATGTCTTTAAAAACAACTAATCTATAATCCTTCGGATGAATATCTGCTTTCATTATATCTAATTTTATAATTTTATTTTTTGGTTTGCAAAAGTACAATAATTATTTGATAATGAGATTATTTTTTTCTCTTTTTTTTAAATTTTTATGCAATATGAGACGTAATAATCTTCATAACTAAATGTTTTAATAAATGAATTTATTGATAAACAGGCAGTTGACATGTTATCGAGGCTGTTTATAACTTTATTTTTTTCAATATAAAAACTGTCAAGACCTATTGATAATCCGCCACCTAAATACTTGACAACAGCCTCTTTTTGTGTCCATATACGATAAAATTCTTTGCTTTGCAATTCTTTGTCAAGGGTTTCTAAATAATTATATTCTTTAATGTGAAAAAATCTTTTGGCAATATCTCGCTTGTAGAAGCCGATTTTCTCTATGTCAATACCACATTCTTTTTCAGATACAATGATGGAAACAGCTTTATATGAATGAGATATGTTGAAATAAAAATCTTTGACATCCTCAATGTATGGTTTACCGTTATCACCAAATTTTATTTTATATGATTTAAAATTGTCGGCATCTATCTTGGATAATGCTTTTCTTAACAAATATCTACCGAATAACGAATGATTAAACGAGGTTTCGTTGGTATGTGTTTTTTGCAACATATAAATTTCTTCCATGCCGACATATTCATCTAAATCGGCAATAGGTTTTGAAATATCTAAATATTCAATATAAAATTTATTCATTACTATCTTTACTTACTATCCATTCGAGGTATTTGCCAAGTTCATCAATAAGAATTTTTTTTGCAATAATCAATCTATCTTTGTCGAGCAAAAAGATGCCGGGAGTAGAAGACACGTCATAGAGCTTTTCATAGTTGTCGCCGGTCGGGCTGATGTTTCCTATTGCATTTGTCCATTTGATGTTATTATCTATTATATACTGTTTCATATTTTCTACTGAAGCACCTGTATAAACGCCATAAACATCAAAATTATAAAGCTCATGTCTTTCGTTGTATAACTTTACTAATTTTGGTGTTTCAGCTTTACAATGGCTGCAATCGTCATCCCAGAAATATATAATTAAGTATTTGCTATTTATGTCATATAAATTGTTTGGCTTCATTGCCGTATCGACAAGTCTTAAATTAGCAGCTTTACTGCCAATCAGAGTAGGACGAATTTCATTTGCTCTGTCTATCAATGCCTGAACCATTGTTCGGTTTGACCAATTGTCGTATCCGCCGGCATAATATTTATCGATAATGTATACAAAAACAGCATCTTGCCCCATAATGCCTGCATGTTCATATTTATTTGTAAAATACCATAAAAGATATTTTTTTACAGCATCTGTATTTTCTACTCTTTTCATGAGTCTATCAATTGTTATACAAATAGAATCATTTTGCTGAATTATTATTTTGTCGAAAAAATTCGTCAGTTTTTTGTCGTAATTTGGTGTACGCAACATTCTTTCGTCTTCAATTGTAAAATTGTCCCAGAAATTACGAATATACGCATTATAGCGATTTTTCGGTGTGTTAACAGAATCCGGAAGGATAGGCGGCAACACAGGAAGATTACTTTTTAAAAAAAGTCCTAAAATGTTATTGGCATTTTTGTTTATTATATTAGTAGTGAAGTCATTAACATCTTTATCTATTTTATCTATCTCAGATTTAAGTTCGATTTTTTGTAGAGAGTCGCAATTTAGCTCTGATATCTTATTATTATAAGGTAATATTTCGGCACGCTTGAAGTTTAGAAATTTCATGTAAGAAAAAAAATCTTTATTAATGTCAGAATTTTTGACTTCCATCTTATTTATCACATTATTATAATTTGTAGAGAGTTTGAAATTTTGACTGTTTACATCTATCATAAAGTCGCATATCATAGATTTTTGTTTATTGACGATTAAATAGACACCGGACGGCAACAACGAATCGCCGGAAAAAACGAATGACGACTTATAAATGGTTGCAGAATCTATAATGTAGATGTTGTTTCCATAATAATTACACAAATAAATTATACTGTCATTATAATTTTCCAACTCAACAGTAATATTATAATTTTCCGTTTTAGGATAAGATAACAAGCTGTAAAAAGCCATAAAAACAGTGATTATAATTTTTTTATTCATTTTTTATTGTTTGTGATTGCAAAAGTATTTAATTTTGCCGACAAATGCATCATGATAATTAAAATGTTGAGAAAATTCTTATTAATTACCCTAATCTGTTTACCTGTGATAGCTGATTGTCAGGATATATTTGCTAATTTCAGGCATCAATCTCCTTCATTTTTTGCAATAAATGCAGGCTGTTCATTTGCCGGTGGACGTTATGGTCAGAAGTCAATTTACTCCAACTACGACAATCCTTACGAAATAAATGTTCCCAAATTACCATTGACGGGGAATTCAGCTTATAATGTTCTTGGATTTGCCACTCCGGGAATTTCTGTTAACGCCAATGGTGCGTGGTATTTTATGAAATTTCTCGGTATTGGAATGAGAGCCGCCATAAATCAAAATTTTTTGTCTTGCAATTCTCTTGAAAAAGAATATACTTCGGCGTATGGAGACGGTTATAATTTTGATTTTAAGACAACGGACTTTTATTATTTTGCTTTTATTAATCCTGCTTTATTTGTTTCATTGCCAATAAATAAATCTTTATTTGTTTCGTTGGAAGCCGGTTTTGGTCCTTATTATACGCATTTTCCGACTTATAGATGTACATACATTTGTGATAATGCTGTCATAACAGAAACCACAAAAACAGACGACAATTGGGATTTTTCTTTTTATTTTGCAATGGGGTTAAAATATCGGACACAAGGTAGGGTTGGGCTAAACCTTGACTTAGCTTACGGAGAAGTTTATTCCGAATATAAATTAAATACAGACTATAATCCCGGAAATACGGTAGAGACTGTGGCACCGCTATTTTACAACAACCTGAGCCTGTCACTCGGAATAATTTTCTATTTTGGTAAAATAGAAAATTTTGATTTAGAAGATTAATCTACAATATGCAATGAAGCCTGTCGTTGTTATACCTTATTTAAATACTTCAGTTGTCGTAAAATCCGGTTTATAGCAATCCGAACTCTCGACTTCCTGTATCCAGCCATTCTCAAGTCCAAGTTCCGACATATAATCCAAAACTTCGTTATATTCTTCCGCTGTGAGCTTTCTCGACAGTTCAGGATATTCAAAAGATTTGTACACAGGATAATATTGTGACATCAGAGAGATATTTACCTTGTTAGAAATTTCAAAAGCTATATTGAACAAAGCCGATTTAGAATTTTCTACATGTCCGGGTAATACCAAATGCCTGATTATCAAGCCAGACACAGCTAAATTATCTTCATCTAATATTATTTTACGACCTTTTTGTTTATACATCTCTTTTATAGCTTCGAGAGCTGTGTCAGGATAATCAGGCGCATTGGATAATGATTTGCATAAATCGTAGCTGCCATATTTGTAATCAGGCAGATAAATATCCACAATATCTTTCAATTTTTTAATTATTTCGACAGTATCGTAAGCGTTAGTATTGTAAACTATCCTTGGAAAATAATTGTCGCTGTTCAATTTATTGACGATTTCATATATATTATCTACGTATGGAGTAGGAGAGACAAGTCCCAACATTTTAGTGCCACTGTCGAGTAATTGTTTAATTTTTTCTACGCATTTATCGGCAGAAATTAAATTATTGGAAATATCAACATTATTACAACTGATTTGATAATTTTGGCAATAGATACATTGCAGATTACAATGGTCGAAGAAGACGTTGCATATACCTGATTTACCAACAATTACAGGTTCTTCGCCTTTGTGAATGCAGATAGCTGAGACGTATATTTTATCATCGATTTTACAGAATCCTGTTTTCAGAGTTCTGTCGACATTACATTTTCTATAGCAATTATTGCAAAGCATTATTTATTTGATTTACCAGAATATTATATATAACGCAGCCACTATGGCAGTAATTATTATGGACCACACGTTAAAAGATGTTGAAGTGTGGAAAATGCTTTTATTAATAGTTATAGCTTTAGGGTCATTTTTACCTTTATTGTCGATGTAGCTGATAATGATGGCTATTACGCAAAGTATCAGGAACACTATGCCCATTCTGTCCATAAACGGCAGAGAAGGCAGGAATACTTTGAACAGTGTAGAGAATACGAAAGTCAGGATAGCGCACCATAGGGCAGCGTTTGGCGACATTTTTTTCCAGAAGATGCCGAGCAGGAATATGGCGCAAACGCCCGGTGATACGAAGCCGGTAAATTCTTGAATATATTGGAAAGCTTGATCAAGATTTCCGAGTAATGGTCGAGCAGTACAAATAGCTATCAGCAAAGCGATGAGAGAGGTCAATCTACCTACGTTCACCAATTTTTTTTCAGAAGCAGTTTTATTGATATAAGGTTTATAGATGTCGAGTGTAAATATTGTTGAAGTAGAGTTCAGCATAGAAGCCAATGAAGAAACGATAGCGGCTGTAAGTGCGGCGAAAGCTAAGCCTTTAATGCCGGCAGGCAGCAGGTTGACGAGTAGGGGATAAGCGGCGTCATTATTTATAACTCCGTTTTCGACAGGCATTTGTATTTTACCGATGCTGTTCAGATAAAAAGCGGCTATGCCGGGGATTACCACTATTATAGGGATTAAAAGTTTAAGGAAGCCGGCAAATACCATTCCTTTTTGTGCTTCCTGTAAATTTTTTGCAGCGAGGCTTCTTTGTATAATATACTGATTAAAGCCCCAATACGAGATATTTGCTATCCATAATCCGCCTATGATGACACCTATTCCGGGTAAATCTTTATAATTAGGATTATCTTTTGATAAAATCATATCGAATTTATCGTGAGTAACGCCGTTCAATAAATCTTTTAAGCCGGCGATGATGCCGTTGCCGTCTGAGACAAGGTTTAAAGCTATATAAGTAGTAGCAAGTCCGCCGCCAATAAGTAAGACTACTTGGATAATGTCTGTCCATGCCACCGATTTAAGTCCGCCGTAAATAGAATAGGCGGCGGCAAAGCAGGCAAGTCCGATTATTCCGTAGCTCATCGGTATTCCCATGATATTTTCGAGGGCGAGTGCGCCAAGGTACAAGATAGATGTTAAATTGACAAAAACATAAACCACTAACCAAAATGCTGCCATTGCGGTCTTGACACGTCCATCGAAGCGTTGTTCAAGAAATTGCGGCATAGTATATATTTTCTTTTTTAAAAAGACAGGCATTATGAATTTTGCGACTAATATAAGCGTTATTGCCGCCATCCATTCATAAGAAGCGATGCCGAGACCGATTTTAAAACCGGAGCCGGACATGCCTATCATCTGCTCTGCCGAAATATTGGCAGCTATAAGTGAAGCACCTATTGCCCACCATGTCAACTTATTGCCGGCAAGAAAATAGTCGGTGGATGTTTCTTCCGATTTTTTTCTTCTGCCTATCCATAGCCCTAAGCCGACTATGATAACAATATATCCTATAAAAATACAAAGGTCTAATGTAGAAAATGTCGCCATATTGGTAGTTATAAAGTTTATATTTTGTTTTATGTTAATTTTTCAATTTTAATGTTATGTAATCCGGATATTGCAATTGTGTGCTGCCTACGGTAATTGACGGCTTTATTCTTATACCTATATGCGACAGAAAATCTTCAGGGGCGGACAAGCTTGTAGCAAAAGTCTTGATTGCTTCAATGCCCTGATTGGAAAATATCTCGAAAATATCGACATTGATTGATAATGGCACATTCGTTTCTGATTTTGCCGCAATAGTATAAACAGTGTTTATAGTTCCATTAACTATGTCTTGTCCGTCTATGGCGCAAATCCAGTCAAAACTTCCCATGCGGGCTTGTAAGTCGCCGGGGTTTTCAACTGCCATCTGAACAGTAGTTGAAAACGGTAACTTTTTATTTAGCAGAGCATTGGTTAAAGTAGCTATATTTGCGATTGTCAACTGTGTATTTTTTGAAACATCAATGCCGGCAACACTTACACTTTTTACTTTATCAAGTGCAAAATTACAATTTTTTAAAGCTATGGTTTGTTGAATTTGGGTTAAAACATCGCAGGAAGTAAATGCAATGCAAATAATTATAAGGGATAAAAATTTTTTCATCATGTTTTTTTTAATCGACTGCAAATATAACATTTAATTTTCAAAAGGGAGATATAAACATTAAAACAGTTTTAATTGTGTTGGCACTGCGAATGTTTTTCTATGATAAGGGCTGTAGCCGTATTCTATAATTGCGGCAGTGTGGGCTTGTGTCGGATAGCCTTTGTTTTGTTTCCAAAGATAGACAGGATATTCTTTATCTATTTGCTGCATATAGTCATCTCTAAAAGTTTTAGCCAACACCGAAGCAGCTGCTATACATGAGTATAATCCGTCACCTTTTATTATACATCTATGAGGAATTTTGTTGTACTCGTAAAATTTATTACCATCTACAAGTATTATCTCCGGAGAAATTTTTAATCCGTCTAACGCTCTGTGCATTGCTGTTATAGATGCTTTCAGAATATTGGTAGCATCGATTTCCAAGTTATCGACTGAAGCGACATTATAAGATAATGCTTTGTCAATTATCACATCTCGCAATTTATACCTTTGTTTTTCAGATAACTTCTTAGAATCATCTAACCCTTGAATTTCTAAATTAAGTGGTAAAATTACAGCTGCTGCAAAGACAGGTCCCGCCAAACAGCCTCTTCCGGCTTCATCACAACCGGCAATAACGGAATAATCTTCAAAATCAGAGAAAAGCATAAATAATTAATGGAATAATTGTTATCAATGTAAAATATAATTCTGCATAAAATCTTTTAATATGTACTAAAAAATATGATAAGAGAATTGCTAAAGCCGGAAATGCTAAATACAACACCATGATAGCTTCTTTAGAGAACAATGAAACGACAATCGTTAATAATATGTATAGAATTAATAATGAAAATTTGTTGCGAATTGCAATCGTAACTTCATACAACTTAGTGATAATAAAGAAGACGGTAATTATCATCAAAGCAATCAGATAGATATAGTAAAACAGTTGTATTCCGATTAGATTAGATTTGAAAAAATCTAATTTGAAATTAAAGGAAGCAATTACATTTTGAATTTCGCAAAAATTATTGTTCAGGTACAATATAAAAATCCACACTATTATTGGTAAAATAAATCCCAAAACAGTTATAACCACATATTTTATTTTGTATGAATGTAAAATAAAAATTGACAGTAATATAAGCAGCAAGGTAATAGCAGCGTGATAATTAGCCAATGTAGCCAAAGCCGTCATAAATCCGGCAGCAGTATAGTCGTTTTCGGGGTAAGATTGCTGGTCGGCAGAGTTAAACACTTTGTTCATGCTGATAAGAATAAACAGGCAAGGCAGTAATGTTGTGTTATACAAACCGCAGCCGAACAGCATTGCAAAAACCGCCGGTGGGAGTAATGAAGTTTTTGATATCAGAATATTTGCTTTGTTTATTACATTTGTATATTGCAAACAAGCAAACAGTATCAACATAAGGAGGCATGAAGATAATAATGGCGAGAAGCAAAATACAGTGTATAACAACTTTGTTAAAGGTGCCATTGTATCCGGTAGTATAAATTTATGCTGTAAGATACATAATATTTGCGATCCTACTGTGATAAGGAACAGCACAATAATATTAATCGGATATGTTTTGCGAAAGAATTTGACAAGCATTTTACATGTCGATTAAATCTTTTCCGAGGTCATGTCTGCAATATTTTCCGTTGAAGTTTATTTCATCGGCAATTTTGTATGCGTTACAAAAAGCCTCTGCGACAGAATTTCCGAAAGCAGTAGCAGCAATAACGCGTCCGCCGTTTGATACAAGTGTGTCGTTGTTTATTTTTGTACCTGCATGAAATATCAATGGATAATTTGTATTAATACTTATAGGCATTCCTTTATTATAAGCATCGGGATAGCCTTGAGCTGTAAGCATAACTGTTGCAGCCGTTTTATCGCTGATAACCAACTTTTCAGTGTCAAGTTGTTTGTTGGCGGCAGCATTAAATATATCTAAAATATCGTTTTCAATACGTGGAAATACAGATTCTGTTTCGGGGTCGCCCATACGACAATTGTATTCTATAACGTAAGGATTTCCGTTACAATTAATCAATCCAAAAAATATAAAACCTGTATAGTCTATCTCATCTTTAGTTAAACCGTTGATTGTCGGAATAATAATTTGATTTTCAACTTTACGCATAAACTCTTTATTGGCAAATGGGACAGGAGAAACAGCCCCCATACCTCCGGTATTAAGACCGGTATCATGCTCGCCGATACGTTTATAATCTTTTGCCTCCGGCAGGATAAGATAATGTTTGCCGTCAGTTATTATAAAAACAGACAACTCAATACCCTTCAAAAATTCTTCTATGACGACAGTAGTTCCGGATTTACCGAATTTATCATTACAAAGCATCTCTTTAAGTTCCGCTTTTGCTTCATCAATATTGTCTAATATCAAAACACCTTTTCCTGCAGCAAGTCCGTCAGCTTTAAGTACGTAAGGAGCTTTTAAAGATTCCAAAAACTTATATCCTTCGTCAATATTTTCTTGTGTAAAAGATTGATATTTTGCAGTCGGAATATTATGCCGTATCATAAAATGTTTCGAGAAATTTTTGCTACTTTCTATTTTTGCGCCGGCTTTTTTCGGACCAATTATTTTCAGATATTTGTGACAATCTTTTGCTTGTAAAAAGTCGACAATGCCATCAGCGAGAGGTGCTTCGGGACCGACTATCAGCATATCAATATTATTTATGGAAATAAATTTACTAATATCTTCAAAATCAGATAAATTAATAGCCACATTTGTAGCAATAGTTGAAGTTCCGCCATTACCCGGTGCAACATATAATTTTGTCAGTTGTTTGCTTTGACTTATTTTATAGGCAATTGCATGCTCACGCCCGCCTGAACCCAAAAGTAATACATTCATCATTTTTTATTTACATTATTTTGCAAAAATACACGAAATATTTCAAATATGCGTAGACTAAAAAAATCATATTGAAATTTATTGGTATCGGATAAAATTGTTTAATGTTTAGGCGTGTAATCAGACCATGTTTATTTTTTTATTTTTCCCTTTCAATCCGCTATATACAAGATATGCGATGAATAAGACACCAAGAATTAACAAAATAATTGTAAGTTCATGATAATATTTTTCCAATAAATCGTGTTGAGAATAGAGACAATATCCAAGGACTGCTAAAATAGCATTCCAGATAACGGCGCCTAATGTAGTAAAAGCTATAAATTGCTTTAATGGCATTTTTGCCAATCCTGCGGGTATAGAAATCAGTTGTCGTATGCCAGGCACCAAACGTCCTATAAATGTTGAAGATTTGCCATGTTTGACGAAATAATTCTCGGCTTTTTCTACTTTTTCTTTATTGATAAAGCAGAAATGCGCAAAGCGTGTATCTGCAAATTTATAGATAACCAAACGTCCTAAAGATATAGATAAAAAATAATTAATTAAAGCTCCGAGTAATGCACCAAGCGTACTAAATAAAACCACCAAAAAAATATTCATGTCACCTTGCGCCGCTTTCCATGCTGCCGGAGGCACTACAACTTCGGAGGGGAACGGAATAAAAGAACTTTCAACAGTCATCAACAAAGTTAGTGTAACATAGTTTATGTTGTTCATATACCACGCCACAATATTAGCAACAACGCCTTTGTTTTCAACCGCTGCTGATGTTTCGGCAGTCGAAACCGCCATATCTGTTGATTGCAGTTTGTGTTCTACTGTCGGCTGCTGTTGTCCTAAAGCATAAACAGTATTTAAAGTAGTAGTTGCAAAAAATATACAGACTAATAAAAGAGAGATTTTTTTCATAACGAAAAATTATAATAAAAGAAAACCTTAAATGACATTAAAATGCCATATCATAAAAATCGGTGCAAATTTATACAAAATAAGTGAGATTTTATACCGGTATGATAAAAAAGGTATATTTCATTAGCATTGCGTGTGTGCCGTTGGGACGCAACACGCTGCTTTACAATTTTTTCATTGTAAGATTATTATCATAATCTTGATAAATCACATAAACCTCCATTTCCGGATGCGCAGACAAT
>Ga0265294_10008288_pt1 | contig 12168 bp, 11 predicted proteins | sample MunlanPumphouse3_FD_192504 | JGI IMG/M metagenome (GOLD analysis project Ga0265294, IMG submission 192504) | Groundwater microbial communities from a municipal landfill in Southern Ontario, Canada - Pumphouse #3 | ecosystem: Environmental > Aquatic > Deep subsurface > Groundwater | place... | reverse complement strand
CGGAAGCTTTTCACCCCGCAGCGCATTGTGGTGCCGGGCTGCGCGGGAACCTGGCCTAAACACGGTGGATCTGGCCGGAAGGCTTGGCGTTTCTCAACCACGGTCAGCCAATCGGTCAAACGGGGCGAAAAGATCGTAAAAGACAAGGGCCTCAAGGTTCCGGAATGATTCGTATCAATATATCAATGGGATGTCCCCAATATGCCCTGACAATATCATGGTGAATCCTATTTTATTATGCTGGTTAGGAATGACGGATCTGAAAGCGGCATCCGGAGCGGAGGATGTCGGCTTAGGCCCGGTGGCGCAAGCGGTCGAGGCGCGGCCTTACACGGAAGTGGTGCTTCTTAATAACTGGGAAAAGACCTCTGCTGAAAACTATGTCGTCTGGCTCCAGCAAAAAACCCCTTCACATATAACTCTCCAGCATATCCCGCTTTCGAGCCCAACCAATTTTGGTGAAATTTATCAGGCCGCATCAACGACCATTTCCGAAAAGATACAAGAACACGGCACGGAGGCCGATCTCGTCTTTCACCTGAGCCCCGGCACCCCGGCCATGGCGGCTGTATGGATTCTTCTGGCCAAGACCCGCTTTCCGGCAGAGCTGATTGAATCATCAAAAGAACACGGCGTCCGCACGGCTTCAGTGCCCTTTGACATCTCCGTGGACTTTATTCCGGATCTGTTCAGGAAGCCGGACCAGACTCTTGAACGGCTTGCTGCCGGACTGCCTGCGGATGCGCCTGAGTTTGATGATATCATCCATCGCAGCGAAATCATGCAGAGGGCGGTGCTCATGGCGCGGCGCATAGCACCCCGTTCCATCCCCGTGTTGATCGAGGGGGAATCCGGCACCGGCAAGGAACTCTTTGCCCGCGCCATTCATGATGCCAGCCCCAGGAAAGACAAACCCTTCATTGCCATCAACTGCGGGGCCATCCCGGCGGAGCTGGTGGAGTCCGAACTGTTCGGCCACGAAAAAGGCGCTTTTACCGGGGCGATTGCCGCACGGACAGGGCATTTTGAAGCAGCCCATCAGGGCACCATCTTTCTCGACGAGATCGGCGATCTGCCCAAGGAGATGCAGGTCAAGCTGCTGCGCACCGTCCAGGAAGGTGAGGTAAAACGGATCGGCGCAACGCAGGTTCGCCGTATAGATATAAGAATCATTGCGGCCACCAATAGAAATCTTATTGACGAGGTAGCGGCCGGTTCATTCCGGGAGGATCTCTTTTACCGGCTGGCCGTGGGAGTGATCAAGCTTCCGCCTCTGAGACAGAGGGCCGGGGATGTCAGCCTGCTGATCGATAGGTTTATTGCGCAGATTAACAAGGAAGGCGGCAATGAGCCTGGCTATAAGCGCAAGAAAATTTCTGCATCCGCAAGAAATATTTTGCTTCAGCATTCCTGGCCGGGCAATGTCCGGGAGCTGCAGAATACCTTGACCAGGGCAGCGGTCTGGTCGGCGGATGAAGAGCTTGGCGAGGAGGACATCCGCGAGGCGCTTCTCCCCGTTCCTGCTACCGGCAATGGAAATGAACAAATTCTCAACCGCCCGCTTGAGCATGGAATCGACCTGCCGGAGATCATGAAGACCGTAGCCGTCCATTACCTGGAAAGAGGGCTTGCCGAAGTCCATGATAATAAGACAAAAGCTGCTGAAATACTGGGACTGCCGAGCTATCAGACTCTGACAAACTGGCTCAAGAAGTATGGGCTTGAATAAGGTTGGCACGGCCTTTGCTATAGTAGCTTTCAACAAACGGTGCAAATGTAAAATTTTAAACTATCGTTTCACAGGAAATAGATATGTCTATCACAAGCATCACCATCGAGAATTTTAAAGGCATCCGGGGACCGGTTCGGGTGGAACTCAAACCCATCACCCTGCTTTTCGGACCAAACTCGGCAGGAAAATCCACCATTGTCCAAGCCCTGCACTATGCCCGAGAAATTTTCGAGCGCCAGAACCTCAATCCGGATAGTACCCTCCTTGGCGGGGACTCCATTGACCTTGGCGGCTTCGAGAGCATAGTGCACCAGCATGACCTGAAGCTACCAATAAGGATCACGGTAGATCTCGATCTAAGTCATGAAGATTTACCTGACTATAAAGATGGATACGAAGAGCTTGAACACGATGCTGCCAGAAATACTTTTGACGAAGCTGAACAGAGCAATATCGATTTTTTTCGGGTTGCATCTCACAGAGTCAAGAACGCTGAGGTTGCTGTGACGGTTTGCTGGAGTAACATCCTTGGTAAGCCAATTATTTCTTCATACGAAGTTTCAATCAACGGTACAAAATTGGCTAAAATCATTTCCTCTGAAGACGCCCGACAAATTACGTTATCTGAGTTGCAGCTCATGAATACGGCGTTTTTATCGGAAGAAGAAGAGGCGTTGTGGGCGGGCTTAAGAAAGAAGCATATCGACACCGACAATGATGTCGATAATTTTCTTTCAAAACTATTGTCTCTTGGCTTAACGTCACGGATTATGGGGGTTATAAACACCGACAAAGTAAATCCCTTTCTTCTCTCGATTGGGAAAGAAGCCTTGGATATACATAAACAGATATCAGCTCTACCTGTATGGGGAAAACCCTTGAGCATAGACCACTCTTTTTGTAGCCCGAAATCCACCTTTAATGAATGGGGGTTCTTTGTCAAAATGCTCAGTTCCCTTATCGTGGGGCCTGGAGAACTTGTTCGAGACCACCTGCGTAATTTATGCTATGTAGGCCCGCTCCGTGAAGTCCCTAAACGTGATCACAAACCCGCCACCTCTCCGAAAGAATCCCGCTGGGCAAATGGTTTGGCTGCCTACGATACCCTGTTACTTGCTGACAATGCCTTCATTTACAAAGTCAACGGATGGCTGACCCAGAGGAAGCGGCTTGATTCAGGCTATAGTGTGAAGGTGAAAAAATATGTAGAACTGGAAACCGACAGCCCTCTCATGCTGGCCGTGAAGCAGGGCTGCAATTTCGATGAAGGCGCAGACTTGCAAAGTCTGCTTGCGCTGCCGGTCAAGCGCCGTGTGTTGATCAAGGACGAAGCAATGAATATTGAACTGTCCCCTCATGATATCGGAGTCGGTATATCTCAGGTTTTGCCGATAGTCGTGGCGGTGTTGCACCACAAAACAGGTTTGGTGGCTATTGAGCAGCCGGAGCTGCACATCCATCCTGCTTTTCAGGTGGCCATGGGAGATCTTTTTATCGAACAGGTTCGGGAGTGCCCTGGCCTGTTTTTTATCATTGAAACCCACTCGGAGCACCTGATGCTGAGGTTCCTGCGCAGGATCAGGGAAACCGGCGAAGGCGAGGCCCCGGAAAATCGGACCCTGGCCCCGGCCGACCTGTCCATCTGCTTTATCGAACGGGGGGGGGACGGCATTTCCTGCCTTCCCATCCGGGTTGATGAGGACGGCGATTTTATAGACCGCTGGCCGCGTGGCTTTTTTGACGAGAGGGCCGAGGAGTTGTTCTCATGATTTATGAATACGCTTTAGAACCAGAAATGGTGGCCGCCTGGGGGGACCGCAGCAACTACCGCTTTTTTATCCGCGAGTTCGGCTTGGGGTCAGGGCGGCTGGTTTCCCGCTATCCAAAGAAATGGGCTAAAAAGGTTTGGGAATCCTTTGTTCCTAGCAGCGAAATGAACAAAAAACGCCTGACGGAGCTATTGGTGCTGATGCAGGAAACCATGATCAAGCGCAAAGACTTTTTTTGGGATGATAACCGGGGGAACTGGCTGGAAAATGCGCTGCTTGAACATGCCCGTCATCCTTTTAAATTAATCATCGCCAGAAATAACCCAGGGAATCGGCCGGAAATTCTTGTCGAGCACGCCCTTGATGATACGCCATTTTGCCCCGACTGGGACATACCCCACGGCGATAACGTTAAACGGAATGCCCCGGAGATGTCAGCCGCTATTAAGCCGATGCTCGGCCGCTGCCGGTGGGTAAAGTTCATAGATCCACACACTTCACCGGGCAGACACGACTACCGGAAGTCTCTAAGGGCTTTTCTGAAAATTTTAGCGGAGAAAAGGCCGGTCGGTCCACCAGAATCTGTAGAGATCCATGTCGGGTTGCATGATGGTACTGCGGAATTTCTGCGGAAGTCGTATGAGGAAATCATTCCCGCCAGCCTGAAGGTAACGCTTTTCCAATGGCGGGAAAAACCGGACTGCCAGCAGCTCCATAACCGCTATATCCTGACCGATCTCGGCGGTGTTTCCTTCCACCACGGCCTTGACACCAGCGAGAATCGCACAACCTTCGATGACATAAACCGCCTCGACCTCGATCAGTATAAACTACATTGCAAACAATTCGACACTACTGCTCCGGCCTTTGACAGAGCCGCTGATCCGCTTGAAATTGTCGGCAGACTCGGAGGCTGAAGATGGCAAAACTCAGCTCTTTCAAACAAGTAAAAAATTTCTTTATTGAGCCACTTCGGAAGGCATAGGGATATCCCTATACAATAATTGTCGAGTACCGATACATCGCTATCGGAAAAATGTGCCATAGCATCGCAAACTTTTTGTGAATCTGTAATAAAAGTGTAATCGCAATGCCGTTGGCTTAGAAAACATAATGCCCCGCAATAACGGGAAAAATCAAATCAAGGTGAAGCACTATGCTGCCTATCTGCCCGATCAAGAGCGAGAAATCACCGAGAGAGATCCTGGCCGCTGACTTCAAGTCATTGCGTGGGGGTCTTCCTATCCGTGGCGGTTGGGGCTACTCGCAAGCAGATGCATGCATTATCGATAAAAATGATCCGCTTGTTGACCCATCACACCCCTTTGAAGGAGTAAGTGTAGAGTATGCTTTCATTGAGAAGCGCATATACGAAGAAATGATCATTTTTCGACAAAATGAGGAGCGGTTCTCTGGTATCAGATGGAAATTTCAAGAGCAAAACCTATTTCATGAAGGAGGAAGGTCTTTTGACAGGCTCGTATTCGAGATAACGGCCTTCCCTGATAGTGACTGGAAAGAATTGAAGGCAGAATTTGAGGGTCCCCAAGGTTACGGCAGTCCTGACTTTGATGAACAAGTGCATGAGAAAAAACGTCAGGAGAAAATGGTGCGGTTTACCAGGGAGTTCTGGTTTGACATTACAAGTTTTTATGGGCAGGGGCTGTCCACTACTCACAAGTCGACTGGAGAGAAACAAAAGAACAAATACGATCTAATCCAGGAGTTTTTCTCAAACGCTGAAGACGCCGTACAATTTTTTCTTCAGCTTAAAGAATTGCGATTTAAAAATGAGGACGAAAGCTGCATGGCTGTCTTGAAGAAAACAACGGATTATAAATGGACTTATGAGCTCATATGGAAAGACGGCAAGTTCGTTGGCGAGCATATAAAACCCTTCAAGCCTTCAAGAAACAATATCGAAAAATTTAACAATGGTTGCAGGGTTATGGCAAAGCTTTTGGAAAAGTATATCGATACAAACGATATGTCAGTTGCGGCAAATTACCGCAGTCCTTTTGGCGATATGGCATACGAAGAACGGTAATTTGTGCAAGGATTATGGAGACGACATTCTTGTTAAATCGGAGACGCAGCTGTCAACGGTCAAAAAGCCCCAATAGCATTTCCCGCCCATCGATTTTCTGAAAGAAGAGATCGGGTCATTCGGAAAACACAAAGAACCGGGCGACTTTTGGCATAGGACTTTTTCTTTGAAAAAAGGTAATCACTATGGCTATTTTTGAAGGTACTGTTCAGGAATTTCATGATTTCATTGGTCCCAGAATCAGAAATGCCGTTAACAATCTCACCAGAAGTTACAGAAAAAAGTTGAACGGCATTTGTGAAGAATGTGGCACAAAAAATGAACTAGATTCCGCGCATGTTCACGGTCGTGGAAGACGTGAAATAATAGAAGAAGTGTTGTCGGAATATAGCCAAAACGGTACAATTCGCTGTGATATCAAGGAGGCAGAAAATAAAATTCTCAATACACATCAGCCAATTGAAAGCAATTTTAGATTTTTATGTCACCCATGCCACGTTGCCTACGATGAAAAAATTAAAAAAAAGAACATGTTGCAAAAAGATAGCGACGGTAGCGCTCCTGAAGAATTTAAAAAGATCAGTCGAATTAAACGTTGGGCGAAGCGACCGGATCAAGACAACCACAAAATTATTTCAGCTTTTCTGCTTCTTGAAACAAAGGGTGACGTTTTGCTGAGCGCCCTGCAAAAACTGTGTACCAATAAAACTGATTTTCCGCAGTATTATGTTGCTAAATTTGCCGGACACTATCCGTCAATGAAAACTGACGGTGGTAATTCACACGGGAAAGTGTTTTGCGACAAGGATGGAATTGTTCATATCTGGCCCAAAGTTCGAGAAGAAATACGAAAATATTTCAGCAAATAACGCCTAATAGGGTAGTCGAGGTATTACAGCACGGCGTGAATTGGTCGTTCAGGTCGTTTGGAATACTTCAATCACGAACGGAGGAAAGGGGAATAGATTTTGGATGAAAAGACGCGTCTTAAGTTGGCAACTCGCAATTTGGTTGGACATTATAGATTGGGGCATGAACAAATTGCCCTATTGTTGGCATCCGCGCTTTTTGAATCTCTAATTGATTCACTTCAAAATGCAGCAGGCTGGGATGATAATACCAGTTTGGAAAACAAAATTAATACATTACCTGTGACAACATTATCCAAGTTTTCAGAATATTTTTTAAAGTTAGACAGGTTTTATCCGAAATCATGCTCCAACTGGATTGCTCCGAATCAGCCAAGGAGGCGGCTGCACAATTTTAGACAATTGCGAAACCGCATAGTACACGGTAACATTAATTCGATTCTGTCAGGGCAGCGGGACAAAATTGAGGATTTGATTGCTTTTCTGTGGTCCCAATTGGCGCCTAAATCTTTTGATAAAGCCTATCAAAGCCGCCAGCAGGGTCAGAAAAGCGTTTTCAAAACTCTTTTCGAGCACTCTGCTGACTACATGGTGCGGGGACTGAGTGAAGTTGAATTTCTGAGTAAAGATGAAAAGACAGGTCAATATGAAGATAGGGGAAAAGACCCGAAAAATCACAGGATAGCGGCTGTTGATTTCGAGAACCTTTTTACGCTTCGGGAAAAAATGGTATTTCTGAAATACTATATTTCCCAGTGGCTGGATGAAAACCAAATCAGTTTAAAAACAGATATTCTGACTATAATCGACACAACAAGTGGGTATATTTGGATGCCTTTGGTTCCAAAGAATTCTGCGTCTGATGGGCGGGCCAGTGTCTATGAGTGCTCGGTTTCGCTGCTCGCGACTCCTTTTGATTTTCGAATTTATATGGACTTTGGCGGGTATCAGAGGGAAAAGCGTAAGCTGTACTACAAATTTCTTTCAGATAGTCCTGAGTATAAAGAGGTTGTGAATCGTCTCACAAACAAGCCATGCCTCAAAGTTTTTGACATTGACTGGTATTTCTCAAAGTCCAATGAGCGATTATTCTCAAAATGGTTGTTATCAAAAGATGACGACTTGGCTAAAGCCAACGAAAAAATTGCTTCGGCCAGGAGACCGGAATCTTCCCCAATTACCTGGAATCGATGCCTGCATGGTTATGTTTTTTCTAAACAGGATCTTGGTGACGGATATATCGACTTTTCGAGGATGGAGAACAAGCTACAAGATATTATAGAGCTTTATTGCGCTTTCTTAAATTATGAACAACGAGTTGCTGAGGAAACGGCATAGATGACCAATAAAATTAATAATATGGCCGGAGCTTCAAAGGCTGAAGAAAAAAAATATCTTGACCTGTTGGCAAAGGCGCATGCGGCCAAGGAAAATGCCCATTGCCGGTATTCAGGGGTAAAGGTCGGTGCGGCATTGTTGGGAAAGAAGGGGGGGGTTGTCACGGGTTGCAACGTGGAAAACGCATCATACGGTTTGACTGTATGTGCGGAGAGAGTTGCTATTTTTAAAGCGGTTTCAGAAGGTTACAAACCTGGCGACTTTGAGGCTATCGCCATTGCCGCTAGTGGCGATGACTTTTCCCCATGTGGTGCATGCCGTGAAGTCATCAACGAATTTGGAGATGATATAACGGTCATCTTTGAGTTCAGGGGAGAAGTTGTAATGACCAAGTTGATAGAAATTCTGCCTTTTAACTTCAAATTGGAAAAATGCGGCTGAGCATAGCCGGTAATGGCCCGGTCGTGTTCCCATTCCAAGATGAAGGAGATGTAGCGCAGAAGGCAACCAGATATGCGAGTTTCTGAAAAGAATAGAGGAAAATATTTTTCTGTGAATTGTGTGGGCCTGACCCCAACGCTACTATCATTGCCCGTTTGATAACCTCAGGAGGGATTGAAATGTTTGGCTTCTTCAGGAAACGAATTCACGAACCACTGGCAAAACAACGCGCCGATCTTGCTCAGTACCCTCCCGAGTTCAGGAGACTGATGGTCAACGGACACGACTGCGACACTGTGCCGGGTTCCAGCGGACCATTTGGTTCGTTGCCCAACCCAATCCCAGTTAACGGTGCGCGTGGCGAGATCAAGTATCTGGGGAAACTGCGGGGCAGATCAGGCTCCGCATTGTTCTTCCACAGGATTTGCAGCACCTCCTCCCCTGTTTGCGAGCACTCTATTGATGTCTACGAGACTGTGTGTATGGACGGAACTCAGTGGGCAACCCTCTATTTCGACATGTACCATCCGAGGAGATCGAATCTGGCGCCAGACGGCTTCACTCTCATGCCATTTGATCGGCAACTCAAAATGGACTTGCCCTTCGCCTACGGCGTTAACGGGCTCGTTTCTAACTTCCCACACGGTCTCCCTGATGCCATCGTCAAACTATATGGGAAAATTCCAGGTGCTACATTCGCACGGCGCGCCCAAGAGCAACTCGACCGTTACGAATTCCGGAGACCAGGGACAGGAGAATGAAACATCGTACCCAATAAGGCGCCGCACTGGACGGGGATTCCGCCACGATACATTCCCGCCTGCAATCTTTAGCGTTATTTTTTATGAATAAGACTATGGAAGAATTCAGTTCGTCATATCCTAAAGTCTCACAGTTCATTGCCAACAGGCCTTGCTCAACGGAGACATTCCTATTCGATAGCACGTCAAACGTTGAGTATCCTTTTTGGGCTGAGTTTGAGCATTTCCTTTCGAACAGCGAACGGCTTGGCAATACTGTGGAAATCCTTCGAAAGCTCTCCTCTGAGGCACCCCTGACCCTTGACATACCTAAAGCATGGGAAAAGCAGCGAGACTTTAGGTCTGCCCAATTCGAGGTTACCGTTATTTTTTTGATCGAAAAGTGCTTTAGTGGAAAGGCACTGCTGATTCCGACGGGTAATGATCCCACGCCTGACTTTGAAGTAGAGTTCAGTCAAGGCAAATTCACGATCGAGGCTAAAGCTCAAAGCGGACAGCAGCGCGGTGACAAACACCCCCGACACAATGGCCCAATTCTCTTTGATCCCAAGAAAGAGACCGACCTTCGGTCTTGGCTGTTTGAGGGAAAAAATAGTTCCCGTAACGGAAGGGCCATGGAGCCACAGGTTATTGCGGCGGAGAAGCAAGGGGCTGATATCCTCGTCTGTCAGACGGACTATGTGGAGACGGAAAAGGACCTTTTGTCGCAGATATCGATTCTTTGCCCAGAGAGCCAATTCGTAGAGAGAATGACCCTGCAAGTTGCCAACCGAAAACCGATAGATGCGGTATTTTTTCAAGCTACATACCCTTGTGCTCGACAGCCAATCATGCTCAAGGAGATTTGGCTCTGTGACCTGTCCAGCAGTAGTTATAGAATCGTAGTTCTATCAAGGACGGATGCCATATTGAGTAACCATCTGAAATATATAAGATAACCTATAAGATTTGATCTGACCGGGTAGCAAAGAATATCAATGGAAAATCGGTCTTTCTTCCTGGTCAGATCCAAATCTGTTTTCCAGAAGCCGGGATCAGGAGGTTCTTTTTTTATAAGGGAATTGTTAAGGAGAGGTAGCATGTCCATAGTGGCGGGCGCTATGGGTCAGAGATATACAGCATAGATGGGGTACGCCTCAGTTCAGATATCTGGCTCTCAAAAATCTGCCGCAAAGCGCCTTGCTTGAACATGCGGCTACAAGGGATGGCGCACAAAGCGGTACCACCTCTGAACCGATCCGTTATCATACATGTGGGGGAGTAAAATGTTCATAAAACACAAAAATATTCTCTCAATCATCGGATTTTTTGTCGTCGTATTGGCATCCGCGTCTTTTCTGTATGCTCAGGAACCGGCGGAGGTTCAGGTCAGCACCGAGAAGCTTGCCGCGAATCTGTATGTGCTTCAGGATTCCGGCGGCATGGGCAATACCACTGTTTTGACGGGCGATGACGGCGTGTTGATGATCGACACAAAGGTTGAAAACTCGGTTGACCAGCTTCTTGCCAAAATCGCCGAGCTCAGCGGAAAGCCGATCCGTTTTGCGGTGATCACCCACTGGCATTTTGATCATGTTGGGGGCAATGAAAAAGTCGCTCAAACCGGTGCTGCGATCATTGCCCATGAGAACGTTCGCAAGCAAATGGGCATAGCGCATGACATGAAGCTGTTAAATGCAAAGGTTCCCCCTTCCCCGGAGGCGGCTCGACCGATGGTAACCTTTACAAAAGATTTGGCGCTTCATATGAACGGGGAGGTCGTCCGGGTATTTCACGTAGAACCCGGGCATACGGATGGCGACGCGGTCATTTACTTTCCAAACGCCAACGTGATTCACATGGGCGATCTTTATTTTGAAGGGCTTTATCCTTACATCGGGATCTATTCCGGCGGCTCCATCAACGGCATGATCAAGGTCATTGGTCAAATTCTGCCGACTATTGACGAAAACACCAGGGTCGTGCCGGGACATGGGCCGGTATCCAACAAAGCCCGACTTGAGGAATACGTTTCCATGTTAACCGCAATTCGCGACAACGTCAGCCGGCTGATGCAGGAAGGCAAAACCATGGAAAAAGCGATTGCCGCTAAACCCACTCAGGCATTTGACGAGAAATGGGGAAAAGGGTTCCTGCCGCCGGATCAATTTGCCAGGCTGGTGTATATGGATTTGTCGCCGGAATTGCCGTGATTTTCCGGCCCATCCGGTGTGAAAAACATAAGGGCCGACCAGCGAAAAGAGGTTGGAATGTCGCACATTCGAAAAAAGACTGTTGCCGGATTGGAAATAGGCGAGACATTTTCCGTCTCGCGCACGTTTAGCGAACTGGACGTGGCTCAATTTGCGGACGTTTCTCGAGACTGCAATCCTGTTCATTTTGATGAGCGATTTTCGAAGGTGAAAAACTTTGACGGCCGCATTTGTCATGGCCTTCTCGTTGCCAGTTTAATTACTGCAATCGGTGGACAGATCGGATGGCTGGCTTCTGGCATGACTTTCGAATTCAAGAAGCCTGTCCATTTCAGGGACACAATCAAATGCGATTTCACCATTACTGAAATGGATGCAAGGGGCCGCGCAAAGGCGGAGGCGGTGTTCGCAAATGAAAAAGCGCAACAGTATTGGAAGCCGCCTTATTCGGCGTCGTTCCAGGCGTCCCGGAAAAACAGGTCATGAAAGACATGCCGGCTGAAGGAGACCCTACTAACAAGATCTCTCTGTGAATCCAAACACTATCTTCAAAAATATTGTTTGAATGCAAAAAGACTTTTGAAATCACCTCATCCGTGTAACTTTTTTCATGGCTAGCCGTTATAAGGTTAGACCAAAACATCAATCAGGAGGGTTCATCATGAAAAAATTGATCGGGTTGATCACGGCGGTGGTATTGATGTGTTCAACGCTCGCTTGGGCGGTAGATTGAGCATCAAAAGCCGTGACACAGAATTTTGAATACTCCCGAAAACAGCACCCATGACCTCATCACAACCAAATAATCCCACCGCATCAACAGCTTCCGCCAGGGGCGCCTATCGCAAGTTGCCGAAAGGCATCTGGGCGCTTGGATTTGTCTCGATGTTCATGGACGTCTCTTCCGAGCTGGTTCACAGCCTTCTGCCGGTATTCATGGCATCGGTGCTCGGCGCATCCATGGTCACGATCGGAATCATCGAAGGCCTTGCCGAGAGTGCGGCCGCCATCACGAAGGT
>Ga0265294_10008287_pt1 | contig 12169 bp, 9 predicted proteins | sample MunlanPumphouse3_FD_192504 | JGI IMG/M metagenome (GOLD analysis project Ga0265294, IMG submission 192504) | Groundwater microbial communities from a municipal landfill in Southern Ontario, Canada - Pumphouse #3 | ecosystem: Environmental > Aquatic > Deep subsurface > Groundwater | place... | reverse complement strand
TCATAAATTAAAATATAAGGTTGCTCAAATACAGTTTCCATCTTCTCTGTATCGGTAACAAAATAAGATGATATATAACCTCTGTCGAATTGCATACCTTCCACTACATCAACGTAAGTATCAATTCCTTTTGCTTCTTCTATAGTGATTACGCCTTCTTTTTTAACTTTTCCCATTGCATCGGCAATTAAACCACCGATAATAGGGTCATTATTTGCAGAAACAGTAGCAACTTGTTTGATTTTTTCATTATCACCACCAATATCCTGTTTTTGTTTCTTCAAATCTTCTATAACAACCTTCACAGCTTTGTCAATGCCGCGTTTCAAATCCATCGGATTAGCACCGGACGTAACATTACGCAAACCAGATGTAACAATGGCTTGAGCCAATACTGTTGCTGTGGTTGTACCGTCACCTGCTATATCGTTTGTTTTGGACGCTACTTCTCTGACCATCTGAGCACCCATGTTTTCAAATCTGTCTTGTAATTCTATCTCTTTTGCAACAGTAACACCATCTTTGGTGATTGCCGGCGCACCATAAGATTTTTCAATTACAACATTACGCCCCTTTGGCCCTAATGTCACTTTTACTGCATTTGATAATGCGTCTACGCCTTTTTTAAGTCTATCTCTTGCATCAACGTTGAAAATTATTTCTTTTGCCATGATTTTTTTGATTTAAAAAGTTAATAAAATAAATAATAAAATTAAATGATAGCAACTATATCTGACTCACGCATAATCATATAGTCCTTGCCGTTGAAGTTCAACTCGGTGCCTGCATATTTGCCATACAAAACATTGTCACCAACTTTAACTGTCATCGGTTCATCTTTTTTACCGTTACCAACAGCAACGACAACACCTTTTTGAGGTTTTTCTTTTGCTGTGTCGGGGATAATTATACCACCGGAAGTTCTTTGATCTGCCGCAGCCGGTTCAACTAAAACTCTGTCTGCTAAAGGTCTAATGTTTAAAGTCTCCATTTTTTATTAATTTAAGTTTAAAATGATTCTTGTTATTTTCGGCTGAAGAAAATAACATAAAGCATGCCAAATTTTTTTCGCAAAACAAAATGTCAGTTTTAATGACATTATGTCAATCGCAATAATTCAAAGAAAAATAAGTTTTTTACAATATTATGCCATTATGGAACAATTATTGCAACACTTTCTAAGTTAATTTTTACTTAAAAAAAATAAAATCGAAAACTACGTAATAATCGTATATCAAGATTTTCTACTTTTTATAATAAAAATAGTTAATCGCTCGTTATAAGTGTTAAGAGTGCTTTTGTATATAAAAATATGAAGAAATTTGGCTTATATTCCGGCATCGTTATCATCTTCTTTTCTATCATATCGACTATTATGGTCCAATGTTATTGGATTTATTCTGTTGTTGATGAAGAAAAAAAGAACTTTTTTAGAGACTCGGGAGGTGCTCTGTTTAGAACCGTACAGTCTTTGGAACAAATTGAGATTGCGGACGAAATAGAAAAATATAGCAATTTATCATCTTTTCAAAATTCTATTGACGTTTTTATTGATCAATGTAATTATAAAGACTCTAACGACGAAAAATACAATTTTTTTGTGCAAAAATCAATGCTCGCTGAAGACTTTTTCGAACATCTTTATTGCAGCAGTCAAAATACATTGATAGAACAAAGAACAGATAAGCAAACCCTTGATTCCGTAATTTCCAATAATTTAAAAAATATCGGTTTGGATTACGAATACCAATATGCAGTATATCATCCTTTACGCGACACCTTGTTCTTTTGCCATAATATTGAAGACAAAGACATGTTTTTGGAACAGGCATTATTTAAAGTGCAACTATTTCCATCTGACCAACAAAAAAATCCGGCTTATCTTATTTTAAATTTTCCTAATATAAATCAACGTTTTTATAGAGATATTCTTCCTATGGTATTTATAAGTTTCTTACTTATTATCATAACTTGTATTACTTTTATATTGCTATTCAGAATGTTATACAAGCAAAGAAAATTATCTGAAATTGAAAACGATTTTATTAATAACATGACACACGAATTTAGAACACCTATATCCACTATTTCACTCGCCGGTCAAGCTCTTTCTGACCCCGATGTACAAAAACTTCCTCAATTAATGGACCAATACATCAAAGTAATTAATGAGGAAAATGCAAGATTAGGGTCTATGGCTGAAAAAATATTGACATCAGCTACTATGGAAAATGGGAAACTTAAATTAAAAAAAGAAAATATTGACGTAAATGCAATAATAAAAGATGTTGCAAGCAAAATAAAAATGCAGGTCGAAATTAAAGATGGGGAAATTATATTAGATTTGACTCCAAATAATCCTGTTATTTATGCAGACAAAATGCACTTTACTAACATAATATCCAATTTATTGGATAATGCCAATAAATATTCTCCAAAAAAACCTATAATTAAGATAATTACAAAAACATCGAACAACATGCTCACTATCGCAATAAAAGATAATGGCATTGGAATTTCAAAACAAGACCAAAAGAAAATATTTGATAAATTATATAGAGTACCATCCGGCAACATTCACAATTTCAAAGGTTTCGGCTTAGGTCTCAGTTATGTGAAATTTATTGTAGCTGCTCATAAAGGGAAAGTCGGTGTCGAAAGTGAACCGGGCAAAGGCTCAACCTTTTTTATATATCTACCTTTAAAATATAAATAAAAATAAACTAAAATAATTTTTTTATGAAACCCGAACAATTAAAAATCTTATTAGCAGAAGATGATCCAAATCTTGGACGTATTTTACAATCTTACATGGAAGCCAAAGGCTATCCTGCTAAACTTTTTGTCAATGGCGAAGAAGCATTTAATGCTTTTAAAAACGAAAAATTCGATTTTTGCGTATTAGATGTAATGATGCCTATAAAAGATGGCTTTACACTTGCAAAAGATATTAGAGCTCTCGATGAAAAAATTCCTATTCTTTTCCTTACAGCAAAATCTATGGAAGAAGATAAACGTATCGGTTATGAAATAGGTGCCGATGATTATCTTACAAAACCTTTCAGCATGGATGAGCTTATAATGAAAATTGAAGCCATTTCCCGCCGTTGCAACCCATTTGGCGCAACCAGCAACAACCAATTTATTATCGGAAAATATACTTTCGATTACATGAAACAAACTCTCGAAATTAATGGCGAAGTTCAACGCTTAACTTCCAGAGAATCAGATTTATTAAAATTATTATGTATCTCTAAAAACGACATCCTCGACAGAAGTTTTGCTCTCAAAAAAATCTGGCTCGACGATAGCTATTTCAACGCACGAAGCATGGACGTTTATGTGGCAAAATTACGTAAATATTTAAAAGACGACCCAAACATATCTATAATGAATGTTCATGGAATAGGATTTAAACTCGTAGATTCTTCGATTTAATTTATTTATCATGTTCAATAAAGAAGTATATACAAAAAGAAGAAACAAGTTACAAACCATGCTGTCTTCAGGCGTTGTTCTAATACTTGGTAACAACGAAGTTTCTTACAACTATCCTGATAATACTTATAGATGGAGACAAGATAGTAATTTTTCTTACTTTTTTGGGTTAAATTTGCAAGGTCTTGCCGGCATAATAGACATCGACAATAACGAGCATATAATTTTCGGAACAGAACTAACTGTTGATGACATCGTTTGGATGGGATCCCAGCCTACTTTAAAAGAAAATGCCGCAAAAGCGGGTATAAATATTACTCGTGAATACTCCACGTTGCAAACATATCTCAATGAAGCAGTTAACAAAGGAAGAAAAATACATTTTCTTCCTCCTTACAGAGGAGAACATTATTTAGAACTCGAAAAACTCTTAGGAATAAATTATTGCGCCGTTAACCGGTACGTTAGCAAAGAATTAGTGAAAGCTGTCATATCTCTTCGCGAAATAAAAGAAGATGTTGAGATTGAAGAAATCGAAAAAGCAGTACTTACTGCTTACGATATGCACACCACAGCTATGAAAATGGCTAAAACAGGAGTATATGAATATGAAATTGCCGGCACCATAGAAGGTATAGCATTGAAACATAATAATTTCATATCTTTTCCTGTCATATTGTCAATTAACGGACAAACTTTACATAACCACTCACACAGCAACCTCTTAAAAGAAGGTCGTATGTTGGTTGTTGATGCAGGAGCTGAAACCGAATTGCTATATGCCAGCGACATCACTCGTTCTATCCCTGTAGGTGGTAAATTCAACAGCAGACAAAAAGACATCTATGAAGCTGTTCTAGCTGCTAATATGAAAGGTATAGAAAATATCAGAATCGGTCAGAACAACGTAGATAATCATATTGCTGCAGTCACAACGCTTTTGGAGCATCTTAAAGAACTTAAAATGGTCAAAGGCAATGTGCATGATGCTGTGATGAACGGTGCAGGCGGATTTTTTATGCCTCACGGATTAGGTCATCAAATGGGCATGGACGTTCACGACATGGAAGGATTGGGCGAAAACCTTGTCGGCTACGATAAGAATTTGGAAAGAAGCACTATCCCCGGCATACGCTCCCTGCGCATGGGCAAAAAACTGAAAAAAGGTCATGTGTTTACCGTAGAACCCGGCTGCTATTTTATCCCCGAACTCTTTAACCAATGGAAATCACAAGGCATGTGCACGGAATTTATTAATTACGATGTGGTAGAAAAATATCTTGATTTCGGCGGCATAAGAATCGAAGATGATGTCCTCGTTACTGATGATAAAGCACGTGTGCTTGGAAAACCTATACCAAAGACGGTTAAAGAAATTGAAAACATTTGCGATTAGCTCCCATAAATAGTTAAATTGCCACTGTTTTTATCTGTAATTTTACAATTATAAATGCGATTATAAACAAGTAAGTGCTTATTAAAACAATAAAAGCCCCTAATATTAGGGGCTTTTATTGTTTTATTCCATTTATAACAAAAAAAATTATATCTTTGTAGATTAAAAATTATAATCAATTTATTAATTTAATTAAAATATTTATGTTGCTTAGTTTTATTCAAAGTCATCGCACATTAGCGATTTTATTGGCAATATTAATTGTTGTCATTCCATTTGTCATCTATTACGTTATTAAAGCAAACAGAGAACACCCTAAAGGTTTGATTGCTGCTGCTCTTAGTAACATGGGAGAACGTTTCGGCTACTACATCATGAACGCCGTATTATTACTTTTTATCTGCTCCAAATTCGGTATCAGCGATGGTGCAGCCGGATTGATTTATGCAGTGTTCTATTTTTTGATATATGTTCTCAGCTTACCCGGTGGTATCATTGCCGACCGTCTTCAGAACTATAAAGGAACAATTTTATCAGGTTTATTGGTAATGGCATTGGGATATCTCTTATTATCATTGCCTTTATTTAACATCACACCTGTTTTTAAAGGTGTCCCAAGTGTTACATGGGTGCTTGTATTTACTTGCTTCTCTTTATTGTTAATTGCATGTGGAAACGGATTATTTAAAGGAAATTTACAGGCTATTGTCGGTCAAATGTATGATAATTTCGAAGCCGAAGCTGCAAAAAAAGGTCCTGACACATTAGCAAAAGCAAAAAGTAAAAGAGATAGCGGCTTCCAGATATTTTACGTGTTTATAAACGTTGGCGGCGTTATAGCTCCTTTTGTTGCTCCTTTACTCCGTGAATGGTGGCTTAAAACTAAAGGACTACTTTACAACTCCGACCTTCCAAGATTATGCCATCAATATATTGACAATGCTTCCGGCATGACAGCAACTGATATGGAAAACCTCACCAACCTTTCTCAAAGCGTACAAATGAGTGGCACACAAATTCCTGATATGACAGCATTTTGCGGTAGCTATCTCGAAGTATTCAATACAGGCGTTCATTATTCCTTCCTCGCTTCTGTAGCAGCTATGCTTATTTCATTTTTGATTTTCCTCTGCATAAAGAAAAAACTTCCAAATCCTATTAAAAAAGTGAAAAATGCAGTGGCAAATTATACACAAGAAGAAAAAATTGCAAATGCAAAAGAGATTAGACAAAGGTTATATGCTCTCTTCGCAGTATTAGGCGTTGCCGTATTCTTCTGGTTCTCATTCCACCAAAACGGACAATCACTTTCCGTATTTGCAAGAGATTTCGTAAATACAGCTTCTATCGCTCCCGAAATATGGCAATGTATCAACCCATTCTTTGTAATAGTCTTAACACCTATAATCATGTGGCTGTTTGCTTTTCTTTTAAGAAAAGGTAAAGAAGTATCAACACCAAAGAAAATTGCTATCGGTATGTTTATCGCCGCTTGCGCTTACATCTTCTTGGTTATCATTGCCATCTATCATAATTATCCTTCCGGAAACGAATTTAAAGGATTAGCAGAATCAGTAAAAGAGACTATGAAGTCAAGTCCTTATGTACTTGTTGTTACATATTTCTTCCTCACGGTGGCAGAATTGTTTATCTCTCCACTCGGACTTTCCTTCGTATCAAAAGTAGCTCCAAAACATTTACAAGGTATATGCCAAGGCTTATGGTTAACAGCAACAGCTATAGGAAACTTATTCATCTTCCTCGGCGTTAGAATGCTCAACGCTTTTCCACATCAGTGGTTATGCTGGGCTGTATTTGCCGCATTCTGCCTAATTTCAATGGGTGTAATGCTCGGAATGTTGAAATGGTTAGAAAGAATTACTGCATCAAGCAAGTAATACTTAAAAAAAAGGTGAGTTTAAAACTCACCTTTTTTTTTGACTTTGTCAATTCAACATCCAAAGTAATTTTTTATTCAACTCTGTGATGTTTAGTGTTTGCTATATTTAGTGACGAAGTCAGGAGAAATTGAGCGTACAGTTTTCTACTCTACCTCTTTACAACCTTCTTAACTATCACTCCGCCCTTGCTGTCTACCAACCTTAGGCAATAAATGCCGGATGAGATGCCGGCAATGTCTAAAGACACACTATCGCCATCTGCTTCACACTTTATAAGCCTGTCACCCAACATATTCCAAAGCTCTACAACCGCTAACTGCTGATGCTCTATAAACAGCATGTCAGATGCCGGATTGGGATATATCTTCACAGCAGCTTCTAATTGCGCTATGCCGACTACTAAGGTGCCGGTCAGAGCAACTTCAAAAGTCGGATGCTCAGGGTCGTTGGTTGCAATTATAACCTTAGCTTCATAAACTACATCTTTAGCCTTGTCTGTGTCAAAAGATACTGTCAGCTCATATTCTTCGCCTCCGGATATGGTGGCACTATTCGCATTAACAAAAGAGAACACACCCGAAGCATCACCTTCTATGGTCGCCGAAATTATACCGTCTGCAACGCCGCTGTTGAAAATGAAAATGCTTCCTTCATTGTCCCCTTTCATATTATATAAAAATAATGACAAATTATCAGGTGTAACAGCTATAGACGGATATTCACCCGGAGTTAGGTCTGAATAATTGTAATTATAATCACAAACATATTGCAACTGTCCTATATCGTTCTCTGTCGACCAGCTGTCACTTACAAGACGTGTTTTCATCTGTACGAACTCCGGAAATATTCTTTCGGGATTGTCCGGAATAACTATCTCTTCTATCAAATAATCATCACTATATGTATATTCATGGCGGTTGGTAATAGCGTTCCCGACATAATGATCCCACTTGGTGCAGTTACCTATAGCATCATAACTATAATCCTCATAACTATACATCTCCCAAAAATTATTCCAGAAAGATTGTATTTGCTTTGTACAATTATTGTTAGCATCATATTCATACACAAGTCGCCACGAATTTTGCATAACACCTCCAAAATCTACCGCCTGTCCTATTTCATCAATAACAAATCCTGCATCATTATAATGCAAATCACATCTTTGATATAATTCATCTAACATGAACAAATCCCAATTTGTCATCAAGTTTTCTTCATTGTAATAGTAATAATAGATGCCGCCTATTGAGAAACCACTTCCAAAGTCGTTATAATTTGAGCGAGTGGCTCTATTTCCATTTTCGTCATAAGTGAAATCTACATAAGAAACCCACCTCCATTCATTGGATATTAATTGATAAGTTCTGACTTGCGTTAAATTATTATTTTCATTATAAAACAAAGAATCGATAATATTATAGCCACCTTCGAGGAGAGCTACCGAACGTATCATCACGTTGTTTGTATTATACTCATATTCAATGTTTTCGTAGTTGTCTGATGCAATTACACTTGACAAACATATTTTATACTCGGCGGGTGCAGCTTTAAGAGAGAGTGAAAGTAGCAACGCTGCAATAATAACAGTAAAGTAATTTTTCATACGTCTTATTTTTATGGGCGCATAAAACACAAAAATTCCATCTTGGAACACTCGTAAAAGAGATGGTACTTTTATAAGTATTTCATACACAAATTATTAATTATTTATCAAATTTTATCTTGGTATACCGGCTATATCTCTAACAGCTTCAACGGCGGTAGCAATATCTTCAACAGTGTTAAATGCTCCGATGCTGAATCTGATAGTACCGTGCATATCGAAAGTACCTTTTGCCACATGAATTAGCGGTGCGCATTGCAATCCGGTACGACAAGCGATGCCGTAATCCACGTCAAGCATTGTACCTACGTCACCGGCTTCCCATCCTTCTATGTTGAAGCTACAGACGGCATTATGGCGTACAGGATCATCACACCAATAAACATTAACTCTGTCTATAGTATTTAAACCGTCAACTAATTGTTGCCACAGCATCATTTCTTGTTCGTGAATATTTGCTATACCTCTTTCACGTATCCATTTTTGTCCTGCGTACAAGCCTGACACGCCTAAGATGTTCAATGTTCCACATTCTAATCGGTAAGGAAATTCATCGAGATGTGTTCTTACTGCCGAGCGGACGCCGGTTCCTCCGAATTTTGTTGAACGTATCGGCACGCCTTTTCTTACGTAAGAGCCGCCAATTCCGGTTGGTCCCATCAGGCATTTATGACCTGTGAATGCAACAACATCAAGGTTCATGGCTTCCATGTCAACAGGAAGAATGCCTGCCGACTGACTGCAATCTACAGCCATAATGACACCGGCTTCTTTCGCTATCTTTCCTACTTCCGCTATTGGTTGAACGGTTCCGAAAACGTTGGAGCAATGGTTCATGATTATCATCTTGGTATTCTTCTTGATGGCTTTTTTGAAATCATCAGGACAAACATAACCTAATTCATCTACAGGAATGTAGGTAACTTCTATTTCGCCTCTTTGTTCCAACACGTATAACGGGCGCAATACCGAATTATGTTCTACAACAGTAGAAATAATATGATCCCCTTTTTCGCAAATTCCTTGAATAATCATGTTAAGAGAATCAGAAGCGTTATAACTGAATGTCAACCTGTTAGGGTCACCATCGCCATTAAACATTTCCATTAATAATTTACGTGTTCCATACATAACCTCCTCTGTTTCAATAACAGCATCGTAACCGGAACGTCCCGGATTTACGCCATGAGCCATGTAAAAATTATGCATAAAATCATATACTTCTTGCGGTTTAGGAAAAGAAGTTGCACCATTGTCAAGATAAATTAATTTTGCCATATTATTTGAATTTTTATGGGTGCAAAGTTAAAATTTTTTCTGAACTTCAAATACTTTCCCAGACATTAATCTGTTTTTTTAAATGAAAATTTTACTAAAATGTAACCTAAAGCCCAAAACGTTGTCTTATGTTCAGATTTTAAATTAAAAATAAACATCATGTCATACAAGAAATTACAGAGGAGCAGAAACAACCGCGTTATCGCCGGTGTCTGCGGAGGATTAGGGGAATATTTTGATATTGACCCCGTCATTTTCAGATTAATATTCGCAATATTATTTTTCGCCGCCGGCGGAGGATTATTAGTTTATATCATCTTATGGATTATTTTACCTGAAAATAAAATAGCTTATAACATTAACAAAGATGAAGATAAGAAGCCGAATTACGATAGAGCCGCTTCCGAAACACCTTTTGAAGAAAGCTCGAACACTAATGTCAATGAAGAAGACAACAAAAAGAAAAACACAAACGGAGCCTTAATCATTGGCGTAGCTTTTATTTTGCTCGGCGGAATGTTCTTAATGCAAAACTTATGGGGCTTCTTTAGAATCGAAGATTGGTGGCCGCTATTGTTAGTCGCTGCCGGTGTGGTATTTATGATTAATGCTGTAAATAATAAGAAGGAGTAACATCATGTTTAAAAAGATTTTTTGGAGTGTGATGCTTATATTGTTTGGCACACTCATCTTGTTGAAAAATTTAGCAATCATCTCATTTTGCTGGTCGGATTTCCTCTTCTTGTGGCCATTTTTGATAATATTGATAGGCGTTTCCATTCTGCCGCTCAGCGATAAATATAAAGCTCTTATCGCTATAATCGCTATCGCCGCAGCCGTTGCAACATTTTTTATTGCAGATAAATCCAATACACGTCACGGCTGCTCGTGGAGCTGGTCTAATGGCAATTCCAATTATGATTGGCGATATAATGATGACGATAATGATGACGATAATGATGAAAGTGATTATAAATATGATTATAAATATGATGACGGTCAAAGCCAGCAAAAAGAAGAAGAATATCAAAGCGATAGCAATAAGGTGGTTAAATCGTCTACTTCCGTAATCATAAAAAACAATAATAACTCAAATAAAGATTTATGCGAAGATTATAATCCTGACATCCAAATCGTTGATTTTGATATGGCTTTAGCTGCCGGCTTGTTTAACATCTCTGGTAATGATAATAACAAGCTGATGTGCTTTCACAATGAAAATAATTATCTGAATTATTCTCTTAAATCTAAAGACATTCCTAACGGAATAGAGTTATCACTCGAATTAGAAAATCAAGAGACAAAAACTTTAGATACTCTTTCTAAATATTATATCGGTCTTAATCAATTACCATCATGGAATTTAGACATTAAAACAGGTGCCGCCAAAGTAGCCCTTGATGCTAAAGATATCAAACTCAAAGAATTAGAAATAGAAGGCGGCGCAAGTTCTATGGATGTCACTATTGGCAAACTCGAAGAAAAAGTAAATGTGGATATTACAGGTGCTGTTTCAAATATCACTATAAAAATTCCTGAAGATGCCTATTGCGAATTATCAACGGAGACCATATTAAACAACCGAAGATACAAAGGTTTCATAAAAAGCAATAATGGTACTTATGTAACTAACGCAGAAAAATCGAATGTTTCTTGTTGGATTTATATTGATATAACAGCCGCTCTATCAAATATCAAAATTGAAAAATATTAATTTTTCTATAAGATATGTGCAACACCTAAGAGGGCAGATATACGAAATTGTGTTTTATTTATACAATATTGTAGCTTTTAATTTACCTTATCATACAATTTAACTTGGAAATGCCATCTGTAATTAGATGGCATTTTTTATTGCTCCCGAATTTGACACTCATATAATATTTCGGAAATTTTTAGTTGTTATGGTTGATTTTAAGTATACAAATATAATTAACGTTTTTAACAAGGTTATAAAAATATGATTTTACAACAACCAAGCAATAAGAACGCCAATATAATTACCTATAGCATAGCCTATTACACCTATAGTAATACCTGAAACCATTACATCTTTATTTTTTATTGCACCGCATACTACAGGAACAAAAGGGGGCGAACAAATTAAAGCTGCAGATGTAACCATCATTGTATCGGCATCTATTTTGAAAATCCTGCACCCTATCAGGTGCATTATCATTGTTCCGAAAGTTGCAATTGAGATATAGCCTATCAGTGGTAGTACGCTGCGAGTGATGTTGCTGAAATCTGCCATGCTCGCTACCGCAATACTGAAAATCAGTATTAAATACATTCCGATGTCAAAGCTGCCTCTTATTTTCTTCACAAGTGTAATATTAGAAGCCACTATTGCTAAAGTGGTGATAATCAATATTGTTATAGCCATTTGATACGCCGGATTTTTGGTAATGGAGAAACCCGTGCCGGCACCAATCGCAGCAATTAATATTGACACGCCAAAAGCTGCTAATATATTTGGTAAACTAACGTGTTTTACCCATACTTTTAATCTTTTTATTACGCGTTTTTCTTCTGTGGATACTTGCTCCG
>Ga0265294_10008285_pt1 | contig 12169 bp, 10 predicted proteins | sample MunlanPumphouse3_FD_192504 | JGI IMG/M metagenome (GOLD analysis project Ga0265294, IMG submission 192504) | Groundwater microbial communities from a municipal landfill in Southern Ontario, Canada - Pumphouse #3 | ecosystem: Environmental > Aquatic > Deep subsurface > Groundwater | place... | reverse complement strand
TTTCGCCTGTTAATATAGAAGAAATTGATTTGGTTATAGTTCCCGGAGTTGTATTTGATAAGAATTTAAACAGAATCGGATTTGGCAAAGGATATTATGATAAGAACCTAAACAAGTTAAAGCCTTCAGCAAAAAAGGTAGCTGTAGCCCACGAATTCCAAGTGCTTGAAAACATACCTGCAGAAGAGCACGATGTGAAAATGGATATGATAATAACTGAGAAAAATACATATAGATAGTGTTAGCGTTTAAGACAGTTTTTGGTGCCAGGCAGTGCGCCATTATAAGACAGTTGTTTTGTTTTTATCTTGCTATTGTAATTACATAGACTTTTGAAACACCGAAATTTAGAAGCGTTTTGGAGCATTCATCGACAGTGGAGCCTGTTGTGTAGACATCATCTACCAGCAGCACACTGCTGTTTTTTATGTTTCCATTTTTAAGAGGATTTTTTACGGCAAATGCCCCCTTTAAGTTTTTTCTTCTCTTTTCCTTATTTTGCTGGCTTTGCTTGGTGGTCTTTACAGTCCTTTTTAAAACGTCAGTATAAGGAATTGATAATTCATCACTCAGGTATTTTGCAAGCAGCTCTGACTGATTGTAGCCTCGTGTGCGCATTTTAGACTTATGCAGGGGTACCGATGTTATATAATCAAAGTTAGTGTAATCAATTTCTTTTATATAATCTAAAAGGCAGCTGCCGAAAAACTTATAAAAATAGGGCTTATTGTAATATTTAAAGCTATAGATGCTGTCTTTTATAATACCTTCATATGAGAAGGAAGACTTTGCAACTTCAAAGCTCTTATTATATACACTGCAGTCGGGACAAAGACAATCAGATGCATAGTCAATGGGTTTGGAACATTTAATGCATAGAGGGGGTATAATTTTTACTAGCTTTTTTTTGCAGTCACTACAAATATATTTGTCATTGATGGAGCTATCATAATCGCCACATACAAAGCAAGTGTTTTTTTCCGGATATAAAAGTTCTAAAAACGATTCAACAAACCCTTTCATTTCATTTTCCAAATTCCCTCTACCACTGACTTCAGCCTGTAATCAAGAGCTGAGAAACGCTTATCTATTTTAGTATTTTCAATCATTTCTTCCATGTATTTTTCCTGACCTACAAGAACTACCAATTGTTTTGCTCTTGTTATGGCAGTATAGAATAAATTTCTCGTAAGAAGCATGGGAGGTCCCCATACCATTGGCATGATTATAACCGGAAATTCGCTTCCTTGACTTTTATGTACCGTTGTGGCATAGGCAAGTATTAATTCATCTAATTGGTTGAAAGAATACACCACTTCTTTTTCTTCATCAAATTGAACATGCATTTCTTGCTCTGTTTCATCAATAAATAAAATATTTCCTATATCACCGTTATATATACCTTCTCCCGTGACAAGATTATTATCTGTCAGCTTCCATTCTGTCTGATAGTTGTTTTTTATCTGCATTACCTTATCACCTGTTCGGAATGTGTATCTGCCGAATACTTTTTCCTTTTTTAACTTGGAAGGAGGATTAACTGCTGCTTGAATTTTTTTATTTAATTCTATAACACCTGCATCGCCTTTTTTCATTGGAGAAAGCACCTGTATATCTTTTATCGCATTTAAACCATACTTGGAAGGCAGACGGTCTTTATACAATCCAACTATCATCTCCACAATGCCATTTATATTGTTTTCTCTCATAAAATAAAAATCCGAATCTTTTTTATTTAATAAAGGCATTATTCCCTTGTTTACAGCATGTGCGTTCTGAACAATCATACTTCCTGCAGACTGTCTAAAAATCATATCAAGTCTGATTGTTTTTAAGGTATTGCTTTTAATTATGTCAGATAAAACATTGCCTGCTCCAACAGACGGTAATTGGTCTACATCTCCCACCATTATTAACTTTGTGCCTCTTCTCAACGCTTTTAGCAAGTTGTTCATCAACAAGATGTCAACCATGGACATTTCATCAACAATAATTGCATGGCAGTCTAGGGGTGAATTTTCATTTTTATTAAAGGTTAAATTGCTGTCATCTTCGCCATAAGCGTACTCCAAAAGGCGATGAATGGTTTTTGCGTCTCTTCCCGTTGATTCCGTTATGCGTTTAGCGGCTCTTCCGGTCGGAGCGCATAGGAGCACTTTTTTATTCATAGCTTCAAATATTTTAATGATTGATAATATTATTGTTGTTTTTCCTGTTCCGGGTCCCCCGGTTATTACCGTAACACCGTTTAATATGGATTGAACAACAGCTTCCCTCTGCATCTCAGTCAGATAAATTGAATCATCTTCATCAGATTCCAAATACTTAAGCACATCTTCTTCTGAAATACTTGGCTCAAAGTTGGCTAAATTTATTAAATGTTTGCATACATTTACTTCTGCAGTATGATAGGGAAGATAATATACTACGGATTCCGAGTCAATTGTTTCTATATGTATTTTACCCGTAAAAGCCATGTTCCTTAATTCATCTTCTGTATTTTCAATTGAGGTTTCAAGAAGATTAGCAGAGCCTTTTACCAATAAATTGTAAGGAACAAAAGTATGACCTCTTGCCGCATATTCCGCCAACATATATTTCACTCCCGATGTTATTCTGTAGGGTGAGTCTTTCTCGACTCCTAAAGATGCAGCTATTTTATCGGCTAATTTAAAGCCTATCCCATATATATCTTCAGCTAATCTGTATGGATTATCTTTTATTGCATTTATTGTATTTTTACCGTATTCCTTATAAATTTTAACGCTGTAGTTAGTGCTAATATTGTGGTTTTGTAAGAACATCATAATTTCTTTTACATCTGCTTGTTCCTGAAAGCTCTTTGCAATCATGTCAGCCTTTTTCTCACCAATTCCTTCTATTTCAGTTAGTTTCTCCGGAGCGTTCTGAATAATGTCAAAGGTGCCTTCTTTAAATGCTTCTACTATTTTTTTTGCAGTATACTTACCGATACCTTTTATTAACCCTGAAGAAAGATAACTTTCTATTTGTTCCAAACCTGTTGGAAGTATGGAATTATATATGTCAACTTGAAATTGCTCGCCGTATTTTGGATGATTAACTCTTTTTCCAAACACTTCAATATTTTCGCCGGATACATCAGTGCCAAAAATCCCTGTTACGGTTACTAATTCATTTTCTGCTTCCAACAAAGCAACAGTGTATCCATTTTCATTATTCCTAAAAATAGTTTCAACAATTGTGCCTTTTAAACTTTCCATTAATAACTCCTTATTATAGGTGTGTCCCCCTACCGCTTTACAAAATTATACCACATATATAAGTATAGAATATATCATTTATTTTGAAATTCGCAAATTTCTCTTTTAAATAAGAATAAACTGTGATAAACTAAATTTCAGTAAATTGGTATGGGACACACCTCAATGTAGGGAAAGTCTTTGGAGTAAACATTAAGGAATGTCACCAAATTGAAAGGAAGAAACATGTCTAAGGAAAGTTTTATTAAAGGTGCTGCTATACTAAGTGTAGCAGGATTATTTGTTAAAATATTGGGAGCAGTATACAGAATACCTCTGACAAATTTAATAGGTACGGAAGGAATAGGTCACTATCAGCCGGCTTATAACATATATAATCTTTTACTTGTAGTTTCATTGTCAGGATTCCCAACAGCAATTGCTAAGATGGTTTCGGAAAGAAGAGCTCTTAACAATTTTGAAGGAGCATATCAGGTTTACAAAATAGCAAGATGGGGTTTATTTTTAATAGGACTTGTTTCATCTATTTTTGTGCTTATATTTGCCCGTAATCTTGTTTCATTTCTTGGGTTTCCCGGCTCATACTATTCCATGTTGGCATTGGTTCCGGCATTGTTTGCAGTACCTTTGCTATCTGCCTACAGAGGATTCTTCCAAGGAATGCAGAACATGACTCCCATTGCCTTATCGCAGCTTATTGAGCAAATTTTTAGAGTTGCGGTTGGTTTGTATTTAGCATATGCATTGGTAGGGACAGGACTTGAAGAAGCTGCTGCAGGGGCTACTTTCGGTGCATCCGCAGGAGGTATTGCAGCCCTTATATTGATTTATATAATGTTTTTCATTAACAATAAAAATATAAAACAAGAAATTACTTTATCTAAAAATAATAAAACAGAGCCGGTGCAATATGTAATTAAAAGTCTTTTATATATTGCTGTTCCCATAACCATAGGAGCCTCAATCGCACCGCTTATGGGAAACATGGACTCATTTATAGTTTCAAATCGACTTGCGGCTATTGGATATACTGTTGAAGAATATACAAAAATGTTTGGCGAATTAAGCGGAACAGCTCAAACCTTAATAAATTTCCCTCAGGTTTTTTCAACAGCTGTGGCTATGAGTTTAGTTCCTTCAATTACCGAAGCATTTACGAAAAAACAAGTTAAAAGGTTAAATGAAACTGCTAATGCAGGCGTAAAGATGTCATTAATCATAGGGCTTCCATGCGGTATTGGCTTATTTATGTTAGCGGAGCCAATAATTGCGCTGCTTTATCCATCTATTGGTCCGGCACAACATGCAAGTTCCGGGGCACTTTTGGAAATACTGTCAATAGGAGTAATTTTCTTAACACTTGTTCAAGCCTTTACAGCCATACTTCAGTCTGTAAACAAACAATTTCAGCCTGTAAAAAACTTAGCTTTAGGCTTGGTTGTTAAGGTTATATTATCCTACATACTTATTGGCATACCAAATATTAATATTAAGGGAGCAGCAATAAGTACAACAGTTGCATATTTATTTGTAGCTCTTTTTAACTGGCGCGATATAAATAAAACTAAAATCAAAATAAATTTAATCAAGGTATCTTCCAGAACACTTTTATCCACTGCGGTAATGGCAGTTATCGTATGGGTATCCTTCAGTTTTATATTAAAAGCTGCAGGAAGTCAAAACTTAGCAACATTAGGCTCCATAGCAATAGCAGGAACAGTATATGTAATTTGTTTATTTATTACTGGAGCAATTACAAAGGAAGACCTTGAACTGATACCAAAGGGAGAAAGATTAAGTAAGTTTGTGAGGAAATAAAATGAGCACAATTCAGATAATCGGATTAGGAGCAGGTGGTGAAGATGACTTAACAGTAAGAGCCCAAAAGGCACTACTAAAAAGAATACCTACATTTGCAAGAACAGACCGCCACCCAATAGTAAATGAATTAAGAAAAAATATAGATATTATTAGCTTTGATGATTATTTCTTGAAATATGAGACCTTTGATGAAGTTTACGAGAACATAGTCAATACACTTATAGAGAAGTCAAAGCAATATGGTAAAATTAATTATTGCACTGCAGGAAGCCCTTATTATGGTGATATAGTAACAAAAAAGCTGATTAATGAATATAAAAATCAAATAAATACAATAATAATTGATGGAATTAGTTTTCTTGATAAATGTTTAAAACTTTCAGGATATGCGGATTATAATAATATCAAAGTATTGGATTGTCTTGAAGCTGATGAATTTTCATTTGATGTTAATTCTTTTAATATTATTACTCAGGTTTATGATTTAGAAGCTGCATCTCGGCTTAAAATCAAACTCATGGAAATCTATCCTGAAGATGTGAATTCTCTCATTATTGACGTTTTGGGAGAAAATGTAAAAAAAATACCGCTTTTTTTGCTTGATCAAGAAAAAAATTACGGATTTTCAACATATTTTTGCATTCTGCCTATTGAAATTTCTAATAATAGAGTATATAATGTAGATAATCTACTAAGAATTGTAAAATTACTCAGAGGACCTGATGGGTGCCCATGGGACAAAAAGCAAACACATCATTCAATAAGACAGAATGTTATTGAAGAAGCTTATGAAGTAGTGGATGCAATTGATAATTATGATGTAGACAATTTAGTTGAGGAACTTGGAGATCTATTGTTCCAGGTTGTATTTCATGCTGAACTAGGTAGTGAAAAGGGTTATTTTAACTTTAGTGATGTCATAACCAATTTGTGCAAAAAGATGTATTTTAGACATCCCCATGTATTTGGAGATGTAAAAGCCTGTAATGCTGAAGAAGCATTAACAAGCTGGGAGAATTCAAAGCTGAAAGAGAAGAATTTAACAACATATACTGATAATTTGAAGAATGTTCCCAAAGCATTATCAACCTTAAGCAGAAGTTACAAAATTCAAAAGAGAGCTGCGGAAGTTGGATTTGATTGGTCTGATGCACAGGGAGCAGTATTGAAAATTAAAGAAGAACTCTTAGAATTCATTGATGAATACAATAATCACAACATTGAAAATATGGAAGAAGAGTTCGGAGACCTGTTGTTTGCACTTGTGAATTTTGCAAGGTTTGAGAAAATTAATCCTGATATTGCTCTGAATAAAACAATTAATAAGTTTATTAGTCGTTTTGAGTACATAGAGAAAAATTCAACCAAAGATTTAAAACAAATGACTTTGAAAGAAATGGATAAGTTGTGGGAAGAATCAAAGTTCCGATAGGAATTTAGATAAAGTAAAATAAAATAAACTACATTTTTATTAAGGAGGGTTTTATGAATAAAGCTGAATTAATTGCTAGTGTTGCTGAAAAAACTGGTTTCACTAAGAAGGATGCAGAAAAGGCATTAAACGGATTTATGGAAACAATAAAAGAAGAACTGGTAGCAGGCGGAAAAGTACAATTAGTTGGGTTTGGAACATTTGAAGTAAGAGACAGAAAAGAAAGACAAGGAAGAAATCCAAGAAATCCTGGCGAAACAATAGATATTCCCGCATCAAAAGCACCGGTGTTCAAAGCAGGAAAATCGTTAAAAGAAGCAGTTAATAAATAGACACAAGTCAAGGGGATATCATTTATATGATATCCCCTTATGCATGCCTAAAATTCTGCTACTTTTTCTTTATTGCTTGTTAATCAAAACTAATTTTCACATAAGTAAAAATGAATATATTGACAAATATTAGTAATGTATATTATTATATTATTGTTTCAGCAGGAGGGAATTATGTGGGAATTAGTTGAAGATGCTATTATGGACTCATTAAAGATGCTGCCGTTTTTATTTGCAGCATATTTAATAATTGAATATATTGAGCACAAATCATCAGGCAAGTTGGTTAACGCCCTTCGGAAATTTGGAGTTGTAGGGGGAGCTGTGCTTGGATGTGTTCCTCAGTGCGGATTTTCTGTAGCTGCATCAAATTTATTTGCAGGAAGAATTATTACTGCAGGAACATTGATAGCAGTATTCATATCCACATCCGACGAAGCAATACCTATTTTATTATCAAGTAGTGGTAATTTAAAACTAATTTTATCTCTTATAGTGATAAAAATGGTTATTGCAGTTATAGCCGGACTTATGGCAGATTTCACATTCAAAAGGTTTTTCAACAAGAAAGATAATGAAAGAATTGCAAGTTCTATCCATCGCCATGTTTGTACCAACTGCGGATGCCACGATGAAACGGGTATATTAAAACCCGCATTAAAACATACAATCAATATATTTATATTCTTGGTGATTACTAATATATTTTTAAACTTTTTTATAGAATTTGTGGGTGAGGATAATTTGTCAGAGGTTTTATTGAACGACAGTATTTTCCAGCCTGCATTGGCAGCTATAATAGGATTTATACCAAATTGTGCTGCATCTGTAATACTCACTCAGCTCTTTATCGGAGGAAGCATAAGCTTTGGCTCAGTAATTGCCGGGCTTTCCACGAGTGCAGGAGTAGGGTTGTTGGTCTTATTCAGGATGAATCGCAACATTAAGGAAAATATTAAGATTATATTGTACATATATATCATTTCAGTATTGGCAGGTTTTTTGATACAAATAATAATGTAGCGGGACAGGGACGTACGTCCCCACTGTCCCCTATTTCTTCGATGTTCCCAAATATGCTTCTATAATTTTTTCGTTTTTTAGAAGCTCCATTCCTTTTCCTTCCATAGTTATATTTCCCGTTTCCAAAACATAACCGTAATCTGCAACCTTTAGTGCCTTGTTGGCATTTTGCTCTATTAACAAAATCGTAGTTCCTTGATTGTTTATTTCCTTAATAATTTCAAATATAGAATTGACTATTAAGGGAGCTAATCCAAGGGAAGGCTCATCCATCATTATCAGCTTAGGTCGAGCCATTAAAGCTCTTCCTACTGCTAACATCTGTTGTTCTCCTCCAGATAAGGTACCTGCTAATTGCCATGCTCTATCTTTCAGTATTGGAAACAATTCATAAACTCTTTTTATATCGTCTTCAATTCCATCACTTCTAAGATAGGCGCCGACTTTTAGGTTTTCTAAAACCGAAAGATTCACAAAAACTCTTCTTCCTTCGGGAACCATGGTAATACCCTTTGCTACTATATCTATAGTATCTTTTCCAAGTATATTTTCATTTTGGAATAATATTTCACCACTTTTTGCTTTAACAAGTCCTGATATTGCTTTAAGGGTGGTGCTTTTTCCTGCGCCGTTGGCTCCTATTAAGGTTACGATTGATTTTTCCGGAACAGAGATACTTAAACCCTTAACTGCGGAGATTCCTCCGTAATTTACAAATAAATCATTAATTTTAAGCATCTTCTTCCACCCCCAGGTAAGCCTCTATAACTCTTTGGTCATTTTTAACTTCATTTGCCGTTCCCTCTGCTATAAGCTGTCCAAAGTCTAAAACGTAAATTTTTTCAGATATTTCCATTACTAAGTCCATATGATGCTCAATCATAAAAATAGTAAGCTTAAATTCATCTCTTATATTATGAATAAATGATGACAACTCCATTGTTTCCGAGGGGTTCATACCTGCAGCCGGCTCATCTAAAAGCAGAAGGTCGGCATCAGTTGCAAGGGCTCTGGCTATTTCTAATTTTCGCTGCTCACCATAAGGTAGCGAATGAGCTATTTCATTTTTCAATCTTAACAAATCCAACTTATCTAAAAGCATCTCCGATTTTTCACGCATTAGTCTTTCTTCTTTGTTAGACCAAGGCATTCTGAGTGTACTTGACACAAAATTCGAGTTTATTCTTAAATGATTGGCAATAAGTATATTGTCAAACACAGTTAAATTTTTAAATAATCTTATATTTTGAAAAGTACGAGCAATACCTTTTTTGGTTATTTTGTCAGGTGTAATACCGGTTATATTTTCATCTTTATAATATACATTTCCTTTAGTAGGAGAGTATACGCCTGTAATAACATTGAAGGCAGTTGTTTTTCCAGCACCGTTTGGACCTATCAAGGCTTCAATTTTTCCTTCCTGAACTTCAATATTAAGGTTGTTGACAGCAGTAACTCCTCCAAATTGCATTGTTACATTGTTTATTTTTAAAATGCTCATTATGCGGCACCTCCCTCATCGGTCTTTTTTATTGGTTTTTTTCCGGAAAGCCAGTCAAAAACCAACTTCCAGGACAATTCCTTTTGTCCCAAAAGACCGTTTCTGAAGAAAAGCACCAACACCATCAATAGGATTGAGAATACTACCATTCTTAATCCGGGACGGAATAATGGAATATTTACTCCAAACAATGCCAGAGGTTCATCGAAGAATCTCAGTATCTCAAGACCTATCGTAACAACAAAGGATGCTATGATAGTACCGGATATACTTCCCATACCTCCTAATACGATAATCAGAAGAAAGTTGTAGGTAACCGGAAAATAAAATTGATTAGGGTCTACAGTAGCAAATAAGGTAGCTAAAAGTCCCCCTCCGATTCCAGCAAAAAAAGCTCCTATGCTAAAGGACATAACCTTATGCTTAAATAAATTTATGCCCATAGCTTCTGCTGCTACCTCATCCTCTCTTATTGCTTTAAAGGCTCTGCCGTAGCTGGAGTTTATTAACAGCCACATCAAGCCGATGGAAATAATAGCTACACCAAAGAAAACCCACATGGTAGGCATTATGGGGATATTCTTAATCCCAAGCGCGCCATTTGTAATTGATTTTATATTTGTAAAAACAATACGAATTATTTCTGAAAATCCTAAGGTTGCTATTGCTAAATAGTCACTTTTTAATCTGAGAACCGGCATGCCGATTAAAACTGCCACTAAGGCCGCCAAAAGGCCTCCCAATATAAGTGCAATAACAAAGGGCAGTTCAATTTGTGCCAAAACAGGATTCTGAGGGATAATATAGAATATTTTAGCCCTTGCTTCTAAGGGAACAGTAAATATTGCAACTGTGTAAGCGCCGATTGCCATAAAACCTGCCTGCCCCAAAGAAAATAATCCCGTAAAACCGTTGACCAAGTTCATTGAAACACTAACTATTGCATATATTGCAGATAAATTTAAAATACGTCTTACATAGGCATCACCGATTGTTTTTGTATCTAAAAGTATCAATATTGCTGCAAACACAGCTATAAGCAATAGATTCAAAAATAATTTACTCTTTTTATCATTAAGTTTATCCATCATACCTTATCTGTCACCTTCTCTCCAAGAAGTCCTGTCGGTTTAACCAACAATACAACTATTAATATAACAAATGCCATTGCATCTCTGTAACCGGTAAGTGATGGAAGAAATGTGATAAGCATAATTTCAGCCATACCTAGTATAAATCCTCCTAAGACTGCACCTGTGGCATTCCCGATACCGCCCAATACTGCAGCTATAAAGCACTTAAGTCCCGGCATAACACCCATGAGGGGCATTACGGAAGGATACCTGGAGCCCCAGAGAATTGCTCCAACCGCCGCTAAAGCGGAGCCTATTACAAAAGTTGTGGATATTACTTGATTTATATTTATTCCCATCAGTTTGGCTGTTTCAAAATCCTTTGAAACGGCTCTCATGGCCATACCGATTTTTGTTTTATTCGTTATGAACAGTACAACATACAAAAGTATAAGCGTAACAAAAGGTGTAATCAATGTGGCAACAGTTAATGAAAGACTTCCTAATTCTACTGTTGTGGTTAAAATTCTAATGTCCGGGAATCCTCTTGGAACACCGGTAAACAAATAAGTTGCTAAGTTTTCCAACAAAAATGATGCTCCTATGGCAGAAATCATGATGGACATACGGGGAGCATTTCTTAATGGTTTATAAGCTGTTTTTTCAAGTAAAACTCCAAGGGCAATCGTTACTATTATAACAACTACTATGGCAATGTACCAGGGCAATCTAAAAGTAACAATGCTGAATACCATGAAATAAGCTGCCATCATAAAAATATCCCCATGGGCAAAATTAATAAGTCTTAAAATTCCATAAACCATAGTATAACCTATTGCCAAGAGGGCATACAAACTTCCTAAGGAAATGCCGTTGGCAAGCTGCTGCAAGAGAAGTTCACTAGTCATATTTTTTCCTCCAAATCAGTTAACTGCAAAAGGGCGAACGAACAGTTCGCCCTGATTGTTTATATTAGTTATTTTACTTCTACTGAATCGATGAACACAAATTGTCCATCTTGAACGCTCTTGATAACAGCAACATTTTTGTCGGCATCTCCCTCTTCTGTAAAGTTAATAATTCCGGTTACGCCTTCAAAATCTTTTGTTTCTTTTAATGCATCTCTTATGGCAACGCCATCGGTTGAGCCTGCTCTTTCGATTGCGTCTCTTACTAATATATATGCATCATATCCTAATGCTGCAACTGCAGGTATAATAGGTTCCTTACCTGCTAATTCTGCTTTATAACCTTCAACAAATGCTACTGCTTCATTTGTAGCAGGATCATTTTCATCAAAGAATGTTGAAAGAACTATACCCTCGGCATCTTCTCCCGCAACATCAATAACAGCAGGATTTTCCCATGTGTCTCCGCCCATTATTAAGCTTTCGATTCCAAGATCTCTTGCTTGTTTAATTATTAATGGAGCAGTAGTTGCTGCACTCGGTGCAAATATTACATCAGGATTCTTTGCCTTGATATTTGTAAGAATTGCATTAAAGTCAGCTTCATTTAACTGGAATTCAGAAACATCAACTATGCTGGCTTCTTCTCCGGTTAATTTTTTAAATGCATTTATAAAGAAGTTTGCAAGACCTACTGAGTAGTCATCTCCGTTTTGCATGATAACAGCTGCTGTCTTTGCTCCCTGCTCTATTGCATATGTAGCCATAACTTCACCTTGGAACGGGTCTAGGAAGCATGCACGGAAGTAAAAATCATTGCCTTGCGTTACCATAGGG
>Ga0265294_10008284_pt1 | contig 12175 bp, 8 predicted proteins | sample MunlanPumphouse3_FD_192504 | JGI IMG/M metagenome (GOLD analysis project Ga0265294, IMG submission 192504) | Groundwater microbial communities from a municipal landfill in Southern Ontario, Canada - Pumphouse #3 | ecosystem: Environmental > Aquatic > Deep subsurface > Groundwater | place... | reverse complement strand
AGAAAGTACTGAAGGTCTTTATACTGGTGAACAAGCTCTTAATTTAGTAGATATCAAAATAGATTTATCTCAAAGTTATACAGCTATTTATGAGAAAAGAAACAAAAGCGATATAGAAGGTGTTGCCGGTATTTGTGTTGGTCTTACAGGTATTTATTTTATAGTTGATCATTTTTTAGACATGCATAAATTTAATCAGTATATGAAGAAAAATGACTTAAATTTTAGACTTGCTAAAGCTCCGGATGAATACAAGCTTTTATTACAAAAGAGATTATGAGAAAATATATAATAATTACAATTTTATGTTTAGCTCAGTTTTCTTTTGCACTCCCTGTTCCCGGCGGGAAAGCTTCAATTAAAGACACACCTCCTTCAGGTTATACTCCACCTACAACAATTTATAAAACTTCCGGCATATTAAACCCTTTACCTACAAATAAATGGTTTAATTCTGTTTTATATAATCAATATAATGTATTTTCTTTAAGAATGTTTACATATCCTCAAACAGTTAAATGTGATGCTGAAAATAAATATGGTCTTTTAATTGGCTATCCAAAAGTAAGTTCGTCCGCAGATACAATAACTTACGGTTATGACAGCACTGCATATTCTTATCATAATGTTATGAAAGTTATTGCATATAAAGATGAAAATTTTAGTACGGCATTAAACCCTGCTTCTGCAAAATTGGATAATTATTCAGATTGGTCAGCAACTTCTAAGTGGGAAGATTCATCTGATAATACAAAATGGATGAAAGCTACATTTGGGCAAGGTTTTGTATTTACTTATTTTGAGTTTGAAAGTTCTTTATACCCTGCCATAGAATTTCCATATTCTTGGAATTCCATATATGGTCGTTATTATCTCTATAAACAAGATGGAACTATTATACAGGACAGTGCTAGCTCTTACCAAGGAGATAAAATTATTTTAGAAGCAAGATTCCCTGATGGGAATAGTATTTTCTATGGAGTTTTTGTACCACCAGATACAACTTTTAATCAAGTTGTAGGTGATAATTGGAATAAAATTTCAATAAAGATCCCTTCATCAGATAAATACATGTCAGTAGCTCTTTTACCTTCTAAAAATATTACTGAAGCAGCAAGTGATTTAGCAATATATTATCAATATGCATACAATTTTGTTACAGATACTAAAATATCTTGGGATGTATCATCTAAGTTTCAATCAACAACAAATTTTAACTTCACTATAAACAGGAAAAGAACCTCATCTGAATTTAATAGTTCAGATACATTGTTTACTATTATGCCTCATCAATATAAAAATCTTTCTTCACAGGTTTCTTATGTTGATAATAAGACATTTGATACATTAAGAGGTAAGCTAAAAATTGTTGCCGGTAACAATTTTACAACAAAAACTAATTTTTACGGTGCATTACCATTTTTTCAATATGATATTCCAACAAATGTTAAGACACAATTACAAGCATATTTAGCAACTGATAAAGATGTAGATATGTCTTCGATACCGGTTGATACATATCATGGAGCTAAGGTTATTGCAAGATTGGCAAATTTGCTTCCGATAGCTGATAACCTTAATGACCAGACATCAAAAACTCAAATTATTATAAAACTTAGAAATGAACTTGCTAATTGGTTTACATATTCAGTTACAGAGTCCGATAAATATTTTTCTTACGATAGTACATGGGGTGGGCTTATCGGTATAGCTACAAGTTATGGGTCTCAAAACTATGCTGATCATCATTTTCATTATGGGTACTTTATTTATGCCTCAGCAATATTAGCAATGTATGATGAAACTTTTGCTAAAGATTACGGCGGAATGGTTGAACTTTTAATTAAAGATATTGCCAATACAAATCGCAGTGATTCTAATTTTCCATATATGAGAAGTTTTGATTTTTATGAATCTCACAGTTGGGCAAACGGGATGGGCGGAGCTGATGATAGAGGTATAGACCAAGAATCTTCATCAGAAGCTATGAATGCATGGTCAGCTATATATTTATGGGGTATTGCTACAAATAATGATGATTATAAAAAGCTCGGGATATACCTTTATTCGAATGAAAATGAGGCAATTAAAGAATATTATTTTGATATAGATACAGATAAAAATATTTTAAAATCTCCATATAATCATAATTCAATAGGTATTTTGTGGGGAGGATTAATTAATTATGCTTTACATTTTACTCCTCAAAATCCACAAACAATTAAAGGAATACAAATTTTACCATTAACACCATCTATGACATATTTAGCTTATGATAAGGACTATCTTTCTGATTTTTATAATGAATCAGTATCGGAAACGGGTTCACTTCCTGAACAATGGTATGACATTTGGGCAAGATTATTGTCTTTATTTAATCCTTCTCAAGGTTTATCTCAATTTGATGCATATAAATCATCATCTGCAGAAGAAGGAAGTTCAAAAACTTTTACATATCATTTTTTAAATTTCTTTGCTCAATATGGTACACCATTGTTAAAATATAGTGCAGATTTGCCAACATATTTAGTTACAGAAAATTTAGGAAAGAAAATATTTTCTGTTTATAACTATACAGATTCTAATAAGACAGTTCGTTTTTATAATGATTCAGGGGCATATGTCGGTAGTGTGAATGTCGGAGCAAAATCTTTTACAGTAACATCAGATTTAGTTCAAAATATAGATGAAAAAAAAATATTAATTTATCCTGTACCTTATAAACCTGGAAGTGGTGGTAAATATGATGGGGAAGGAATTACTTTCCTAGATATTTCAGAAGGGGCTAATATAAAAATATTTAATATAGCCGGTGAATTAGTATATGAGAAATCAGTCCCTTCAAATTCTAGTTTCTATTTGTGGGATACAAAAAATAATTCAGGAAATAAGGTTGCTTCAGGTATATATATTTATTATATTACATCAAAAGATGGTCAAAAACTTAAAGGGAAAATCGCAATAGAAAGGTAATAAAAAAATGAATAGGTTATTAATTAGATGGGCAGTGTTTTTTATTTGTTTAGGGTGTATATATTTGTTTATCAATGCGAAAGTACATGCTATAGCGCAAGCTAATTTGCAATCAGCATTAGTTATAAAACTTCCTACATTTGCAAGAGATGAATTGGTAAGCAATGTTGAATCAAGAATGGAATATCTTCTGTCTAGAGTTAAGGATGTAAAATTTTTTATTTATAAAGTTAAAAAAAGAGAAAATTTGTGGACTATTGCTAAAAAACACGGTTACTCTGTACATACAATTATTGGATGTAATCCACAGATGAAAACATATAATGTTGACATAAATCAAAAACTTTTACTTCCAAGTGTTGGCGGAAGTTTGCATCCTGTTCAACCTAATGATACTTGGACATCAATAGCAGAAAAATATAATGTTGATGAATCTATATTAAAAAATACCAATTTTTTAATGCAGGATTTTTCTACTGAAGACTTTGTTTTTATTCCAGGTAAAAAACCGGCAATAGATTTATTAAACAAAGATATGCAGGAAAAGTATGCTTTAAGAGAGCTTTTTGTGTCTCCTCTTGCCGGAAGACTTACTAGTTTTTTTGGTACAAGAAGACATCCTGTTACAGGTAAAATAAGTAAACATGGCGGTATAGATATTGCTGTTAAAACAGGAACTTGGGTTGGGGCAGCAGCAGATGGAGTTGTAATAGTTGCAGGCAGTGGTATAGGACATTATGGAACGGCAGTTTTCATAGATCATAAAAATGGATATATTACTCATTATGGACATTTATCAAAAGTAAATGTCAGGGTAGGACAGAAAGTCAGAGCAGGCCAACTTATAGCAAAAAGCGGTTCAACAGGAAGATCTACAGGACCTCATTTGCATTTTACAATCAAAAAAAATGGAGTTAATGTAGATCCATTAAGATTTTTGTGGTAATTTGATAAAATAAATAACTATTTCATTAAATTTTCAAGTACTAGTTTTTTTACTTTATCTGATACAGTTCTCTTTGGTAATGAAAAAACGGTTTTTATTATGAGATCATCTGTTAAATCTTTTGTTTTAATAAGCTTTGTATACCTATTTGCATTTAATGTGTTTAATTGAGATATATCTGTAGAATCTGTAAAAACAACAAATGTTTGTATAAAAGGTCTAAATTTTTCATTTCTTTCAGTAAAATTATTTTCTCTTAGAATTTTTTCAATTCGTTTACTTACTTGTTTAAACTGGTTGTCTGCTTGTTCAAAAAGATTCCTTCTCTTTTCAGATAAAGTTTCTTTCCCATTAACAGTGATTTTCATAGATTCGTTTACACTACCTGATAATTTTGCATTTGGAAAATATTTAGTTTCAAAAACAAGGATAGCAAATGGCAGAGGTGAACATGTGAATGCTATAATATCAATTTCTTGTCCATTTATTATAATGTTTTGTTTAGGTTCAAAATTTTCTTGCATTACTGCTTTTTGCAATTGTATAATTTTATTGTAAATTTCTTGTTCAAACATTTTACCTGCACCTTGTTGGACAATGGAATCTTCATCTAATATTGATGCTAAAACTGTATTTTGTGATTGTAAATCTTTAATTTTATCACCTAAAATATCTTTATTGTTTAATGCTTTTTTAATTTTTATTATAAGTTCTGTTTCTGTAACAGGTTTTGACATAAAATCAAAAATTAAATCCCCTGTTAAATCTGTAACAGATTGTCCATAAGTTTTTTCCATAGCCGTTAAAAGAATTACTTGTAGTAAAGGTGCTGTGTTTTTAATATATGGGAGAATATCTATACCAGTTTCACCAATGCCAAAATGAATATCCAAAATCAGTAAATCTAATATATTTGGATTGTTTAAAATAAATTTTTTCAGTTCAATAGTAGTTGAAAATTGTTTAATTTCAATATTGTCGAAATGTTTAAGTATAGTCCTTTCTAATGCATTTCTGATACTGCTGTCATCATCTGTCAATGCAATAACTTTCTTTGTTTTGATGTCAGTATTCATTTTTTCTCCTTAGATGCATTTTTGTAAATTGGTAAAATAATACAGGTTTGTAATCCTCGTTCATTGTTAATAATAATATTTTTAGCTTTTATAAATCCATTTAATATGCCAACAAAATATGCACTGTGTATAGTTCCTTCTCCAAGTCTTTGTCCCTTCGAACTTTCAAATTGTTGTTTGTAAATTTTTGATAACATACTGTCTTCAATACCACCGGCATTGTCAGTGATAGTAATTATTAAATTTTTTTTAGTAGTATTCACTGTTAAGTCTATATTGAGTTTTGCAACAAATTTATCATCAAGTAATAATTTTTGTAAAGCAAAAATCGAGTTATCAATTATATTTTTTACAGCAACAAAAATTAATCTATTTGTATAACAATATAAATCTTCAATTGGTTCTTGAAATGATTTTAAAGAAATAGTTATATATGGCTTTAATTTACTGTTGTAAAATCCTATCTGTTCTATTATATTGTTTTCAATATATTTTAAATTGTTTTTATTTAATTTACCTTCACTTAATTCTTCAATATGCTCCCTGGTATCTTTTTGATTTTCCAATATGGCTTCTTTATAAGGTCTTACTATTTTTTCATATATTTCATATAGTATGTCATCAAAACCGGTTTTAGTTTTTTCTAGTTGATTGACTAAATCATGTCTGCTGCTTTTTAAAAGTTCAACAGTATCCTGTGACCAGTTTAGTTCTAATGCTTGGAGTTTTTGTCTCTGAGTATCGAAAGAATCTGAAATTTCAGATATTGTTTGTTTTTTTATTAATTCATTTTCCATTGTTATATTACGAGTTAAATTGTTATTATATTTATCGATTAATATAAATGTGATTAATAAAATTATTAACCATAGGGAGTTACTAATATTGGCAGGCATTAAAGACATCATTTTATAATATCTGATAGGAGTAATACCTGTAAGCTGGATAATAATAAAAATATATATTGTTACAACAATAATCGAAAGCATAAATAATGTTAATAGAAATTTTGCAATATCAGCTTCATATTCTTTTCTGTTTAGAATACTTCTTTTTAGATGAAGTAAATTGTTCATTGTTTCAATTTTTTGTGCAGGTAAAATAATTTTAAGAAATAGAATTAATATAATTATTATTAAAGGAATAGTTATCATTTCAAGAAATAAAAAATCTTGGAATGTTCTTGTGGAGATTTGAGACATTATATTGCTTAAAATATTGTTAGAAACAGATTTTACAGTTGTAATGTAAATATATCCTAATATCGCAAATAAAAAGAATTCAATTCTTGTAATATTTGTCATAAATACATTAAACCAAGTAATTTTATTTTTTCTTAAATTTTGTTCATAGTGTTCTGTAAACATTATAGTGTTATATCTTAATATTGTTAAACAGATAACACTTCCGATAAATACAGTAATTATCATATTTGGAATTTCAATAAATGTTTCTGCAATATAATTTGCAATAAGAGCATATATTCCGGAATTAGTTATTCCAAATATATTTCTGAATAATTCTGTAAAGTATATTGAATACGGTTGTTTAAATATTGCATCTTGGAAAATAACATTTTTTATAACAGATGAAGCAATTGAAACGACAAGACCTGTTGCTATGCCGGCAAATAATATGAACCTGCTGACAATTAAAAAAGTTTGTTTAAAATCATTTTTTGATTTTGATTTTGTGTTAAATATTTTTAGATTTCCAGATTCAGCAAGCCATCCCCAAAAAAATGCTCCGGTCATATTTATAAGAGCAACATAAATAAAATGAGGTGAAGTTATATTTGATAGAACTATAGGTGTTATGATTGCTACCAAAATTGCCCAGATACTGCCAAGTGTCATAGCAATAACAAAAGTGCCAATCATATCAAATGTTAAAAATCTATAACTGTTTTCATATACAAAACTATGACCAGCCCAATTTAACAATACACAAAAACAAGCTATAATAAAATGGAATCTTTTTTCGTAAAGACTTTTATACAATTTTGAAAGTGTATATTGTAAGTTCATATTAATATAATAGGAATAAAATGAATTTTTTTCAAGCTAAATTTCATTTGACTTAAAAGGTTTAAAAGTATTATAATCATACACTAAGATTTATAGTATTTCTTTTTGGAGGACTAATGGCTGATATAGTTTTAAAAAATGTTTATAAAAGTTATGGGGATATTAAAATTGTAAAAGATTTTAATTTAGAAATACCGGATAAAGAATTTTGTATTTTAGTTGGACCTTCTGGTTGCGGTAAGACAACAACATTAAGAATGGTTGCAGGACTTGAAGAAATTACAGCAGGAGACATATTTATAGATGGTGTTAGAGTTAATGATACACCTCCAAAAGATAGAGATATTGCCATGGTGTTTCAAAATTATGCTCTATATCCACATATGACAGTTTATGATAATATGGGTTTTGCTCTTAAGTTGAAGGGATATGATAAAAAAGAAATAGAAAAAAGAGTAAAAGAAGCAGCTGATATATTAGGCATAGGACATCTTTTAGATAGAAAGCCAAAACAACTTAGTGGTGGTCAAAGACAAAGGGTTGCAGTAGGCAGAGCTATTGTTAGAAAACCAAAAGTTTTTTTATTTGATGAACCTCTTTCAAATTTAGATGCTAAACTAAGAGTTCAAATGAGAGCTGAACTTAAAAAACTCCATGAAAGATTACAAAGTACAATGCTATATGTTACTCATGATCAAACTGAAGCTATGACAATGGGTGATAGAATTTGTGTCATGAAAGATGGTATTATTCAGCAAGTTGCCGGTCCGTTGGAACTTTATGATAATCCTGCTAACAGATTTGTTGCTGGTTTTATTGGAAGTCCACCAATGAATTTTTTTGATGTTGATGTTACACTTTCCGGTGAAGATGTTATATTGAGAGAAGGTTCATTTGATATTAAAGTTCCTGATTCAATGAAAGAGAGAGTAAAACAATATAATAATAAAAAAATAGTTATGGGTGTCAGACCAGAAGATATATACGATAAATTGTTTGCAAATTTGACACATAAAGAAGTCAGCAGCTTTAGTGCTACTGTTGAAATTGTTGAACCTTTAGGAAGTGAAATTTATTTGCATTTTACAACCGGTAAAAATATAATGGTTGCTAAAGTTGATGCTAATAACAAAGCAAAATCAAATCAGGTTATAGAAGTTATTTTTGATTTGAAAAAGATACATTTGTTTGAAGCTGAAACTGGTGCAACAATAATATAAAGTTGAAAAAAAAAACTTTTTTTGCTAGAATAGGATGTCTATGAATGAAATAATTATAGTTTGTATTATATTGTTTACAGTGTCCATTATAGTAGCTACGGTATATTTTGTTATTACTATGATTCAAATGGCTCAAACTGCAAAAAAAGCAGAAGAAGCTTTGACAAAGATAAATTCAGAAATGGATTCAATACAGCAGATATCTGAAACTATTACTAATACTTTGAATTATATTCCTAAATCGTGGATGAATATTGTAACATCAGTTTTGCCATTGTTTATGTCATTGATCTTTAAAAAGAAAAAATAGAGAGGTGTTTTCTATGGATAGTAAAGATACTTTAATGGCTTTTTTATTAGGAGCAACAGTTGGTATTGCTGTCGGACTTTTGTATGCTCCAAAATCTGGTAAAGAAACAAGAGCTCAGTTAAAAAGAATAGGTGAAGATTTTGTAGATAATGCTGAAACATTTGCTGATGACTTAAAAGAGAAAAGTAAAAAAATTGTTGAAGATGGAAAAGCTAAGATTGCCGAAGTTGTAGAAAAAGGAAAATCTTCTTATTCAAAATCAATGAAAAAGTCTTCAGATATCCAAGAAGACATTATAGAAGAATAATAAAATATATTAGTGCTGAGGTAGCTCAGTCGGTAGAGCACAGGTCTGAAAAACCTGGTGTCGACAGTTCAATCCTGTCCCTCAGCACTTTTTGAAGTCTGAGTTAGTCCCATAATCAAATTTATGGGGCTTTTTTTATTTTCAAAGTGTGAATATAATTTGTTTTTTGATTAAGATTTTAATTTTATATCAGTACTTAACAAATATTATATATTGTGAAAATAAATTAACTTTATATATAAATTTTTGCTATAATAACGAAACTATATTTTATATTTTGGGGGATAGTATGAAAAGAATGTTAATTTTGCTTTTTATTTGTTTAGTTTTTTCTGTTTTTTGCAGTGAAATGGTTTTTTCAGCATCTTCTAATAATAAAGATTCTAAACAACAAAATAATAATATAAAACAAAAACCAGATATTCCTGAAACAGATAACAAAGCTTTTTTATTAGCATTAGATGCAGCTGATAGAGGAGATTTTGTAGCAGTGAAATATTTAATTGAACAAAAGAATGTTGATATTAATACTGTTTCACAAGATGGTATAACAATATTGATGAAAGCTTGTTGTAATACAAATACAGACCTTGTTGAATACTTGCTTGATAATAATGCAAATTTGTTTTTAGTAGATAAATTTGGGTATAGTGCACTTATGTATGCAATAGAAAAAAGTGATTTACAAATGGTTAGATATTTATTTGATGAACATTATTCGGATATGCAAAAACAAATTGATAATCAAATGCCATTACTTATTTTAGCATTGAAAAATCCGGATATGCACATAGTTCAATATCTTATTGATGTCCAACAGTTTATTCCTTCTCAAACAACCAAAAAGGGAGAGACATTACTTATGATTGCAGCATCAGTAGGGAATATGGATACAATTAAATATTTATTAAATGATTTAGGATTAGATGAAAATCAAAAAGATAATAATGGGAACACTGTTCTTATGTCTGCTGTAAAGAGCAAAAATTTAGATCTTGTTCAATATCTGGTTGAAACTGTAGGTGTTGATGCCAATGAAAAAAATAATGATGGTAAACAAGCTATTGATATAGCTATATCAAATGGACAAACAGAAATATCAAAATATTTATTGCAATATAATTCATAAAATGTGCCGACATAGCTCAGTTGGTAGAGCAATCGCTTCGTAAGCGATGGGTCGGAGGTTCAACTCCTCTTGTCGGCTATTTTATTTTTAAAGGTAAAAAATACTGAATCATGTCAAATATCATTAAAAAAGTTTTTTCTAAAATTGTTTTATATGGATTGCCAATATTTTATTTACTGGTTGCTGTGAGTTTTTATTTAGGAACATATGATTCAGCTCAAATTAAAATAACATTGGTTCAAATTGGCGGTGTGTTTTTAATTTTTTCTTGGCTAATCTTAAAATTTGAAGATGATTTTTTTTCTACCATACAAAAAAATATAGTTATTGTTTTGCCAATAATTTTATTTTTACTTTCAGGATTGTTTTCTTATTTTCATTCACCTTTTCAACTAGCTTCTTTAAATGAGTTTCTCAGAAGATTTATCTATTGTATGCTCTCTCTTATTTTAATAGATAGTTTTACGGATAAAAAAAATATTTATCGTTTAGTAAATGTTTTGGTAATAGCGACATATATTGTTTGTATTTATGCAGTAGTACAATTTATAGATACTAGATTTTTTCCTGCTCCACCGGATAAAGGTTTTGATCCTTTTATTTGGAGATGGGCTTTCGGTAATAGAATATTTTCAACTTTCGGTAATCCTAATTTTTTTGGTGATTTTTTAGTCGTTATGGGACCGATAATATTAGCTTTGTTTTTGAAAAAAAGAAGTTTTTATCTTTTGTTTTTATGGATTTTAATAGTATTTTCTACAATTTTTTCATATTCAAAAGGTGCATGGCTTGGTTTTGGGGTAGGTTTTATAACTTTTGCATTTTTATTTGTAAGTTTTATTTTAAATATAGAAAGACGTAAAAGAATAGCACTTATAGCAATAATGGCCTTTTTCACTATATCAGTAGTTGCTAGTGGTATCATAATACAGTTGAAATCTAGGCCTGACAGTTCTTCGTTTAGATTATTTACATGGATATCTTGTTGGGAGATGATAAATACACATCCTGTAATTGGTACGGGTATTGGTACTTTTTATGTTACATATCCATCATATAGAAGACCTCAAATATTTTTTATAGAAGGACTACATAATACGGAAACAGATCATCCTGAAAATGAATATCTAGAAATTTTTTATGATGAGGGAATGATAGGTTTAGGTATATTTTTATTATTACTCATAACATTTTTGACAGTTGGATTTAAAAATCTATCATTTTTTAGAGATAAAAATATTCAAAAAAACACATTAGCTTATTTACAGTTAGGTTTTATTACTGCATTGATTGCACAAATTTTTCATAATGGAGTATGTGTTTCATTAAGATTTGTATCGTCTGGAATAATGTTATGGCTGTTATTAGGACTTATAATTGCAGTATCATTAAATTATTCAAATAAATATGCAAATTTAAAATCTTTAAAGTTACCAATATTAGTGAAAAGGTTATGTCAATTAATGATTCTTTTGATGGTTGGATATTTAATATTTGTATTTTATGGATTTTTTCAAGCTGATAAAATACATGCCCAAGCAATACAATATTCTAAAATGGGTAATTGGGATAAAGCTATAGATTTATATGGTGAAGTTATAAGTAAAAATAAGTCATTTATAATGCCAAGGTATTTTAGAGCTAATAATTTTAATGATAGATGGAAAGGAAATGATCCTCAACAAGCAATTGATGAATATCAAAATATTTGGAAGATTGCCCCTAACTATGTTCAATCAAAATTTTTAATGGGTTTAGTATATACAAGACTATGGGAAGTATGTAATAAACAAGTACAATATTATTTTCAACAAAAAGATAAACGAAATATGGAACTGGAAATCCAGAAAAGAGATATTGCTTTTTCTCAAGCAGTAAAATATTTCAATCAATATAAACAAATAGATCCGATTTTTCCTTTAACATATTATCGTCTTGCATGGTTATATGCTCAAACCGGGGATTTGCAAAAAGCAAAACAAGAATATGAACAACATATAAATTTTCCTAAACTACTGCAAGAAAAGCCTTATAATCTTTATGTTGAAAATTGGCAGGATAGAAGAAAAAATGAATATTCTCAAACATATATTAATTTAGGAAATTTAGATTATGTTATGAATAAAGTTGATTTATCAGAACAGGATTTTATCAAATCCCTGGAACTTCAACCAAATAATCCGGAAG
>Ga0265294_10008282_pt1 | contig 12176 bp, 13 predicted proteins | sample MunlanPumphouse3_FD_192504 | JGI IMG/M metagenome (GOLD analysis project Ga0265294, IMG submission 192504) | Groundwater microbial communities from a municipal landfill in Southern Ontario, Canada - Pumphouse #3 | ecosystem: Environmental > Aquatic > Deep subsurface > Groundwater | place... | reverse complement strand
TCTAATCCAGTTGATGTTATATAATTTAAGCCACCATGAACAATACATTTTACATCAATCATTTCATTAAGGTCACGTTGTCTTTTTATTGTCTTTTTAGATTTTTCAACAAACTTTTCTTCAATAGTAGAAACCTTAGATTTTTCAGTTTCTTCAATATTTTTAACTATTACTTCCTTTTCTTTATCTTTGTTTTTAGTAGAAGGTCTACCAACCTTTCCTTTTGCCATTATAAAAATCTCCTTTCATTCTTTATAAAATACAAGGTAGGTAAAGATAGACTCTACCTACCTAAAATATTTTATATTGTTTAACTATAATTAATTATTAGGGAAGCCTATATTGTCCCCATACCGTATCCATAAGAAGTCCAACACCGTTTCTTTCTCCTGCGAATATATCATAAGTCATATCGGCATTTTCAAATATACTCTTATTAGATTCAACGTAAGCTTCACCTTCTGTAATAAACTTAACGGGTTTCGTTTTGCTCGTCACAATAAATAAGTCTCTATTAGATATCAAGAAGTTGTAAGTACCCTGTGCGTGAACCTGAGGTATTCTCATCATATTTATACCATTAAATGTACCATAATAACCAAGTTCATTATGTGATTCTCTCATCTTCTCAGAAAGAACAGCAGTAGTTACAGACCTAAGTGCAGTCAAAGTACCTACTATTGTTGCTGGATTACCAGTTGCGGCTTCAACGTTTTCACATATATTTAAAAGAGTATTTTCAACAAATGCTCCATTAGCTATAAATGCGGCGTTTAATGTATTGATACCATTTACAAAAGTTGTATAAATATCCTGTCCTCTTCTGTTCAAGAATGATTTTTCTATTTTGTCAAGGAATTCAACTATATCAATTCTTCCAGAAAGTAAAAGATTTGCTTCTTCATAAGCTTCTACACCCTTCAAGAGAGTGGGAAGAGCAACATTCTGACCTTTATTAATTCTCTGTCTCCTAATACCATATATACCTTCAGCTATGTCAGAAACAGTAAACAATGAATTATCTGGAATATAGAACGAATTCTGGTCGCCCAATTTTATGTTCTTTGCTTCAACAAACCTTTCAAAGAAAGGATTATCTTTAAAACCAGACAATACAGTTACTTCAAGTATCTGTTCAATTATCTGGAATATAGCCTTATTATCTCTCAAATCCTTATAAGAAACAGTTGTTTTACCTCCATTTATGTCAATAAGTTCTTGTCTTAAAACATCTTTATTTTTCTGCATATCAGCAGTAGCAAAATTAGTATCTACTCTGTTGAAATACAGGTCACTTGCCAATTTTACTATTGATTCGTAAGCCATATTTTATTCCTCCTTAATTAATTTATAAAATTTGTTTATAATGTTATCCATTAATCTATAACGTTAGTAACTACTACACTATACATAGTAATCTGTCTACCACCAATAGGTTCTGAACCAAGTACATAAGATTCCTCTATAAGACACTGAACACTTTCTCCACCAACAGGTGCTTGTATTTCAGTCCAAAGTGTACCTGCGGCTGGAGTTACTATAGAGTTACCAACTACGGGAGCAACACCATTTAAAGCTGTTATAGCTCTTCCACTTACTGCAAAATGGTCTCCCACCTGCGGTTTTCTTACTCTCAAAAGCTGACCTGCGGCATTAGTATAATTATTCAAACCCTGAGTAGTTTCCTGTGAATAAATCAATTCAGGAGTATCTACTATATGAACTACGTCAGTTGCGGCAGTAGTAGCACCTGCAAGATAAACTTCCCTCTGGTTAGCGGCTTTAGCACCAAGAACTACAACACATCCGTTATTTATAGCGGCATCGGCACCTGCGACCTGATATCTAGCAGTTTTTAAAAGTGACGGTAATTTTGTACTTTGCATATTTTCACATACAAATATTGCGTTAGGCATATTATTATTCCTCCTTATTATTTATATTAGTTGAGTGTTTTTCAAATAGATTTCCGTAAGGTGATACTTCACCAGTATTTCCCTTATCTCCACCTAATTTGATGATGTCTTTATTTTTATTGCTAGAGAATTGTATTTGCTTTCTAGCAAAAATGACAGCCAGTTTTTCTTCAAGTTGTTCAATTGTAAAATCATTTTTATTTTCTTTAATTTGTTTATAAGCCTCATCTTCAGTGTCTAAAATTTCATCGTATTTTGAGAAAAGTATATTTTCATCATTTTCTCTTTCTTCTTGAAGTTTCTGAGATTTATATGAAGATAATTCTTCATTATCAGATTTAAGTTGAGCATTTTCTGTTTGAAGAGCAATATTTATTTCTTTTAATTCTGAATACTCATTACGCATATTTTCTAATTCAGTCTTTTCTTCTTCTGTTAAATACATTAGATAAATTTTTACAAATTCACCCAACTCAACTTCATCATTTTCTGTTTTTGTATAAGGTACTTTATAATAATCATTAGGTTCTTTCTCATCCTGAACTACACAATATGTATCAAAAACTTCAAGTATCCAATAATTCCAAACCCTATAACCATCTTCATCAACGGGGTTCAACTTGTCCCATATTATTGCTCTAATATCATCATGTGAAAGTTCAAATATTAATTTTTCCATTTCATCATCTTCCTTAGAAAAATCTTCAGTTTTTGAATCTTCTGGAGGAACATCCTCCTTCTTTTCTAACTCTACATAAGCGGCTTTTAATTCTTGCATCATCTGTGTGAAATTTGATTTAAATTCGTCTTTGTCTAAACCAAATTGGGCAATTGTAACTTCTGCATTTTCAAAACAAGGTTCAACTGAATTTTCAGGATTATCATTATCTCTCCCCAATAAACAAAGAGCAGAATATTCAAACTCATTAATCTCATAATACTTGTAATCTTCAGACCATTTACCATTGATAATATTAATTTCCATAGATTGATTTACGCCTTTATTATCAATAATAAATTGAACCTGTTCTGGATTTCTGTCATACCACAAAACTACATCTGTTTCATAATAAAGTTTCATGTTCCCATTTTCATCTGCTACTTCAATCCATTGTGCATTATTATTTTCAGGTACAACACCATATGGAATAGTTAGTGGTTTAAAGTCTATATTATTGCCTTGAAGTTCAATAGAAATATCATGACCTCCAAAACCACCCTTATCTGCACCAACCCAATTTCCAACAACAGGAATTAATGCAAGAGTATTTTTAGCCTTTTCAAATGCTTCTCTAGGTATGTCAGAAAAATTTCTGTTCTTTCCTGCATATGCAATTTTACATTTACCCATTTTAAATCCAGAATTACCAATAGTCTCAAATTTTTCTCCAAACTCAACTATAAATCTCATAGTCTTTGGCTCTTTTTTCTCCATCAAACTACCTCCTTTCTTAGAAATTAAGTCTGTTAGATATTATAATTTTTGATTTATCTAACTCATTAAATTGTAATTTATTATTATCTCCAACAAAAATCCAACAATTTTTACCATCCATCATTTCTTGTTTTAATAACTTTAAAGTTAATGATAATTTATTTGCTAAATCTTCATCGAAGCAATAAACGAAATTTCCCATAATTTAATTCTCCTTTAATTCAAAATTTACTCATCTTTAACTATCTTCTTACCCGTATTATCAGCACCAGTAGAATCTTGTGCGGGTCGACCATTCACTTTATCGGGGGATAAAGTGTTGGAAGAAGTAAGGGGGAATAGACGTTTATCAAGCGATAAAACTTCCTCCATTTTAATAGAACATTCCATTTCCAAAGGTGATTGACCAAGTACAGCACATATTTCACGTTTTAATGGCAGACCATAAATGCTTTGTTCCTTAAAAGCTTTCGCTAATTCTAAATGATTATAATATGTACTATCTATAATTTTCACAGCAAAGTCATTATTAAGACAAAGTTTGATTTTTCTATTAAGCCATCTTTCAAATTGTTTATATAATTTAAATATAATTGTCTCATCTGCAACTATTGACTTTCTTATTGACTCCTCAGTTACCTTGTCACTATTAAAAATTGATTGATTTACACCACAAGCATCCCAAAAGCTTTTTTCTGCATCTGCGAGAGTATTATTAGCAACTTGATTTTTATCTCCAAGATGAATAGCCTCAACTGTCTCGTAGGGACTGAGTGCGAAACCTGCTGACGGAGGTAAAACTCCAGATAGTTTGTTACCAAAGGAAATTGCGTCATCCAAAAGTAACTGGAATGAGTTAACTGTATCTGAGTTCTTTATATATGGGATTTTTCCGATTAAAATTACATAATTTTCCAGTTCGGTACGTGCCTTCGTGAGAAGCTTATAGTCCTGCAAATCGAACACATCGGGAAATACACTTGCGAAAAAAGGAATAGAATAACTAAGACTTTCATTTAATTTTAAACAAACACTATTTTCAAGAGTTAATTCCTGCCATCTATAATCCTTACCCTTTTCTTTATATAATTCATATTTCTCTTTGAATTCAGGGGCATAATTTGTATCTAACTCTTCTCTATTTTTTGTAGAATTATAATATGAAAAATCGAACTCAAATGTACGCACTCCGTCAGCCCATCCATTTACTCTACAATAATCAGTAGGGAGTGGTTGAATATAATATGAATGGTCTGTTGAATAATCATATCCAAAGAAAATATCTTGAATAAAAAGTGTATCGGTAATTTTGCTAAATTCATGCTTTATATTCATGTTTTCAAGATATTTAATTGATTTTAAATATTTATTTTTTACCTGTTCTTTAGGTTGTTCAAGTAAGGTTATATTATTAATATTAACTATATGGTCAAAACGAGCCATACTTGATAAATAATGCAACAACCTCTTATATTGAGGACTTAAATTATACAACAAATTAGAAATTTGCCTAATAATCTTTTCACTTGCTACTGGAGATTGTAAATATCTCATTACGTCTTCTTTATTATATTGAGATAAAAATGCTGAGCCTTCATTTGTTGCTTGTAAATCTTTTTTAATGAGAGATACTAATTTAGATGTATCAAGTTTAAAATATTTATATTCAAATTCTTTCTGTTGTGTAATAGCGGTAGGGGATGCTGGTTCTAAAGGTTCTGTGATTAAAGTTTGAGTATTTTGAGAATCTTTTTTCTTTGTCAAAGTTTTGCCTCCTTTCTATGAGGGAGTTTTATATTTGTTTGTTTTAATATTTTCTTATATTTGGTTGCTTAAAAAGGAATAGTTTGTTGATGTCTATAGAATTATCTTTAACTTTCTTGCTTAATTCTTTTTCTAACAAACTAATATAATAATTTCCGTATGCTAGACTTATATAGCGATCCTTTCTTTTCCCCGATTGTTCCTTTAATTTAATATATTTAGGATGCTCTATCCTTTCAAGTAAAACCATTTCATTCTCTAAGAGATTTGTTTGCATATATGGCATAATGAAATCCATTTTTTCTTCTTGACTAAGTTTGTTAAACCATGCTTCTTGATTATAAAACTCTCTAATGTCTTCTTTGGATATAAGTAGTTCAATTCTTTTATTAACTATTTTATCTTTTAAATCTAATGCAATATCATGATTAAATTCTTCTGAAGCAGATATAGTATAAATTTTTTGTTCATATTCATCTTCTGTGTGATATGCTGATAATTTAAGTTCATCTAATTCGTTCATGGTATAAAAAGGAATATATTCAATTTTCCTTTCATTATCAAACAATTTCCTACATAAATATCCGTATACGCTTATTCCGTTGCCACCTCTATCCAAAACTATATAATCACAATCATAATCATCAAACAACCTTCTAATTAATAGTGCCTGTGTTTCAGGATGTAAACCTTGATAAGCCTCAATATTTTTAACATATCTTTTATATCTCAATCCATCATTTGATTTTTACCAACAATTAATGTATATACAGATGCGTCATTAGCATCTCCACCAAGCAAAGCTATATCACAACTAAGAATACGAATTTCATTTGCTTGTTTTTTACTAATTATATCTTTATTTTTAATTTTGTCCTGCATTTCTTTTTTATATATGGGATATGGAACTTTCTCAATTTCTTTTAATTCTTCCGTCTTAAAATATGCTTTTTCACTTTCACCAAAAAATTGACATTCCATTTCCATTAACCCGTGTTATCGTAGATTACGCTACGCACAGACTATATCTTCATCCTATTAAATTAATAGGAGTTCAGCACTTCGAGTGGTAACTCATCTTCCACCCTACTCCCTTACGGGATAGTCGTTGCACCTTTTATTTTCGTTTCCATTTAAAATTATAAGCTTTTTTATCTGAATCCAAGACTGTTCTAATATTTTGTTTTGAATTTAAACTATAACCGAAATTATTATGAAGATATCTTGAAGCCTCTCCAATACTATGAAATTCTTTTATAATATTATTCTCATCATCTATCATTTCGATATTTTGACTTCTTGGATTATTTTTAGAAATTTTATTATACATGCTTTCTTTTTCTTTATCAGTCATCTTTCCAAATGAAAAATTATAAAAATCATATCCAATCTCTTTTTTTGTTACAATAGATTGTTTGATTATTTCTTGCCTTTCTTCAATTGGACAATTATTAATCCAATATTTATATCCTTCATTTAATTTTTTTAAATCATAAGCATCTTTTGGTAATCTATTAATAAAATCTTCTTTCTCAATATCTGTCATATTAAGATATCTTTCTTTTGCCTTTTTAGAGATTTTATTCTTTGTTGATTTAGATGTTACTCTGCCCCAACTGCCCTCTCCTCCTAGAGTCATATTATAACCATTAGGTTTAAGAGTATTTAATTTATTAATCCAATATTTTTCTTTTTCATCTATTTCGTTTATAGGTATATCTTTTTCTATAACTTGAATTACAAAATTATCTACACCATATTTTGACATAGCATTATATAATATAATATTGGTATTATTCTGTGTTGAAGCAAATTTATGAGATATCCATCTTTTATCAACATCTACTGACTGACCAACATATTGCTTATTATTAATTTTATTTGTAATGACGTATATATTAGAAAACATAAAAACACCACCTTTCGGTGGAAACGAAAATAACTTGGCACAGGATTGCCCACCTATAAATAGGCTAGGGTTTCCCTGTTAGCATGATTATTCATCACCATTTCCTGTGATTACTAAAGTGTTAATCATACACCCTTGAGTAATAAGGTTCACTGAATTTCACATGTTATTACTAACATGCAGGGCTAAGTATTAACCCAATTTCGTCAATATCATCTTCTGACAACTCATCAATTAATTGTTCTTCGTTAGTTAAACCTTCTTTAATAGCAAATTGATAAGGAAGACCACAAACAAAATATTTTTTACCTTGCAACATAGCTTTAATAAACACAGAATATCTATTAAACGACCAATTAAATTTATAGTAAGGAGAAGTTAAAAATATTTCTTGGTTACGCTCCATTAACTCCTTATTATTTTTATATTCTTCTTTTTTTAAATATCTTGGTTGTCTTGAAACTGCCAAAAATCTTCTCAATACATTTTTATATATTTGGGGGTCAATCATTCTGAACTCGTCTAAAATTAGTAAGTTTGCTCTTTTTGATCTCGCATTTTGTGTTGCTGGTACAACCTTTATCCAAGAACCATTTAAAAATACAACGTTAGGGTCAACAGAATTCATTGAAGTTTTTATACTGCCTTCAATTTCTCTTTCTATCATACCCGTAGTTGATAATTGCATTAATTCTGGTATTTTCTCAGATACTAAATTCATTGCCTGTTCTTTGGTTTTGCTTGCAATTATTATCTTAGTACCTGGAAATAATATACATTTTACTACACAATATAAAGCCACCAAAAAACTTTTACCTAACAATTTTGTTATTATCTATAGGTTTTTTATCCTACACTCTGGAGATTTCTCTCATTTTCATCAGTTGGTTAATTCCAACTCAGTTTGGCGTACATTTTTACCTACGACTTTACGTTTAGGTATTGAGGACTCTTGGGGTTATTATATTCTTTGGATATAGAGTCCAAAGTTTCAAACCCTACGCTCTACGGTATTTAATTATATTATTAACTAAATTACCTCGGTATTAGCATATTTGTAATTATTTATAAATGACATTATAGATGAACGAGAAACTTTATATTTTTTACCTATATCATCAGAACTAATATTTTTATTAAAATACATATCTATAATTTCATCTTTTATATTATTTTTTACTTTTTTAAATGGCAATTCTTTATATGGGTTATTTTCACCTGTCAAATATCTTTGTACTGTTGACGGTGATATTTTTAAAATTTTAGATATTTGATAATTATTTATACCTTTATTGTGTAATCTAAAAACTTCATCATAAATATTTTGATATTTATTTATTTTAGAATTAACAATATTGGTATATTTATAAATACATTTTTCAACAACACTTACACTTAAACCTGTAATTTTAACAATTTCAGCAATAGTATTCCCGTCTTTAAATAATTGAAGTATATTTTGATTTCTCTCATCTATTAACTTTTGCTTTAAATTATGAATACTATCATTTAATTCTTCACAAACATAAACAAAAGACTTTCCTATTGATATTTGAGTTAATACTTTTTTATTAATATTAAACATATTGCATATTTCTTTTCTATCCATCAAACAATATAAAGCCATTTTAATTTTTCTAACTTCTTCTATTGACAAAGAAGAACAATTTCCACGTTTACTAATGCTTATTTTATCTTTTACTTCTTGGTTAATAGAATAACCTTCTCCACCTTCAGTCAAGTTATATCCATAATTTATATTATTTGTCTGATACTGTTTAATATATTTCTTTTCTTTGTTATTTAACTCTTTTTCATTTAAAATCACTTCAATTATATTATACTCAAAAGCATTCTCACCATATTTGTTATAGGCATTTTGTAAATGTATATTTCTATGTGTATTATTTTTTAAACTGTTCTTATGTTGAAACCACCTATTATCAATATCTCTTGATTGTCCTATATAAAGTTTGCCATTTATTATATTCTTAATTGAATAAATTCCCATCATAGGCATCACACCTTTCTTTATTCAATTACAAATTTAGCCTTCACCGATTTTCCTCAATTTTTAACTATATATTTCTATATAGTGGGGCAAGGTAATAGTTTACCCCTACTTGCAAAAAACATTGTGTAATTATAATGTATCATTACATAAAGTAAAATCTTTTGAAAAGGTTTTAAGGTAATTCCTAAATAATCTTCTGCAAAAATATCTGGTCTTGCCCTATAAAATGAAACCCATTCATTTATTCCTTGCATTAATTTTTCTGATTTTGTCAATTTTTCATTTGCTTTATTATAACTTGCTGTTTTATCATAAAGTCCAACAGATTTATTATTTTTATTTCTTTTTATTTCAAAATTTTGATATCCTGCCAACCTAATACACCACCTTATTCTTCATCATCATACTGTCTTACATCTGAAAAATTTATAGTGTATTCTTGTATGGCTTCTTCATATTTTCTAACTGTCTCGTTATTCAATCCTTCCATTTTTGCTAAATGACCAACCATAAAAGTATCAATATATCTTTTCATTTCATCATCTAATGTTTTAGTTATAGGTCTTTCATTTTCCCATTTCTTAATAAATACACCTAAACTCATTTTTTCATTTTTATCTGCTCCAGTTGCTTGAACTGGTTTTAAGTTGCCATCATTCATTAATTTACTTCTTGACTCTATTAATTTTGTAATTTCTCCTTTTTCTATACCTTGTCTAATTCTCTCAATATCAAGATTTATAAAACAAATGTCTTTCATAATCATTTCCATACCATAATCAGGACACTCAAAATCTGTTTTTAGTTTGAACATTTGTTCTTCTAAAAGTTCATATTCCCACGCTTCTTTGTTGTTACCCCAATACTTTACAATATCTTCTGTTAATTCAAAATCACTCTTAGTAAATATCATGTTTATATTATTATTATCTTTTTCTTCGGACAAAATTTCTTGTAAATGGTCACTGTCTTTATATCTAAAAGAATCTATTTTTTCATTGTTTTTACCAGTTGAACCTAATTTACTTTTATAATAACCAAACACTGTGTTAGTATTTTTACCATTAGATATTAATTTTTCTATATGTGATTGTGTCTGTGAAAATACTTGTTCGCTAAATCTTACGTCTAAATCTTGACAAATATAATCTAGTGCTTTTTTCATATCATTATATATTGAAAAATAATGATTATATATATCATTGCAACAATCACGGCATATTGACATATACCCATTTGCGTCTAAGAATAAATTTGTTGCTGTATAAAAGTGATTCAAGTCTTTAGTCTCTTGGCATTTTCTGCAATATGCTTCACCAGACACCTTCTCAGGTTGTTTGGTTTTACTTTTTAGTTTTGGCATCTAGTTCTCACTCCTTTAATTCCAATAGAAAAAGTCAGCATATTTCAACTGGCTTTTTCTTCTAAGTCTTTATATTTTCCACTATAATAATTATCTAAAAACTCATAAAATTGTTCTGATGTATTATTTCCATATCCAAATTCCATGTGAAATTTGATATGATATTTTTCTTGCATACATACTCCTAATGGATGACGATAATGTATTTCTAAACACTTATCTATTAATTGTTGCAATTCTTCTTGTGTATATTGAGAAATATTTTCATATAAAGGCAATTGAGTTTCTTTTAGTGTATCTCTCACAATATTATCAAAACTATATAAATGATGAATATTATCAAAACTTTTATTTGTAAAAATGCATTTATAATTCGCATTTTCCATACTATCTATTTTCCACTGTTTTATATTTCTTCTCAATTCTTGTGATAAAGCACTTATTCCGCCTTTATAATTAGGATTCAATTCTCCAAATCTTTGACTATTATATTGTGGATTACCTTCACCAACCCATTTATTTAATTCTAATAATCTAGAAGAGTTGAACTTACCTATTTCATCAAAACATCTTTGTAATGTTTCATTTGTTTTATAAACACCTAATTCTCTAGCCTTATGCATAATAATTGAAGAATTAGCAAATTGAAAATATGTATTTATTAATTCATTGTTTGTCATATAAGAATATTTCTCTTTTAATATAAATTCTTCCTCTTCTGTCCACTTATGTATTCTTGAATTTATTCTAAAATTTTCACCCCTGCACTCCCTGCAAACATTTCTTAAACCGTCTGTACATTTATCATCTTTTGGGAAATAATCAAAATCAAAAGGTAAATATCTGTTACAAGATTTACAATACTTATACAATTGATCATTAATAAATTTATATTTAATATCATTATAATTTTCTATATAATTATTTATTTTCCTAATCCCTAACTTTTGTACCATATGCATAATTGATTTTTCAGTTCTTTCAACTGAAAGTAAAGGAATAATTTCTTTTATAGTTGAATTTTCATATTTTTCTCTAATAATTGCTATGTCTTCATCATTCCAAAATTCTGGAGCATAATCAGGAAAGAAATTTCTATCCATACATTCCCAACAATAATTTCTATATCCATCTAAGCATTTAGCATCTGGTTGATAATAATCTCTATTTAAAAGTAAAATCCTTTTGCATTTGTGACATTTTTTATATCCTTCATCTGCCCCATTTCTACGTCTTTTTATTTGACAAGAAATACATACATTATAAAATCCATCTAAAGAATTTTTATATGATTTAAAATTATTACTATTAATTTCTAGTATTTCTCCGCATTCAACGCATTTCTTATAACCATTAAGAACATTATCAAGTCTTCTTATTCTACTTGCAGCTTTTTCACTTCTACATTTTTTACATACAGAATTTAAACCATCCTTACAACCATTATGTACATGAAAATACTCCTTGGTAGCAGGTTTTTCTTCGCCACATTTACTACATTTTTTCATTTTAATTTCTTCACACATCTCAAATCAAATCCTTCCTGTACTTTTAATATCTCTGTACTTAAAAAATAGAAAAGAAGATAGGCGTACAGAGATTGAGTAGCTAACTCAAATTCCTATCTTCTTTTAAAAAAAGTCATTATAATTTTATATACTTTCTTCTAAAACACACAACCCTGTGTATTCACCACCGCTCTTACAATCCCAACGTACTATAAGAGCGGAATCAATCCACAACTAATTTCTAGTCCAAATCCTCAATAAAATCCC
>Ga0265294_10008281_pt1 | contig 12176 bp, 7 predicted proteins | sample MunlanPumphouse3_FD_192504 | JGI IMG/M metagenome (GOLD analysis project Ga0265294, IMG submission 192504) | Groundwater microbial communities from a municipal landfill in Southern Ontario, Canada - Pumphouse #3 | ecosystem: Environmental > Aquatic > Deep subsurface > Groundwater | place... | reverse complement strand
AATATGTAGCAAGATATTTGTCAAAATGGTATGATGTAGAGATTATGCTTAACGAAGAAGCCAAAAAACATGATTTCGCATATACTTTCACTATCAGAGATGAAACCCTTGAAGAGGTCATCCGCTTAATTTCCAGAATTTCTCCAATTGAATACAATTTCGATGAAGATAACACACTTTATATAGATGTCAAACCTTAACACAAAACTGCTTATGCGCTGAATATTAATAAAAAAAAGCCGGAAACGCTAGGGATTCCGGCTCTGAAGAAATACTTCTTCAATTTTAAGTAAAAACAACTTTGCGGTGAGTCTTCAAAACATCCGCAAGGCATTTAAAAACATAAAACTTAAACAAAGTTATGAAATGTAAACGAGATAATTACTCAAGGCATCTTTTCTTACGGTTATTATTCACATTTTCTTTTGCAATTTTAACATTTTCAACACTTCTCGCACAAAGACAATCAGACAAAATAACTGTAACTTTTAAAGATATACCACTGACTGAAGCATTAGAGAAAATCCAAAAAGCCAGCAGCTATACTTTTTTCTACGATGCTAATACTATTGATTTGAACCAACGCGTTTCTCTTGATGCCAAATCTCTTGAAGTGGCTGTAGCTCTGGGAGAAATGTTAAAGAATACGGGTATTTGGTTTGAACTGAATAATCGTCAGATCCTTCTTGCACCCGCTTCCTGGTACTCAAAAGCAACAGGAGAAATTATAACCGTTAAGGGCACAGTAACCGAGAAAGAGACAGGTGAAAGACTTTCAGGAGTTATTGTGAACATAAAGGGTGAAAAAACATATGCAACGACTAATGATTCAGGGGTATACGAAATACGCACCCCCGCAAACAGAACTCTAGTCTTTACTTTTTTAGGCAAAGTGACAATTGAAATCCCTGTTTTAGGAAGAACATCTATTCCTATTATGATGGAATCAGATCAGGTTACTCTTGAACAGGTGATAGTGACTGGTTATCAAACAATCTCAGCAGACAGGGCTACAGGTTCTTACGGAAGCGTAACATCTTCATCTATAAGTAATAAACCTCTTGCAAACCTATCCAGTGCACTGGAAGGACAGGTTGCCGGATTAGTGCTTGATAATGAGGGTAGATTGGAAATCCGCGGAATATCAACATTCAACGCGGGAAAATCACCTCTTATTGTAGTGGACGGATTCCCTGTAGAGGCATCTCTTCATGATGGTGAGCTGTTTCAAAACAAAGACGGTGTACTTGAAGGTATAAATCCCAACAACATTCAGAGTATTACAGTACTAAAGGATGCGGTCGCTGCATCTATATACGGTGCAAGAGCTGCCAACGGTGTAATTGTTGTAATGACAAACAAAGGTGTCCAAGGTGAAACCAGGGTTTCTTACAAGGGTACATTTTCTGTAAATTCTCAACCAAGAACCAAAGATCTTCTGATTGCCGATGTAAACGATCTTATAGATGTTCAGATGGAGTTATACAATGAACTGCCAATTTATTACATGCCAAGTTTTTATCCGACAATTAACGCTCCCTATTACCAGTGGATGGCAGATAATGGACAGATGAGCCAGACAGAAGCATCTGCCGAGATTGAAAAATTGAGGGGTAATAATTTTCTGAAGGAGGTGGATGATCATCTTTTCCGTTCACAAATGACTAATCAGCATAACCTCCAGATTTCCGGAGGAGGGGATAATCACCTTTACAATATAGCTGCCAATCTTACCAATACAAGGGAGGATTTCAGGAATGCGGGAAATAACAAACTTACAATTGACATGCGTAACGACTGGAATTTTAGCAAACGGGTATCCCTGTCGGTCAGCATGAATGTGAATTATTCAACTTATAAATCACCAATCTTGAATCCGAAATATGGCAGCGACCTTTTAAACTTTGGTGAATTTTCCAGGTTTACCCCTTATACATCTTTTGTGGATGAAAATGGAAATCCGGTGTCATTTCCCGGCGTAGTCTCTTTTATTCAGAATCAGTATTCGTTCGTACCGGGTCTGAAAAATATGGATTACAACCTTATAGAAAATCTTAACAAGGAGACATATAATACGCAGGATTTTCAGACAAGATTAAGCGGCTTTTTAAGGGTCAATATCGTGGAAGGTTTGATTGCAGAAATCGGCGGTAACTGGCAAAGAGGGAACTATGTCCGCCGTCAGCTCTATTCAGAAGATTCATTTTATGCAAGAAAATGGTACAACAATGGTACAAGTATAATCAACTACACAGATCATGTTATTCCCGAAGGCGGTATACTGAATGAAATTCGGAATAACAACCAGACATGGACCGCAAGAGCTCAACTGAATTTCAACAGGGATTTTTCCAATGGTAAACATAAGCTCTCTGCGCTGGCAGGTTTTGAGGTAAGACAAATGACATACGATAATAACACTTTACCTACAAGGGTTGGTTATAACTCAACAGCAGGCACATTCTCTCCGTTTGATATTAAGGGATGGAATGCCGGTGACTATTCCGGCACCCTTGTTAATTTTGCAGCAATTGTTTACGATAACTTCAGCCCTACAGAAGGTGGAATATCGTATATGGATAACAGATTTTCCTCCTATTACGGGAATGCATCCTATAAATTCAACAATAAATACATTTTAAGCGGTAGTGTCAGACTGGATCTTACCAACTTCTTCGGGACTGATAAGAAATACCGGTACAAACCATTATGGTCAGTAGGTGGTACCTGGATGCTTTCTGACGAGAGCTTCTTTAATGTAGGATTCATTGATAAGTTGCATCTGAGGGGTTCTTACGGAATTAACGGAAATATTGCACTCAATCAGGGGCCATTCCTGATAATCGGCCCCATTGATACAAATGGAGGTCTGTTTAGTGCATACAGCAATTATACCGGAGGTATCCAGTACAGAATACTCTCTCCTCCAAACGATCAGTTAAGATGGGAGAAAACTGCAAGTACAAATGCTGGTTTGGATATCTCAATGTTCAAGAACAGGGTGCAAATGAGTCTGGATTACTATTACAAAAACAGTACAGATTTGCTGGCTCCTGATAACATAGACCCGACAACAGGGTATACTTCCCTTACTATCAATACAGGCCGGATAGTCAATAAAGGAGTTGAGCTTTCAGCAGACATTGAGATACTTCGGAAAACACCTCTTAAATGGAGTCTCACTCATGTTTTCTCGTACAATAATAATATTGTTAAGAGTTACAATGTAGCCAGACCCGCTGCTTATAATTACACTTACCTGGAAGGGATACCTGTTACAGGGTATTCAGCTTTTGGACTGTGGGGTCCAAGGTTTGCAAAGCTTGATGATGAATGTCAGGCTTATGCTTACAATAAGGATGGTGAAGAGGTGATTATGAATAATATAACAGCAGAAGATGTTGTTTACCTTGGTCAGACAAGGCCGAAATTTGACCTTGCTCTTACAAATAAATTTACATTTGGTGATTGGGATTTCTCCTTCCTGTTTGTTTCAAAACTGGGATATAAACATCGTGCCGACGGCTTTTTTGGAACAAACTATTCCAACAGACATATTGCAGAGAGATGGAAAGAGCCCGGAGACAATACCATATACCCCAAAGCAACTTATTATGGGATGACTACAGGTTATATGCGATATGCCGATGTCTTTGTGAAAAGTTCAAATTTCCTGAGGCTTAGGGAGGTCAATCTAGGTTATAACCTGAGCCCGAAATTTACTCAGAATATCGGTATCAAATCAGCCAGATTATATGTACAGGGGAGAAATCTCTTCCTGGTAACCGCAAAAGAGACTGACACCGATCCGGAGGTACCGTACACAGGCTTTTCATTACCCAGGGAACTCCATGCCGGACTTCAGATAACATTCTAAAACTAAAATTTAAAGAGTTATGAAATATACTAAAATAATATTGTTGCTGTCTGCGGTTTTACTTCTCGGTTCATGTATGGATAATTTTCTTGATGTAAAACCTATGGGGAAGCTTATTCCTGAAAAAGCGGCAGATTTTGAAAATCTATTGAACAATGATAATACTGTTGAATTTCAATTTATGGATGGCAACAGGGGGATCAGATTTGCATACCTGGGTGACAATTATAAGATCACTCAGGCTCTTTCAGAGAATCGGTTTACACCGGGAGCAGTTAATATGGACAGGTACGCTGCATATGTTTTTTATGATCCTGTGACAAATCCTATGGAGAAAGATGTTATATGGGACAATCTTTATAAAGCAATATCGGTTTTTAATTCTGTTATTGACGGTGTGCAGGGACTTTCAGATGAAGAAAATAACAGTGATCTGGGACAAATGATTATCGCTCAGGCTAAAGCAGCAAGAGCCTGGTGTTATTTAAACGGAGTTTTCATCTGGGGTCCTATGTGGAATCCCACAGGAAGTAACGATACAAGAGTAATGCCCTATCGTACTACATCTTCTCCGGTAGTTTCCAACCCTGATCTTCATACAACTACAGAGATATTCGAATTTATCAAAACCGATCTGGAAGAGGCATTGAGTGATGTTCCGGAACAGGTATCCAATCCAAGCCGGGCCAACAAAACAGCTGTCAGGGCACTGCTGGCTCAATACTACATGTATCAGAGGAATTGGAGTGAGATGTTACAATATGCAAACCAAGCCTGGGGAGAATCTCTCTCAAGGGTTAACGGAGATGTTGATAAACTTATCTATAATCTGAATGATTTTCAATATATTGAAAAGACAGTTTCTCCTAAACCCGGAGAGAGCAGAGAGGTTTACTTAAGTCTTGGTTATTTCCCGGAAGGAATAATGGATAGTTCAGAGCCTTTTAAACGATCGCATAATCGTGAAAGTCTCTTCTTCCGGGTAGGCACCTTCTCAAGCGGAGAGGATTACCTCCCCTCTGATGAATTCATTGCCCTCTTTGATTCGGCAACGGACAAGAGATACCAGTTGTTTATGCTGGATCTTGTTGGCAGTGGAAACGAACTGGTAAAAAGTTACTACAGAAGCAATACGGATAAAATGGCTGACAATGTCAACAATGGAATAACATATCCCGAACTTCTGCTGATGAGAGCAGAGGCATATGCTCGCAGTGGCAATACAGCCAATGCACTTGAAGATTTAAATCTTTTGCGTAAATACAGATATACCGGTGTGGTAACTGATCTTCCCGGAGGCGAATCGTTAAGTCAGGATGCATTGCTTTATGAGATCCTTAAGGAACGGCGCAGAGAGATGAATGTAGGTTCTCATCAGAGGTTTATTGATCTTAAGCGTTATTTTTACGATACCGGGAAACCCTGGTGTAAGAGTGTTATTGAGCATGAAATTGGCACCCAGGTATTTTCAAAGCCTTTGACAGATCCTGTTTTTAATGCCAGAATCAGCAATGTAATAATCAGCTACAACCCTCACTGGGGACTTGAGCCTGATACCAGAAGCTATCAGCCAAAATAGGTCTTTTTGAATCAAATCATATTTTAAAGAGGGCGTCCAAAAACAATTGAGGTGAACCCCAAAAGTTAGACAGTTTAACATTAAGTATTTTGGTAAAGAGTTCGGTATTGTACCGGGCTCTTTCCTTTTAATCTCAACTTGATACGATCGTAGTTGTAATAGTGGATGTAAGCACGGAGCGCTTTCTCGAACTGGTCTACTGACTTCCACTCCTGCAAATATAACAATTCATTCTTCATAAGTCCGAAGAAGTTCTCAATCATTGCATTATCAAGACAGTTACCTTTACGGGACATACTTTGGATTATATGATTGTCTGACAATAGTTTCTGATATTTTCGCTGCTGATAATGCCATCCCTGATCAGAGTGTAATATCAGGCCTTCCGGCACATTAATTTGTTTCACTGCACGCTGTACGGTATTGAGGACCATTCTCAGACTTGGCCGATTAGATATGACATATGATACTATCTCACCGTTGTACATATCCAGTATTGGTGAAAGATATATTTTGTTTTCATGTATGTTTACCTGAGAGATGTCCGTAGCCCACTTTTTGTAAGGCTTTTCAGCTTTGAAGTTTCTACCTAATACATTTGGGGCTATCTTCCCAACCTCTCCCTTATATGAACGGTAGCGCGGCTTTTTCTTCTTTGTTTTGAGCTCCATCTGAGCCATAAGTTTCTGAACTGTCTTATGGTTAACAAGAGTTCCATCATTGCGCAATTCTTCTGTGATACGACGATACCCATACCGTTGACGATGTTTCTTGAAAATCTCTATGATCTTAGCTCTAACATCTTCATATCCATCAGAATGTTCAAATCTTTTTGAGTGATAATAATATGTTGAACGAGCCATCCCCTTGAGACGTAAAAGGCGCTCAAGCTCATAGTCTCGCCTTAGTCCCTGGATGGCTTCTGCCCAGTCCTTTTGAGACGGGCATCTCTTTCTTTGACTAAGGCTTTCACTTTTTTTAGCAAGGCATTCTCAGCTTCGAGATCTTTTACTCTTTCACGCAAGATCTCAATCTCTGTTTGTGGTGCCTGCTTCTTTGGTCTTCCCATATCTTTTGGCGGTCTTCCTCTGTGCTTGAACTCCGACAGTGCCTGATATCCTTGCTCCCTGGCTATTTTGCACCACCGGCTTACAGCAGAACGTGCTATACCATGTTTTGCACTTATTTCTGTCAAAGATACTGATTCTTCTAAATGCTCTTTTACAATTTGCTTGCGAACAGCATAATTTGCTCGTGTATATGGATGTCGCATTAGCCCATCATCTCCATATTTCTGATATCTAGCTACCCAGACAAACAAATCACTCTTGTTTACTCCATATTTGCCGGTGATATCTTCGCATGTCAATCCAGACAAATATGATTTTAAAATCTTTAGTCTTTCTTCAAAAGGATATTTCATGATAAAACCCCAAAAGTTTTTGGTCTAACTTTTGGGGTTCACTTCACCAGTTCCGGCACCCTCTCTAATTAATTTATTATTAATAAGCTTTTATCTGCAGACTTCCTAATAAGTTATATAAGTATTAGCGTGGCGGTAGATAAGGTTCTTAGCCAATCCTGTTCCATTATATGTTGCTTTTTCCGGGAGTGCAACCTCAGGAGTCTCTCCAACCATATCATAGGTGCGTAAAATCCAGTTTCCGTTTTTATTTGAGAGCACAGAAAACGAATTAATTTTAAAATACCAGTCATAGTGATGCTCGATATAAGTTATCTCCTCACCAGCCGGCAGGGTAATGATATCTTTTATTTCAGTCTGATTTGCAGGATTATAATAGCTGACTTTGTTGTCCCCCGTTGAGTAATAAATTACCGTATTCAAGGCGGTGCTTGATCCTCCTTTGAGTGCGAATACCTTACCGTTTACAATGCCTAAAGATGAGGGTATAACCAATCCGCCTGCACCATAGTCGTAAATGTATCCGTACTGAATATTACTTGCTCCTATTTGCCAAAGCTTGTAAACATTCGTACTTCTGTCTTTGACTATCACATAACTCCTGCCTGCGACATTTGCATAATAAGACTGAGTTCCCATATAAACCAGATCACAGTTAGTGAAATAAGCCTCACCAACAGGGCCCAGTGTAAGAGGAGATGCTTTAACTACTGCGTTTTTTACAGGTGTATGGGTTCTTGCATAATATCCCACCAGTTCGCCCGCATTGTCATCATACATCAGAACCGACGAGGACATGACGGTAGCTTTGGAATTGAGTTTCATATCATTTACAGGGTAGGGATATCCAAACTCTCCCACATTGGATCCGTTGTTGTCAATAAAAGAAACAGAGTTATTATTCATTAACATAAATCCGTTAGAATGTCCCCATACTCCCTGAGGCTTTTTTACAACGGGTGTTTCAAGAAATGCATTTTCCCAATTTTTAAGAAGTTGCATATTCTCTCCGTGATAAATCCTCATATCCTCATCAGAACAAACAAGCACAGCCGGTTTGAATGTCATTTTGGTCTTTGTTCCGTCACCGCTGGTCACATAATATGAAAATCTGTTAATTATATAAGTGGAACGGATAGGTTTCCCCGGCAGGTCTTCTCCGTTAATCTCTTTTAGAATATTATTATTTACCAATCCGTTTCTGTCAATAAAATCGACATCAGTACGGCCATTTTCGTAGTTGTTTATATAATAACCAATTCCGAAAATACTGGAAACAGTGAGTGTGCTCCTTTTATAGACAGATGTTTTATTTATCTTGTCTGTGGCCCGGAATACAAGAGTGTATGTACCTGAAGCCAATGTCACCGTGTAGTCCAGCTTTTTGGTTTTACCCAGAGTGTCGCATTGTGTGCTGACAATTGTAGCGGGATAGGCAAACCAGGCATAGTCATAAAGTGACTCATCGCCTTCAAGAAGAGGATCAATGGTCATCTTTTCCAAAGAAATTGCCGAGTATGTATCCTCTATTCCGGAAACCAGTACCGGTGCCACCTCGTTTGGATCGAGATATTCATAGTTACCCGTGTCTTTTATGCAACCGAAAAGATAAACTGTCAGAATAAGTGAAAATGTATATTTAAGTATATGTTTCATAATCTTTTATGTTTTAGGGAAATGTAACTCTTGTAACTCCGTCTGCTTCATAAAGTGGCCCATTAGCCTTCTCATACTCAGCCAGTTTTGCTTTTGCCTTGAGAGCCAGATAGATTCTGTAATCAGAGGTTAAAACCTGGTCAAAGTCACTGTATTCAACATAGTCAATTATGAACTTCATCTTAGCCTGTCCCCATGGCCCGAAAATAGAGAGATAACTGTTTAGAACATCCCACAAAGCCGGTTTGACAGCCATTGCTGTGATTTTGACCGAATACTTCGTGCGATCTTTTATTCCTGCTATAAAGTGATCGTTGGATGTAAGCTCCATATCAAGTCTGAACTCAGAACTCTCCATTTCGGGTGTCCGTTTTACTATCACAGGAAATGCAACTGAAACCCTGTTTGCAGGTAGAACAAGATACTTTGCAAATGCAGGATCGTCGAATGCTACATAATGAACTCCTGCCTGAGCTGCACCAGCCTCTGCAGCACTGGTCTGAACAACAGGAATCACTCTGTCTGATTCAGATGGCAATCCGGTTAGCATAATGTCAACCCATACTGTATCTTCATTTTTGGTACTTTCGGTCAGAAAAAAGGAGTAAAACACACTGTCTGTCTGAGGTGCTCCTTTGCTGTTGCTTGATCCTCTAAAAAAGAAGAGCGAACTCTCTCCTTCAAATTTATTTACAATTTTCTCCTGACAGGATGAGATTCCTGCAATAATTGCGAGGATTGATAAGCTGTATTTTATTGCTTTTATTTTCATATCTGGAAATGTTTATTCGAACATTGTTTGTGATTCAGGTAATGGCAGTTGATAAACCGTTTCAGCAATATCTTTCACGGTAGGCCATGTTAGTTTGTTGTAATTGAGGCGTTTGTAAAAGAAAAACATTTGCCCTTCTCCATAGAACTCTTTTCTGTATTCTTTTTCGAGCCTCTCTTTTATCGCTTCAGGAGTTGACAATGTACCGTCCAGAGAAATATCAAGCACCCTGGCAATTCTGTAATCACGGAAATAGCTCTCTCCTCCACATTCAGTGGCAATAAAGTACATCTCAGAAAGCCTGATAAGGGGAATATCCTTAACTGCTGTTTTACTGTCTGTGTCGTTGTATTTCTTGAAGAAATTAAAATTCCCAGCCAATGGAATTACCCTGACCTCAAAAAGCCGGTTGTTCCGGTAGCGGATATCAGAAGCATGAACGGTATTTTCAAATGCAGTGTTCAGATAAGTTGCATTCTGGGTATATGCAGTGTTATTGTTGAAAAATACCGATGTAAGAGTCTGTGTAGAGAGAGTGTTGCTAACGGCGAATATTTGTTCTGTTGGGAATGTAAGCTGGCCATTGTTTGCCGCAGTTTCATTTCCCAGGGTGAATTTTGCAGTCCCGTCATTGTTCTTTGCGTCGATCACAGCCATAGCATTTACAAGTGCATTTGAATTATCCCCCAACCAGAGATAGTATCTTGCTTTAGTGGCCTTAACTGCGTAATAATTAAACCTTACCTGTCTAAAAAAATGATATTCATCCTGAGGATACGGTTTGGTTTTATCAATACCGGCCATAGTTGCCGGGGAATTCAGAACGGCATTTGAATAGACAAGAATAGGATCTTCTGAAAGAAGTTCTTCAGCTGCATTTAAATCATCCAGAATATTATCAATGACCTCCTGATATGTTTTAGACAGAAGTTTGTTAGGATCTTTTGTTACCTCTTTTACATAAGGGATGGCTATATCAGACATGAGTATCTTTGAAGGAGCTGTACCCCAGAATCTCAAAACTTCAAAATGAAGGAAAGCACGAAGTCCCAAAGCTTCCCCTTTAATAAGTTCATAGTTTCCGTTTGTAAACGACCCTCTCTTTGCTTCAATATCTTCCAGTATTGAGTTGAGATTCAGTATTGTCTGATAATACTGAAGCCATATGGTCTCGAACATACTTTTACAGGTTGTCTGTTCATAGTCGTAACTACTTAAATATGCTGACAATGTGCCTGATACAGGAGTCCAGTGCTGTGAAAGCAGCTCGGGAAGAACCATGGTTGTGTACAATCCGTACAGAGATGGAGTTGCCATTCTGATATAGGCACCTGTAAGGACATCTTTAAAACCCTGTTCATTCTCAAATATTATATTTTTTCTAATTTCGAGTTCAGGTTGAATGTCCAGCCATTTATTGCAGGATGTGAGTGACAATGCTGCAATCATTAGTAGGAAATATATTTTTTTCATCTTCATTCTCTTTAATTAAATGGTTGTTATCGTTAAAACCTTGCAGTTATTGAGAGCGAAAATTTCCTTGCGAAAGGATAGTAGAGTCCGCGCTCTTGTTTTATTGTTGAGATATAGAATACATCTTCTGCATAAAAACCTAAAGAGAGATAATCCATTTTAAGCTTCTTTTTGAGCCATTCGTTGTCAAATTCGTAATTAAGATTTACGGAATTCAGGTTTATTGCATTCTCTTTCATCACAAAACGGGATGAAGCATAAGTGGCATTAAAATCTCTTATGTTTTTAAAGCCTGCAACATCACCAGGTTCTTGCCAACGCTCATAAAGTGCCCTTTTATCAAGATTTCCCCATGGATTATTCACGTCTCTGGAGAGGCTTATATTTTCAACTTTGTCCACAAGACTCTGGTTATAGATGTATCCGCCAACCCTGTATGACATTGTAGCATTTAGGGTGATATTTCTGTATCTAAACATGGTTCTCAGGTTTCCCCATATTTTCGGTTCGTTTACACCACACGGTACTTTGTCCTGTGGGTCCCATGTGTAGACTCTTTCACCCAATCTGTTGATGAATAATTCCTGTCCTGTGGCCGGATCTATACCAAGAGACTGCACAACAAAAATTGTGTTCATGGATTGGCCCTCCTCATAAAGGAAACTTGGATTAGGTCCTGCATCTTCCCTAAGTTCAGAATTAAGAAACTCGAGGGCGTTGGAAATTTTTAGGATTTTATTAACATTGTGTGCAAGGTTTCCTCCTACAGACCAGGTTATTCTCTTTTCTGAATTTCTAATGATAAAAGCATTTGCATCTATCTCTATACCTCTGTTTCTCACCTCGCCGATATTTGCTTTAAAGCTTGGGAAACCTCCTGATGTTGGGAGATTGATATCTGTGAGAAGATCCTCTGTTAACTTGTTATAGAAATCTGCATTAAAACGGATACGACCGTTGAAAAGAGTGCCTTCAATTCCAAAATTCGTATGTTTAGTTTTTTGCCATGAAAGGTCCGGGTTTCCCAGACCCAGCATATATGCCCCGTTCCAGAATTTGTAATTCTCCTGTCCAAAGTACTTATAAGTTGTAAGAGCCTGGAAAGAACTAAAATTCTGAGAACCTGTAGTTCCGTATGACAGTCTCAACCTCAGGGAATTAACTGCAGGGATATTGCTTAAAAATGTTTCATTGTGCATATTCCATCCAAGACCTGCTGACCAGAAGGGGGCAGTGCGGTCGTTACTTCCAAATTTGGATGATCCCTCTATCTTACCGGAAAAGTCCGCGAAATATCTTCTGTCATATGTATAGTTAATATTCAGAATGGTTCCCACTCTGCGGGAATGTTGTTCGCTGCTGGAAGGTTTGCCCAGTGCATATGCACCTGCCATAC
>Ga0265294_10008280_pt1 | contig 12176 bp, 13 predicted proteins | sample MunlanPumphouse3_FD_192504 | JGI IMG/M metagenome (GOLD analysis project Ga0265294, IMG submission 192504) | Groundwater microbial communities from a municipal landfill in Southern Ontario, Canada - Pumphouse #3 | ecosystem: Environmental > Aquatic > Deep subsurface > Groundwater | place... | reverse complement strand
ACCATTGGCAACAGGTCGGCAGGGTTTCCGCTGTATTTTAGACACATCACTACCAGGACCAAGGGCAGCGGAATCGTGTCATAGATAATATGTGTTTTATAATTTGGCATGTCCACCTACCTATTTTGCCAGCTCCTCATCAATTAAGCCGATTATCATTTTTAAATGAGCTATCAACCGGCTGGCCCGCTGAACCTCCCGGTTCCGTCTATCATTTAACTGTGTGTTCACACGCGGCAGATTCATCCTATCGAGTAACTGGTGCGGCTCCTCTGCATCCCTAATAACTCTTTTCAGATAGTCGCGGGAAGATAGTAAATAAGATTTAGTAGCCCCTTTAAAACTCCTTTTTATATTGCTGTTTATAAGTTCAATATCCAACTCATTCCTTTTTATGTCGTCTCTTATCCTCCCCACCAGGGTTTCATCAATTTCATTGCCTGCTTTAGGGGTATAGTGTTGGGTATAACCAGGGGTTTGAAATCTTGAATAGTATTCAAGGTGCCTTCTGTTAACTTCGAGCTTATCTTCCTCGGCCCATAGCTGACTCATAATATATTCTATAGATGGGGGTATACCAGTCCTTAAAAAACGCGAAAATATTTTATCAGGATCTTTTTCTATTTGAAAGCCGGAACTCATTGGGACCTCTCCCATGCCCTCCAGGCGGGATTTTTTGGCGAGCTCTGCCTCTTTTTCCATGACTGCGTTTATATTGGATCTGAGGACCGCTGATCTAAGAGCACCGAGACCCGATATAATGGGTTTTATATTGTTAGCTACTATTTCCTGAGCTGTGACTTGGTCCGTTATTTCGGCTATGGATCTAAGCTCGACTTTCTCCCCTCTGAGCTGCTTAAGGAGTTCATCGGATAGGCCGGGGTCTTGAGTGGCTATAATATACCGCCCGTCGCAGCCTTCACCGCAAATCTTTTGTTTCAATTTTTCTACATCATCCTCAATTTTTTTTAAAAGCTTGATGGCCTCATCATGTCCAGAGCGCTCGTTTTTCATCTCCTTCTCCCCCATTTTTTCAAAGAGTTTCTCAAGCATGTCGACGTGTTCCTGTACTTTCTGTTCATATCCTGGTAGGTCTGCGTATTTCGCAGAGGCGTCCTTCACTGCTTTTACAAGTCCTGATCTAAAAATCGAATCCATTTATTATTCCTCCATTTTGTTCTGTTTCTTCTGCCATACATAACCACCGAAGTTTTTATCGAGTTCTCCGGCGACCTTTCCCTCATCTGCGAGCCTAAGGAGTATCTCCCTGGCCCAGGTGGGATTTATATTCGCGTACTTTTCATCAATCAATGCTAATTTTTTGATAACAAGCGACGTTTTGATCGGTTTATCAGTGTCCTTAAGGGCAGTGATAAAGTCCTGGGGGTTGTATTTCCTCCCCGTTGTATCAGTATCTCCCATTAACGTTTTCAAAAATTTCAGGCCCGCCTCTGAGAGATCCGGATATTTTTCCGGTTTAATTTCCATCATGATATAGGTTTTTATCCCCATCTGGTCAACTTGTCCGAGATCAGAAAATTTAATCTTTTTCGACCTCGGCTTTCTGATTATCTTACTTTTCACGTTGTCACCTCATATATAAACTAACAATTAACATACACTATATTAGAGCGTGTTGTATATAAACTTAACGCGCCCGCGTTGGTGCGATATATTTATATACTCAGCGATCATATAGGGAGTATCGAATAAGCAAATAAAGATCTGGAGCCAAAAATATGATAAAAAGATCACTTGTTCAAGCCGGGATTGATGGAATCGACAGCGAGACCGTCGAAACATACAACATGGAAATAGTCGACGGAACGGTCGTAATAAACGATTCAATGTTTTTGCACAGGAAAAACATTCTTAAAGTCCTGGAAAGCCCCGTTGAATACGAAATTCAGACCGTGGGAGTATTTATAATCCTTTCAAGGATAAAAAATAAGGTCTCAACGTTGGTAAGGTGCTAAAATGGTCCAGGACGTTATAGATTGCGATATGCCGGTCGATTATGACGACTGCCGCAAAATGGGCGCGTGTTTTAACTGCTCCGTTTTTTTGAGAGCTGCAGCCGGGGATACTTCATATTTCTGCCACGATGCCCCTAAAATGCTTAACAGTATCCTGGAATTTTACGAGAGGCTGTAATCATGACCGCAGTAAACCATGTCAGGAAAAACCGTTTCAGATCCTGGGGTCCATTAACGCGGTTAGAAATATTTTCGGCGGCAATGGGGCTAACAGGAGCATATTATCTATCATCCGGCGACGCCCTGCTATCTCAGGTATTTTTTGCGATTGCCAACCCAATACTAATTATATTGGCCTTTATTAACGGATCTCTGCCTACCGTGATCCTTTTCACGGTATACGAATATTTCGCCATTGTTGGCGTCCTTCGCGGCCTGGGGGTCCTGTAAATGACCTATGTTATGCCAGCGGCATATGTTATGCCAGTAGGCCGAAGATCGAAACCTAGAACAGTTCGAGTCAAATTACCCAACTGGAGGCCCTGGTATTGATTAAGGAAATTATTTTTGGGATTGTGCTCGGGTATTAAAGAAACTATGACTACAATTTGGGATATTTCTTTTTATCCTACTATGTGGTTTTTTAAAAGGATGTGAATTTCTAAATTCACGCGCCCGACTTCTTTTTTTTGGCGTATGGGATACAAATTAAAACATCATAAGTATATAAACCAAACGCCGGCACGTGTGTACGGTAAGTGTATATACTTATGATGTGTATAGTATATTGTGCAGAGGCGCAGGGCTGATAATGATGATAGACACTGAGAAACTTAAACAAATTGGATCAGAATGGATAAAGAACGACATACACAGAATATATTTTAATAACATTTTCGAACTTCTGGAAGCTGAAATCACCTATCACAAAACCGGCACTTTTGACAACGTGAAAATAAACGGTCAGAGAATCAGCAACAATGAAGCAAACGGAATTAAACAGTTTGCTAAAGTCTGGTATGATGTCAAAACCGGAGAATTCTGCTATAAAAACCTTGATACAGTCTACTTTGATCAGATAGTAAACAAGATAAAAGCAAAAGTCGCAGCAACGCCAGAAGTAAAGCAAAAAACCGAATACGAAATGTTTCTTGAGACAATGACAAAACAGTTTGAAAGCCGAGGGATTGAATACAGGATCTTTGAAAACGGAAGTATTGAAGCCACTCACAAAGGTATAAAAAAACTCCAAACAAAAGAACAGCTTGAGCCAGTGTTTAATCAGTGGAAGGCACAGCGGAAATAAAACAGTAATTAAAAAAGATTATTTCGTTTTTTCGACACCTACTTCCTGCTTTTTTATGATAATAAATTATCCCGGATGCTGTTATATATATTCAGGTCCGGGACGTTTCCAGTAAGGTAAACATCTATTACACGGCTCGATTCTACCAGAAAATCTTTATATCCCGCGTTTAGTTCCCGGTCATCTGCGCTCATCCCTGAGTCACGGCCCGCTGCCAGCCATTTCTCTGAGATGTATTGCTGTGAGTTCTGGCAGTCTGCCCTGAACTGTCCAAGACCGACATTATTATTTTTTTCGAGCACGATAGCCTGAATTTCCTTATCCACCTGGGATACATTGGCCTTAATCATTTCTGAGAATGATGCTTCGGCGGGGGAGTCCTGAGAGTCACTTAACACGTTGCCGCTGAGTAATCCACCAGCGGCCACGACAATACCAAGCAAAAGCAAGATAGGATTTACGAAGCTCATAGTTTATTTCCTCACAAACACTTTAACGTCTGCGCCTTTTTTATACTTTACGCAGATGTCTCCGTTTTTAAAGATGTTAAGGAGATCGCCCGAGTTTTTACCCTTTGACTGGAAAATTTCAGTCCATCCACGAGGCCCGGTTTTCGGCAATAATATTGCGTTGCATTGCTCACGGATCAGGGTTTTATTCGGCCCAGCTTTAACTATTTTACCTTCAAGGGTGCAAATTTCCCCAGATTCTGAAATGAATACCCATATATCAGAGTTGAGATAATTTATAGGAAGGTGTACACGTCCTTTATTTCCTATTTTAAGGGTTGGGAACGGGTCTTCCCATTCTCCGAGGTCGACGGTATGATACATGCCAGACCCTACGATCTCTTTTTTAGGCGTCCCTTCTCCGTCCATAGAGATATAATTGCAGCAGACGTTTAAAAAGTTATTCATCTCAGAATCTCCAGAGTTTATTAATATGTTTATTTTTACTAATTTGTTATATTCAGTAACACGATTTATTTATATTTTGTTACGTTTATTGCCAGTGCGGTGGTTTTTTCGCAGGCACGTGCGCCCAGGTGTTAACCTGGTTAATATCTCCTCCGGACGTATGCCGGGCTTATTATAGCCCGTGCTATAGTCCGGTGGGAGATCTGCCCTATTAGGGCAGTACCGCCTGAGGTCAGGCGGTCACCGGGTCGCTTTCAGCGAAATTGAGGATAGATTCAGGTGTATTTCCTGAATCCTGGTTTTCTCCGGCCTCTAATTTTTCGGTACCGGTTGCCCTCTTTCCTGCTTTTACACAGGCGAGGATCTTTTCTTTGAGTCTCTTTCCCCTGGGAGCTGAATAATCAGCGCCTACAGAGTCGCGGAGTGTCGATTTGTAATAGTCGTGGGTACCAGTAAATATTATATGGTCGAAAGCAGGCGCCCCGTCATGATTCTTCATTAAGAGCCTGTCCCTCTTAACCTGGAGCTGGTCGGCTGTGTGTGATTTCTCAATTTCGACTTCTATGCCTATTACGATTTCGTTATCGGTCCCCTGGTTGAATACCAGCTTAACGTCTACCTCTTGACCGACTCCGTAGTCGTCAGTTGTGGCAACCGCATCCATTAATGAGCCCTCGCCAGCCAGAGCGCAGGCAAAGAGATAATGGTCCTTTGTCTGGTTTTTGATATGCCCCGCCTCGTTTTCAAGGCCGACCTCAATATAAGCCGTCTTTTTACCGGCCATAAATGGATGGTCAAATTGCTCCATTTCGTAGCCGGGCACCCGTATTACCTGGTTAAGGTTGATCCCTACCAGCCAATCTTTCAAAAAGACTTTATGATCTTTCTTGACCCATAGAACCTTTTCGTTTAGGTTGAATCCTGGCTGCTGTTCTGGATTCTCTATATCCTCTTTTATCTCTTTTCCGAAGATTACTCTCTGATCGTCTGGAGTAAGTGCATTGAAATAATTAACGTGCGTGTCTCCGACAATCAGGAGCCCCTTACCTTTTCCTTTAGCTTTAAGCCGCCTGATATCGTTATGTGTTAGATTGAACTCTTTCACCAGGGGCTTAATATTATACGCGCTCATGTTTGAAAGCAAAAGCACGTAATCCGTGTTTGTTTTCATCATGTTAACCATAGCGGGGGACACGCCCGCCAGATCCTGGAATACTATTTTAAGGTGGCCTCCAAAGCTGCGGAGCTCTCGGAACATCTTTTCGATAATTTTTCTCATCCGGGGGATTTTTACCAAATTGGCGCCCTCGTCAAGGGTTATGAAAATATGTTTTTTGACCTGCCCTTTTGGAGTGCACTGTATTTTTGTATTGATTATTCCCGTAATCAGGAGAATCATAGCGTCCTGGATGTTCGGGGAGTCTATGAGCTCGGACAGGTCTACCATAGTGAATTTATTTCTGAGCCTCAGGGTATTTTTATTTACCAGGAATCCGAAAGGTCCTTTCCTGGTTATCATACTGGTGTTATTATAGAGGGCAGCTAGTACCGCGTTTACCTGCGGGGCTTTGTGCTCTTGGTCTGTCATCCATTCGTATATGAGAGCTCTCCAGTCCTCGAAGTCCGGCCAGGTGTTGCCGTCTTCCCATTTATCGGTATTAATTACGTTTCCGAAATCATCAATAATGTGAAACCTGCTATACAATTCGACCAGGCTATTATAGACCCAGTTTTTCTGAGGGTCTGAAAACCCGTTTCCGATCAGGAGCCCGATAACGTCAGGCAATAAAGTGATATGTTTCGAGTAGGCAAGCTGATAAGACCCGAGGGAATTATCCATCCTCTCAGGATCGAAAAAGACCTGAAACATGTTAGGGTTCGAATCATGATCCTGGGCGTCTGCCAGTTTGTGCCCGATCTTGATAAGCTGGCCTGCTAGCGCCCTGCATACGTTAATATGGTTCGTGTCCTCATCGGCTTTAGGGACCATGTGGAAGGCCTCGTCTCCCATCTCCAGGACTCTTTTATTGTCTTTCAGTAGTTCGGTTGACTTCCCGGACCCTGACTTACCCACTACTATAGCATGGCCTGAAATCAAGCTCCCGTCTCTGAAATTCAGGAATAGAGGGTTGTTTGTATCCTCGTTGAGCCCGAGCCAGTGCCCTGATTTTGCGAGCTTTGGGTTTTTGTTTCTGAGCGGGGAAGTCCTGGCGACCATTTCCCCGTTAGTGGTCGAAAGCAGCCGCTCCTTTACGAATGGCGTTGGCATCATCATATAGTAAGCGTCGACCTGCCCGTACTCTATGATTTCATGAATTGCTCTTTTCCCGTCGAGCATTGCAGTTATGAGGCTCATGAGATCGTCTACGTCTTTCGTAGTCTTGCCCTTAACCGCCACCAGGAGCGAGAATTCAAACATTCGCATTCTGCCTTCAAAGACTGCCCGGTTATATTCGTTTATCCCTTCACCGATGTAGTCTATTATTTTATCATGTACGTTTTTAAAGACCCCTTCCTCATCCGATTCCTGCATTACTGCAGCCATGAGGTTTTCTCGTCTGGCGCTCTCAAGGGCCTCCATTTCGTCCTGTGCAGGCAGAGGAATCGCGGTTTGAGTGATCCCAATACATGCGTTTTCCCCGGTAGGGATGTCCAGCATGTCGTCTATTAGGCGGAGATCCTTTCTAGGTGGTATGCCCTGCCGGTTCGGGTTTATCGGGCTGGGGTCGCCTACGCTTATGATCTGGATATAGCAGCCGTCGACGTATAGGTATTTTCCCCTGAGTTTCGGTTTAAAAACAGTGGGGGAAAGGGCCAGGACGAGCCTCCTGTCGATTTCATCCATCTGGCTAACCCAGTTTTTCACATTGAGCCAACACTTGTATTCTGCCCAGCTCCTTTTTATCGGAGCCGGGACGAAATTATACATTAATGGGACCTTCATACTGTAACCACTCCTATGCTTTTCATGCTCCGCATCTGTTTCGTTAGGATTTCATACTCATACGGTGATGTTATCAGCCGGGCCTCGACTCCTGTATTTTCTAAGAACAACTCATAGGCCTTTATTACCCTGTTAATCTCCATTTCGGCTTTCTCTCGGTCGGTATAGTACCCAGTGCCAAGGAATATAAAGTATGCCCAGTTTACCCTCCCGCTCAACGACTGCAGGAACTGCTTAGTATAAAACAGGCCGACCCTCTCCGCTGGTCCCAGCTCAGAAGGTGGTAGTTTCAGCCGTTCCTCGTATTGTTCAGCTATGTCGGACATGTCCTGGCTTTGGACGGTATGGTATTTTTGCAGAATTCCGGGTTTCAGGCTGTACAGCAGTAGTGCGGTAGTTTCGTTAAAGTCGTCCAGGTCCTGGACGTCCTGTGGATTTACAACGAAAATGGCTCCTGTATTACATTTGTAATGTTTGTATAGTTTAAGAATCTGGAACCAGATGTGCCCGACCGGTGACATTCTTTTAACTTTTACATGTTCTTCTATGACCTTATCGCTGGTTTTTGTATCGTCGTGCTTATATACGAAATCCTTTTTAGTGATCCAGCGGCGTATAAATTCTACAAAGTTACCTACTTTGTAAAAAATCGCGTCGTTTTTTGTACATATTAGCACGGTTGCAGTGACTAGCAGCCCGAGACCGATATAAACATGAAGAAGATAGTTATCGTACCCGTAGACTCGGTATACCTCCCTGGCACGCCCAGCGAGTTCTACGTCGAGCAGCGCTGTTCCCGCATTCAAAATAAACTTTTTAGACCTGTCCCTGGTACCTGAAAGCCCTGTATATGCTTTTTTAAGTGTCGCTGGTGGTGTGTTTGCCATGCTGTGAACCTCCTTATAAAAACTTTGCATTTTGAATAATAAATTTCATGGTGTTAGGACTAAACAATTTTATCCAGAGCGGGCTCGTGAATGCAATAAAACAAATCACGAACATAAGGGAAGAAAGTCCGCCTATCACTACCATGTCAACGATAAACAGCCCAAAACCGCCCTCTAGTGTGTAACCTACGGTTTCGGTCAGCATCGTAACAAGGACAGGCTGGACAAATACCTGAACCGCTGTGTATTCAAGGATTAGGATACCTACCCACCTGCATTTTTTCCAGGCGAGCATTAACCCGAGATAATACCAATACTTCGACACCATCAGAAGTATAGTGGTCCGTATCGCCATGTAAAATTTCAGGCCCTTTGATGCAATGCCAAACGCTACGTAATTTGTGAGATTGTCGGAGGATATGACGACCTGATCTAGTATCGACGTGTCCATCCTGCCAACCCAATTATTGCAGAGCCAGAACATACCGATCAGCACACCAGGACCGAGAATGAACCAGATCACCAAGTTTTTCCCCGTCTTTAAAACGTCCTTCGGCTCGTAATATGTCGCCCGGCCATGCATGAACTCCGTAATATTGCCCGCTGTATCCGGAGATAAAATCTGTAGTAATGCGAGCAGCGAGACAATGATAACTATATATTTCGCCAGTACTATGAAAATTGGTATAGTCTCGGCCTGCGCTTTTTGGTATTCTTCATCCTCTAAAATTGTTATCGGAGCGGTGATAAAATCGAAAACTCCGACTCTTGCCTCACCGCTTGACTCGTTAGCACTCACCGGGGAGTCCTTTACCAGCCCATCGGCAAGTTTCATGAGCCAGCCATCTAAAGCCCCGGTTATCACGCCGGTGAGCGCTTTGGCACTATCCTCGCCTGCAGCGCCCGCAGGGATAACTAAAAATGAGAATAGAAGGAGTAAAACGACGAGGGGCAGCAGCTTCACGATATCAACCTCCGATTAGGAAACATAGAACAAGAAATCGATAGCTACCAGGCCGATCTTCATCATGACCATGATTTTAACAACTTTTTTAAGCCCTTCCTGTGCTGCGAGCTCGTCCTTTATCGCGTTGGGGTTCCTCTTCCCGTTTACAACATTTATCAAAACCAAAACCGTGCAGTAGATAGCCACACCGATGGCCGTAATATATACCAGGTAATTAAGCACGTCTAACACATCGAGGACGTACTGGAAAAGTTCAAACTGGTTTAATTTGTTGTAGCCGTTAACTGCGTCGGGTTGAACATATACCCGAGTGCCGTTCTGTGATACTGCGGCAGATACAACGCTCGCCATTCCTGCCAGGTATGACCCGGCAGCCGTAACAACATGTTTAATTTTCATATAAATCTAATATGTCGTGTATCTATATATATTTTTGGTGTTGCTTATATACAACACTAAAATAGTATCGGGTGAAACAGGAGCAAAAGAATTGATAAGTCCAACCTGAAAAAATGAAAAATCGATAAATGGTATGAATTTAGTAGACCATTTTTATTAAGTGGTACAGGACGAAGAGCATCAGGAGGACTTTTATAAGTAGTATTATAGTATCGTAGCTCAGGAGCCTCTGAGCAGTGTACTTGTGGAGCATATAATCGGACTCGGTAGGGATTTCCTCGAAAATCGAATACGCCAGGACTTTTAATTTGTTTTCATCGAAATCCTGACCCTCAAGGAGTAGACCGTCTCCGGAGTGCTCCAGGTCTCCGTCCCAGTAATCCACGTCTGTTATATTTGTGTGAATTATACCAGCGTCGTCTGTGATGTGCTCACCGACTTCGAAAACATGTTTTAATTCTTTGCCGTCATACTCGTATACTATCCTCTGGACGCCCTCCAGGTCCATAGTGTACGGTGAGATGGTAGTATAATTATGAACTCCTCCGAGGTATTGATCGATCCGGACCTTAATTTTGTCAGGCCTGGGGAATACTGCAGGAGCTGGCACAGGTTCGGCCTCGAAGGTTTCGGTAACGGTCCGATGTTTTCTTACCTTAGCGCCCTTTGCGTTTCTGCTTTCGGTTGTATATTTTACCGTCATTTTTAACGTCGCGTAGGCTTTCCCGTCCCTGATTTCTGTTTTAATCTCCTTTTTAACGTCCCCATTCAGGCCGAGTGTATAGGCAGGTGACTGCAAAGAGACTGTCTTAACAAGTATGCTGTCGTTATCCGGGATGTAGGGCACTCCGTTTTTATATACAACGTCTCCGAAACCTGCGATTTCAATGCCTGCCCTTATCCCGCTCTTTTCCTTTTCTTCGACTGGAATTGTTAGGCTGTCCCCGGTCTGGTTATTCCTGGCAGAATCCACGAACTTAATATCGAGGATCTCTAAGAGACCCCCGAAAACTTCCTCGCTCTTTTCTATTGTTGGCTGGTTTTCCATCGAAATATTACCGACCGATATACCCATCGTTTCCAGGACTGCCGCGTTAATATACTCATTATCGTGGATATACACGTTTTCTCCATTATGCAGCCAGATCGCCTTTAAGCCAGGGTCCGCAAACGTGTTATGCCTCACTTCTATGTTTTTCGTAGTCCAACCGGGCTTATTACTACCATCATATCCGTGGCTACTCATTGCATCCCCGATTTGGAGACCGTTTTCGCCCCCTTTATAGGCCCCGTAACTATCCCCATTATACGAAAAAAATATATTATATTCGACCAGGCCATCAATACAATTATCAAAGCGCCCGCAGTCGCTTGTAATCCCTCCGACGTGGTTCCGCGCAACAATGCTATTTTTCACACAGGATAAATAAATGCCCTCGTGCTGGCAATTAGAAATAGTATTATCATAGATGGACACCCCGTCAGAATAACGAATATAAATTCCGTCGCTGAAGCTGTCATAGAGCTTCATATGATGAATTTTTATATTGTGCCCCAGGTTACTGGACCAGCCACCGAATAAGATAAGCTTTTCGCAGTCGTGAGCAGTGTCAGATCTTGAATCCGCGTAACTTTTAGGCAGATTGCCGATATTTCCATTGATCTGAAACCCGCAGATTTCCGCGTTTTGTATGGACTCGTCGGGGTTGCAGATCACTCCGGTTTGGCCTGTATACCACTGCGATCCAGTAGGAGACACTTTTATTATTGCGTCAGGGTCTCCAGTCAGTTTGACATTCGATTTTATAATGATGGGGCCGTCGACGAGATAGGTACCCGATTTCAGGTAGACCGTTCCACCGCCTGCCAAACTTGCTGCATTTATTGCGCCATTAATATCGTTTTGAGCTGAGTTTGAGCCGGTCGGGCTTACTGTGAAATCACCAGCCGCAGACGTCGCGCCAGTTAGAAATATTGATGATAAATATAAAAACAATATGAAACTTTCCCTGAAACGCATACATGTTATAGGGTGAAAAAGTATATAAGCGTTGGTGATGTATATATGTATCACTAAAACAAGGAGGTATAAAACCATAAACAAAATCACAAAAGCGTTATGCGCTGCCATGATTGTTATTTTCTTCGCTGGGTCAGCGACTGCAGCGACTGAACCGACACAGAACAACATAAACAACTTCATTTCAAACTTTAACGCGCCTGCAGGAGAAGACTACCTCAGCTCTTTCTATGAGGCATATATCCAAGAATTCCCGTCCGGAGATTGTGACCTCTGGACCAATTACGTTAGCACATATTACCCGGATACCACTGACCCGCGAGGGTATAATGGTATCTATGTAAATAGATGCGGGGAAGTCGTTGATCCTGGGTGCAATGAAAAACTTGTAAAGAAATACAAGGGATGTAATAATACAGCTCCTATAACCCCAGTAAATACAACTCCGGTAAATACAACCCCAGTAAATACAACCCCCATAATCCCAGAGAATACAACGATCGAAATAATAGAAACGATTGAACCTTATATACCGCCTAATCCTGCCGAAGTGGTCCAGCCTACATATGATAATACAAGCGCGCCTCGGACTATGCGAGATGACGCCAGGTATGCCGGAGCAGTATGTACAAAAATCATAGACACTGCCAAAAACAACAGCGCCCCAGGTGTTGGAGTGTTGAATGAGAGCATAGGAACACAGGTTAATAACACAAGCTCAAAAATAGACGCAGCCGTCAGGAATTTTGAGAAAAGCGAG
>Ga0265294_10008279_pt1 | contig 12177 bp, 6 predicted proteins | sample MunlanPumphouse3_FD_192504 | JGI IMG/M metagenome (GOLD analysis project Ga0265294, IMG submission 192504) | Groundwater microbial communities from a municipal landfill in Southern Ontario, Canada - Pumphouse #3 | ecosystem: Environmental > Aquatic > Deep subsurface > Groundwater | place... | reverse complement strand
TGATATATGCAATATACAAATACGGATTACGTATGGAAGCAATTGGATTCTTGGATATGTATATGTTTTGGCATTTGCAATTTTCGGTGAGCGGATTTGCAATTTTCGGTGACTCTTTATACCGAAATCTGCAAATCGTTCATCAGATTCCGAGTGTAACCCATAGAATTGCATCTGAGTCGATCTTGTGGTCAAGCTTTGGCAAGCCAATACAAACTCAGATAGTCCTCACCTTAACCCAGATAATGCAATTGTCTCACAGCCCCAAAAGAAAAGTGTTGCATATATTCGCCTATCACAATGATTTGAGATCAACAACAACACCAAAACAAGGCAGGTGGAAAATATGTAATTGCGGTTCCAACACATCAGTTTTCCAGAAGCTTGTATACCATCAGACTGAATGGACGCGGATTGACAATGGTATCGAAGTCGGCGAATTCACATTCTCACACCAATCCGTTAGCTGGGGAGGCGAGCGACGCTACGTAATGTTTCGTCAGGAGATTAGAGGGTGTCCCAAAGCAACAGGTAAACAACTAAGCCTTTTCAAGGACGAGGACTATGGCAAAGAGTGTCGTCAATTATCCAACAGAACACGCGATATCTGCGCAGGGGGCTAAAGGTCAGCACTGCCATTTGATGCGGGCGGGATTGGGCTCGTCGGGCTGGGAGACCGCTTTCAGGGCGTCCAGCATCCGCGCTCATTCCGTGGCGGCGTGGTGTTCCAGGTCTTCCCAGGCTGCCTTGGTGCCCAGAGCATGGTAAGCCAGCGCTAAAGCGCCATAGAGGGCCAGGCCGATGCAGTGCCGGGCAGAGTGGATGGTGGAGGCGCACTGACCGATGGCTCTGGCAGCTGCCTGTGCAGCAGGATGTTCCTCGCTTTCCCGGGCTGCCGCGTGGCAGAGGAGAATGAGGGGCTTGGCCTGGGGCAGCCGGATAGCGCCAGCCAGCCAGTCCCGAGCTGCTTGCAGGGCTTTTTGGGGACGCTCGTCCCGTGGGTAATGCGCCAGCCAGAGGGGCAGGAGTTCCCGGTCGGCGTAGTTCACCGCCCAGGTTGCCAGGGTCTGCTTGCTCTGAGTATCGATCTGCCGGATCAGGTCCTGGATGTAGGGTGCCTGCCAATCGTTGAGCATCTTGCGCGTTTTGGGGCTCATCGTTCCTCCTTAGGGGTTTTAAAGCGAGCCTATCAGGACAGCGTGTGGCTGTCAAGACAAAACGTCAAAGAAAGCATCTACATCCACACAGCAAAGGCCGGCCCAAAACGTCGCCCAAGCTGCCAAGTGACAACGCAAACTGCAAATCGAGTGCAAAAAAACATCGTAGGGAGTACCGGGCGGTGTCCCCACGACACGGAGGGCATTCTATGTAGGGTCTGTAGGCTGTATTCAATGTGAGATTCGGCTGGATTTCTGTCAATGAAGAATCTTGCAGATTCTTTATCGTATTGATTGGAAAGGACTTGACCACGGTTGCGAGAGGTGTAAAGTAGACTCATAAATTTACAGTCGGGTAACCGAGAAGAAGATCAAGATGACCAAGCAAAACATACATTTATAGGAGTACCCCCCCCCCCGGAAGATTCAAGAAAATTAGGTTGATCCGGCAAGAATGTGTTATCAATAGAATTCTCAGTTTTACCATTATAGTTTAATCGATCATATTGTTGAAGAATATCATTAAACTGTTTCCCATACATATTTATTGTGTCAGAAAGATCATACATGAAATCTCCGAACTTTGATACTAGCTGCCTGTCTTGTGAACTAACTCCCGCTTTATAGATTCTGAATAAATCAAATTTCATTATCGGTGGGCTACTATATGTTCCCGAATCTGTGTAAGTAGTATCGATGGGAGCCAATGAGAGAAAGGCTCCACTATCCGATTTCTTTACATGGGATTTGCTTCCTCTGCGGATTAGCTGCATGGTAATATCCCCCTCTAATATTCGATCATCAGTCATAATCTCCAATGTGTCAATTTCGGACTTAAGAATCACCCAAGTAAGCCGTGGGACAAATGAACTTAGCTGTTTCCCCTCAACGTAACCAGACTCAAGATTATATGTGCGATCAGGTTTATAGCCCCGTGATTCCTTGTCCACCCAGATCTTTACACGTACTGTTAAGATTTCTCCGTTAGCATAGTGCGCCTTGTCCGGGATAAACTCCCCTTCCCATTTAATTGGCATTACTCGATCATCAGGTTTCCATCCTGCGTAAACATATCCTGAATCTGGTCCCGGTATCTTGTTATCAGCACGGTCGGAAGCAAATAGGAAAGAAAATACACTACACAGCACCAGCAAAAGCAGGATTATCCTTACCATACGTAACATTTGTAAGTTTGGAAGACTGCCACCGGAAAAAGGTGGCTGTATGAATTGACTTTGCCACATATTCATTCAATACATCCTGATATAGGTTTAAAATTGGCTCAAGTTCCTAGCAAAACTGCTTAGCTATCGTTTCATCTTTAAAGTAAATACGATGATGTACCATCACTTTATTGTTCATCTATCTGCTTGTTCACGTACCTAAACCATGAAGTTAAATTCGGAAGCAATTCTATTCCAATTCACACCCATAAGAAAAGTCCACGCATAAATCATTCCAATGTCAAGACATATTTTCCTGGCATTCCCCCATTTTTAATCCAGCCTTATCTTCAATTGCCAAAGATCTCGTCTTTCTTCGATGCTATGCCTTCGTCTATACTGAACGATCATACTTATGCAGGTGTTCAAAACAATGAATTTTACTTAAACTATGTCCAAGTGGTTTTCTGCAAATGCTTTTCGGATCTCCTATTCTCTCTTAGACTTACCTGTTTTGTCCAAGAGATCGCTATTTGCAGATTTGGTTGACTCTTTATACACGCTATCAATACGCACTGGGTCCGTAATAACAGCGTAGTGGTAGCGTGTTTGGACTGGTAGCGAGGTGGATCCCAAACGTCCTCGTTTGCGGAGCACGGAACGTGCTCGAAAGGCTCTGCCTCCGACCTCGTGGACACGAACGGGGTCCCCAAAGCTGAGTGAAGCGAAGGTTTGGGGTGGGAAGACGTGTCGGAACCAGAAAAGGCTGCTCCCAGAGGAACAGCCTTTTCTGGTTATGTTAGTATTTTACGGATTGCGAACCGCAGAAACGCGGAAGAAGGCTTTGTCTGATATAGCGGCCGCAGAAATCCTGTAACTGGTCTGGGTTGCGGGCACAGTTTCAGCCAGGGTTTCGGGCCAGGCTGTGAAGTCAGGAGTGTCTCCGCTATAGATCATATAGCTATCAGGATTACCGGTAGCAGCGTCCCAAGTGAGCACCAGTTCATCGGTTGCATCGTCATAGGTAATAGCAAGATTCAGCGGAGTCGTGGGAGGTTCTGGCAGAACGATGCTAAAGATTCCGCTATAATCCCGGTAGAATGGCTCTACGCTATCGGTAACGCGAGTCTGGCAGTTATCTGATGGAGTATTGGGAATCGTCCAGGTGTAGCTGTTGGCACTTGGGATTGTGGCCACAGTGCCGATTGCCAGCCAGTTCTCCCCACCATCAATAGAGTAATCAAGATCGACCGTGGTGCCTGTACCAGAGTAGTTCCAAAGGATGTCTTCATCAGTACCGCTGAGCCACTGCTCAGTACCAAGTGGCGCGGAAATTTCAATTGGCGGGATAACATTGAGGGTTACATTGATCTGAGCGTTTGGAGTGTTGGGGTCATTGGTATATACGTCGATCCTGGCCTGATATGATCCCGGGGAAAGATTCATAGCGGAAAACGATCCGACTATAAGCTGTTCTTCGTTACTTTCCAAGATACCTGAATATGGCTGAACGCTGAACCAATCCAAAGGTTCTACGCTTGGATCCAGGGTAAAATCTCCTTCCAGAATATGTGGTTCTGATTGATACACTTCGCCCAGTATTTGATAGGGAATGGAAATAGGATAGCTGTAGCTTTCTGGAATGGTTACATTCACTGTAGCGATTGCTGTCTCTCCGGGATGCACAACTCCCAAGTTCCCTGATAAACACAACCAGGTGATAGTAACTCCGTTTCCTGATGTGAGATCGGGGATCATGTTTCCGCCAGATCCACCCACAAATTCACTGGCACTATTGATAACCGTACCTGGGGGGAAGGTCACAATCACGCTCTTCAGCCATTCATTGTCAATGCTGACACAGTTTACTGAAAAAACCCAATCTACAGTAGATCCGGGAGTATATTCGTCTGCATTTATGCTAAGAGAACTGCCGGTGATGTTACGGGTTGATGTTGCATCTTTGATCCGCTCACGTGATCTTAGTGCCTGGACACCCATATTATAGCGCAAGTTCACTGATCCAGTGTTTCCAATAATGAAGCTTTGAGCTGTAACTTGACCAGGCAGCAAGCTTTCATCTAATGCACTGGTATTTAGAGTGATCGTGGGGGGATGGTAATCCTGTAATCTGAGTTTTACATTGGGACGAAAGCTGGATGTAGTATTATTATTTCCAAATCCGTAAAAGACATCCGTTTGGTCGTAATCTTCATTACGCACATATCGGTAACCGGATGCTATGTCAGTGTATTGCACTGTTCCAGAGAAACTCCAGCTTTCATTAATACCAAAGGCTGTATCGATTAGGAGATTATCCACACCATTCCAAAGGAAAGGAGTGGATAAGGTGTACATGTTGTATCCTGTTTCCGTGGGTCTATAGCTGGGATTCGAGTAAACCGTAACCAAGTACTGGCTACCTATCCACGAAGTCACATTTGTGGCTGTTGTGTGCTTCATCCTCACGACAAAATTGTGCATATCTTCATCAGGTAAAGAAGTTATATTGAAGCCAAGTTCGTTGATAAAAATCGGACCGAATATTCCCAGGGCATTGAGTTCGGCAGCAGTATATACAGCCTGGCCGTGTAAGCTACGATAATACACATTTATTGGGGAAGCATCTTGTGTTCCGGTAGATTCAGTACCACTGCCAAGGATAACCTCTGTAAGTGCTGTGGCGTTGACGGTGTTGGATGCGGCGGATTCCCCATCTGGATCAGTGTACAAAGTAGTCACGTAATAGCTGTAGGAGGTGCCATTGGTGACGCTGTTATCCTGATATGTGGTACTGGCGGTTGTATCAAGAGCACTACCATTGCGGTAGATCCGATAGTTGCTGATAGTACGGTCATCACCACGCCCCGTGGCTGCAGTCCAGCTTAGGTTTATTACATTGTTCCCAGTTACGGCGGTCAGGTTTGTAGGTGCGATGGCATTGGGTGTGGCGGTTACAGAAGTAGTGGCGTCAGATTCCCCATCGCTGTTCACTGCTTTCAGGTAATAGCTGTAATTGGTGCCATTGGTCACCGCATAATCCATATAACTGAGAGTGGCTACAGTAGTGAGTAGAGTGCTGTTTTTAAAGATCTTGTAGCCTGTAGGAGTGCCGCTGGCTGGGGCTTGCCAGGAGAGCAGCACAGATTGATGGCTGGGGCTGGCGGCAAGGTTTTGCGGTGGAGCTAAGATAACCCCCGTCGGTGGGAAAGTGATATGATCCAGCCAGGCGCAATCGCTACCACTACTCCAACCGAAATCTTTAGTATAAGCCCATTTGAAGGTTCGGAAACCAGCGGTTACCGGATAGCTCCTCAAAGCCCAATCCACCTCTCCAGACCAGAATGCCTGCTCAACTCCATCGATGTAGAACCGCATGAAGTCATAATTGGCTTCAGACGAGACTTTATTGAAGAAACTGACGTTTCCAGAGGATAATACATTCAGGGTAAGGCTGAGTTCAGTAGTGCCATTACTCGAGATAGCGCCAGATTTGGCCGCGTATGTGCCACTAAGCTTTTCACTACTCTGTATGGTCCAGGGCACTGAACTATTGTTTACCCATTCATAAGCCGAGAAATCACCGGTTTCGAAGCCTTCACTCGGAACACTCAGTAGTAATATCGTAACTGAATGTACTGCCGAATTATCTTCATTATCTATCGCTACTGCCGTAATTGATCGTTCACCCAAGGCCTGATCACTGGTATTCCAAGCCCAGCTATACGGAGAAGAATAATCGGTATAAGCTGGAGTCGAACTGCCATCCAGATAGAATTCAACTCGTGCTATACTTCCAGGAGAAGGATCTGTAGCAGTTACAGTTACATTGACAATATCTCCCTGGATTATTCTGGCTCCATTGACGGGGGCGGTAATTACACAGGTGGGATCTTCTGCGGAAGCAGCACCATTGTTGAAGCTGATTGTGGCTCCAGCTGAACCGATACTGTGCAAATACAGCCCTCCGGCACTTCCATTGCTGAGTAAGGGAGTGGGGTTTGTGCCTGCGGGGATTGCAGTCCGGCCAGTCTCACTACTGAAATGAGCTGTATTAATGCTGCCATTTACTGTAGTTGTCTCATTGGGACGATAGATGTATACCTCATCAGGAGGGCTACTGGCCAAATAATTAATCTTGGTTCCATCAGGTTGACTGATTACCATAGGCTCGTTTGTCAGGTAAGCTGACCAAAGAGGGTAAAAAGGAAGCATCATTAATGCTACGATTAGGACTTTCAAAATATCAAACTTCATAAGTACTCCAAAAGTTTCTCTTGGTGCCATTACTGGGAGCTATATAGATACTGTCAACTGTTTTCCGCACATAAACTTATTTAGGACGGGACACAACTTATTTAGGTGTCCAACCCCTTTTATTACCGTCACGATGTGGTCACTTTGTGGTTACAAAAGTAACGGCAAGGTGACCGCATCGTGATCGGAACTTAAGGAGCAAGAGTGCTGCTTCAGGACATTTGTCCCGTCCTAACATTTGTCCTGGATTTAATAGGTTACAGTATCATGTAAAGATCCTTCAGGATAAAAAGAGGATATCACACCCCAGGCGTTCCTCTTTCTGGATTTGCCGATATATCAGTGTGATTTCCGATTGTTGCTTGACAACCAGGATGAATTTGTTTGGATAGTTCCAAGGTGTTTCTTATATGGATATCTCAGGTAAATAACTGCTGAGTAAAACACAATACCCAGGAGCATCAGTACTATTCACAAAATAGCAGAGGTAATTATGAAGCGTGCGGATAAGGCAAAAGGACCCTACCGGGTAAGTGGAAAAGAATCGCTTAGCCTTGTTTTACGATATATCCGCAGAAAGATCTCTGAGCAGTTCATGGCTGTGGCGGGGATTATTGTGTATCTTCTCCTGTTCCAGAGCCTGGTCTTGGGGATTCCAATCCTGGATGCGTTAACGATAGGCATTGGGATGGCAATGGTCGTTTTGGGTCTGGCGGTTTTCTTGGAGGGATTGCTGATCGGGATCATGCCAATGGGTGAAGAGATAGGCATACGTTTACCACAAAAGGCAGGGACACTTGTAATCCTAATGATTGCCTTTATTCTGGGGATTGGGGCTACTTTTGCGGAACCGGCGATAGGGGTCTTGAAAGCAGCAGGAAGCAGTGTCCTGGCGTGGGAGGCTCCACTATTGTACTTGATGCTCAACCGTTTTGCCGGACATCTGGTAGCGGCTGTAGGATTAGGCGTGGGGCTCGCTTTGGTTCTGGGTATGTTCCGCTTTTTGAAGGGGAATTCATTAAAGCCCTACATTTACACCTTGGTGGGCTTGCTTCTTCTTCTTTCCGCTTATTGCAGCGTTCATCCGAATCTGAGGCATATCTTGGGCTTAGCCTGGGATTGCGGTGGAGTAACAACTGGGCCGGTTACAGTTCCTTTGGTATTGGCTCTGGGCATTGGGATTAGCCATGTGGCAAATAGAGGTGGGGAGAAAACCGAAGGGGGATTTGGGGTCGTAACATTGGCATCGCTGGTTCCGGTGATTGCAGTATTGAGTTTGGGGATTATCCTGGCGCCAAAGCTTCCTGTTCCGACGAATCAGATCAGCTTTTTTGCGGATAACGAGCTTGGATATCTCTTCGATAACGCTTCTCAAAAGAAGGATTATGCTCTGGTTAAAGCCGGATATTCTGCGCAACTGGCAGCTTTTGGGGGGGATAGGGATTCCTTGATGCATTATGTAGCGGAAATTGGGCGATCTGAGCTGCGAACCAAGCAAGTATTCGGCTCTCGGGGAGCATTGGGTAGTTGGTTGAGCCAAAACGGGACCGAGGAATTGAAACGGGAATACCAGGATCTGCTGCAAAATGGAGAAGCTCCGACCGGTAAGAATAATGTGATGCAGCACCTTGAACTCAGCACTTTTGCTGGGCGCAGTATCACAAATGCCCTGCGGGCAATAGTGCCTCTATCCATATTCCTGTTGGGGGTAATGTATTTCATCTTAAGAGAGCGGCTGGGCAAGGCCGATGAGGTGTTTTTGGGCTTGCTGTTTGCCATTCTGGGAATGGCTATGTTCAGTGGAGGAATCGAACTGGGGCTTTCCAAAATCGGTGATCAGGTGGGTTCCAATTTACCCGTTTCCTTCGCCAGAATGGAAAATCCAGCAGAGCAAAGAATCATCCGGGATTTTGATCCTGATATTGTGAATACAGCGGTCAAGTCTGATGGCAGCAGCAGTGAGTTCTTTTATTATGAAGAGGATGGAGAAGTGCAGGCAGTTAGTTATTCTTCTCAAAACTATGATGAATCCCGCGGATTGTATCGTTATACCCCAGTGCGCGGACCCCTTTTTGGGAGAAGGCCCTATAGCATGATAGGCATCCTTGTAGTATTGCTGTTTGCCTTTATCATGGGCTATAGTGCCACTATGGCAGAGCCGGCGCTCAATGCCCTGGGTTTAACGGTCGAGGATGTTACCGTAGGTGCGTTTAAGAAATCTACACTCATCCAATCTGTTGCTGTTGGGGTTGGTAGTGGGATCATGCTTGGAGTTGCCAAAATTATCTGGAATATACCGCTATTCTGGCTGCTGGGTCCTCTGTATCTGGTGTTGCTGATCGCAACCCGGCTTTCCAGCGAAGAATTTGTGAACATTGGTTGGGATAGTGCGGGAGTTACTACTGGCCCGATCACCGTTCCGCTGGTTCTGGCAATGGGTTTGGGCATCGGCAGTCAAGTGGGAGTAGTGGAAGGCTTTGGAATACTGTCTATGGCCTCTGTATGTCCGATACTTTCTGTTTTAGGGATGGGATTGGTGGTAAACTGGAGACGCAAAGCCTTCTTAAGGGATTATGAGCCGGAGAATCTTGAAATAAGCAACGAGGAAATCAGCTTATGAAGGCCGTGAAGATTAGTATCATTTTGAACAAAGCTCTCTCCAAATCTATAGTGTATGACCTTTTTGCCCTGGGTATCAGGCACATCTTCATCGAAATGGGACGTTCCTCAATACTGAATAAAAACACCAGTTTCACCAATTTTCTGAAAAGGCAAGCTCTGGTTACCTATCCAATCGAGATTGTAAGCATGATCCTTGATGAAAGCGATGAGAATGCGGTGCTAAGCTATATCGCCAAGAAATATGATCTCCGATCTCCAGGTAAGGGTACCATCTTCAGTCATGATATCACTGTCCTGGAACAGCATCCGGATTATCGGAAAGCGCAAGAAATACACTTTAAGAGTAAGCATAGCGAGTATTTCTTTATGCAACTGGCGGGGATCATCTGTGTGGTGCAACGTGGCGAGGGAGATAAGATTTCCCGGATATCCCTGAACTACGGAGCAAGCGTGCCAGCCACCACTCATGGTGAAGGCTCTGGAGTGCGTGATAAGCTGGGGCTTTTGCGCATTACGATGCCACCGGAGAAAGAGCTGGTGAATCTGGTGCTTAGTAAGCATGATACGAACCCAGTTATGGAACTCTACATCGAAGTGGGGAAACTGGATGAGCCGGGGCGAGGCATTGCCTATGTATTTCCCATCAAACAAGGTATTGTGAATACAAAGATCTCCCGTTCGCGGATCGATCAGGCTGCCAGTCTGGAACAGATGGTTTCTGCGATAGACGCATTGAAAGGAGGTATGGAGTGGCGGAAATCAAGCCTGGAACGGGAAGCCACCAAACGCAGGGATTACCTCTACAATCTCTCAGAGTTAAATCTAATCTGCGAAGAAGGCCGGGGTGCCAAACTGATTGAGGCAGCCATGAGTAGCGGAGCTCCTGGAGCTACTATATGCAAATTGCGTTACAACACACTGGATGATAAACTGGAAATGCACCGCTATTTTCGCGAAAACTGCAAAATGATTGTGCCTAGTTCACGAGTTCAGGCTATTACGCAAACCCTTATAGAAACTGGATGTTTCGAAGGAGATGCCAAAGCTATATTGTATGCTCAACCGGTAGAGAAGGCGTTTACCTATCGTGCCAGGGATATTAAGTAATACATGCAGTCTGCATATATGGATTATGCATGATGGTGTTTTGGCATAGGATGTGAATGGTTTTGGCATTTGGGGGCTATCACTGAACGGAGTTGCTGAGTTCATTGACTCTTTGTAAGCATTCTATCGCCACTAAGGATTACACAACGTGGCGGGGAATCTGATAAGGAAGCCTGGATAACAACTCGTAATTGATCATTTTGGTTAGTTCAGAGAAGGAAGCTACGGTGATACTAAGATCACCTTGTTTGCCTATCAAAACTACTTCGTCGCCAACCTCTATGCCCGGCACGCGAGAGACGTCCACCATGAACATGTTCATATTCACCATCCCCACAACATCAGCTTTTCTCCCCCTGATCAGTACGTGCCCTGTGTTGCTGAGGCTTCTACTGTAGCCGTGATGATATCCCACCGGGATTGTGGCCAGGCGCATCTTGCTGGTTGCCAGAAAGGCATTTCCGTAGTTTACAAAGGTGCCCGGCATTACTGTTTTGAGGCTCATAACTCTGGTTTTCCAGCTTAGCACGGCCTTGAGTGGATTTCTCCTGAAGCCGGATTCCTCTGAAAGCAGATTATGCATCTTGGTCTCCATACTTGGCCAGATACCGTATTGGGCTATCCCAAACCGCACCATATCCATGATAGTGTTGGGATAGGTGAGCGCTGCGGCTGAACAGGCACTGTGATGAGGAGCGCTTATTCCAGCTTTTTTAAGTGTTTTACAGTAGTCTATAAACAGCTTATACTGGTTCTGGACTCGCAAGTAGTTTGAGATACTTTCGGCACCAGCATAATGAGTGCAGATTCCTTGCAAGGAAAGATAACGACCGTTTTTTTTGATCAGAGATATGATGGGGGGAAGGTCATCAGCATCAAGCCCTGTGCGATTCAAACCCGTTTCCAATTCAATATGAATCCGGGCTTTCTTTTTGATTCTCCTGGCGGTTTCAATCGTGGCATTCAGGCGATCGGAATCGAAAACAAAGAAGGCTATCTCGTTGATGATCGCCCATTCGATTTGGCTTTGATCCAGTAAACCTAATATTATCAGTCCAGTATCGGCCTTTTTGATACTCAAGGCGCGATACGCCTCATACGCATCATAAACAGCAAAGAGTTTTATCCCGCAGGCCTCAGCCAGGGGAATATACTGCTCAATCCCATGCCCATAAGCGTTACCCTTGATGACTGAAGCAAACACGCAATTGGATCCGATCCGTTGTTTCAGGTAGCTGATGTTTTTGTTGAGTGCTTTCCTATTCAGCTCAATCCAACTTGTGTTTTCCATTGTAATTCTCCTATAAACCATTGAACGAGATGGGATAATGCTGTGTCAAGCTTTATTTCGCCCAGTATTTCACAAACTCATGCGAGAACTCATTGGAAATAGATCAGGCCATTGTGAACAGTCTCGTTTATCAAGTCAGTGAGTCAATTTCGTAAATAGCAATCTGCTGATGAACCCATTTGCTCTTTGATCTGGAAGATCCCCAAATATCAGAATGAGTATCATTGCCAGGGTGATTGATTGCTACTTACATAGCTGGCTTGTATGTTGGCACAAAATTGGAGGTGATGTATGCATTATTTTTGTTGACATTGAATGGCGATTCTATAAAGTTGACTTTATCTTTATAGGAGGCTTAAATGAAAAGACTAAGAATTGCTTTTTTACTCTTACTTATTTTAGCTCTATTGTCAGCCTGTTCTGATAAGGACGACGAAGACTATCGCTATCCCCTCAAGGTGGGAAATACCTGGACAATGCTAAACACCATTGATTACTATGACATCCATGCTGAAGAAATGACTACGGAGATCGACACCGTTTATATAGAAGTTGCCGAACAGATCGAAAGCCCCACTGG
>Ga0265294_10008277_pt1 | contig 12178 bp, 9 predicted proteins | sample MunlanPumphouse3_FD_192504 | JGI IMG/M metagenome (GOLD analysis project Ga0265294, IMG submission 192504) | Groundwater microbial communities from a municipal landfill in Southern Ontario, Canada - Pumphouse #3 | ecosystem: Environmental > Aquatic > Deep subsurface > Groundwater | place... | reverse complement strand
CTTTGTGTCGCAGCATATTTTTTGGTTTTGTTTTGCGACATAAAGTTACTGAATATCAGTGACTTTGCCAAATTTGTATGCTGCTTTTTTCTTGTAAATCAGCAAGTTATTTTACTTGCGAAAGTTCTATAATTAAGATGTGAACTGAAAGCTAAAGTACTTGTTTTACATTAACAGGCTGCGAATGTAAAATCAATATTTGACACGGCAAAGCTCAAACCATGCAATACGTATAAAAAAACAAGCAAAAGAACAAAATCTCACAAACCTTTGTTTATTTCGTCTATATAACCAAGCAATTCTTCTCTCCCCTGCCCTTTTTCGGAGGAAGTAATGAAAACAGGCGGCAGTTCTTCCCAGGTTTCAAAGAGCCTATCCTGATAAATTTTGAGGTTTTCATTGAGCTTGGATTTGGATAGTTTGTCTATTTTAGTAAAGACAATGGAGAAAGGAATGCCATTTTCACCCAACCATTCCATAAACTCGATGTCAATTGGCTGTGGATCGTGGCGACAGTCAATCAGCACGAAAAGACAGGTCAGTTTTTCCCTATACAGGATATAACTTTCAATAATATCTTTGAGCTTCTCACGCATAGACTTACCGGCAGTAGCATAACCATAACCAGGCAAATCGACCAAATACCAGTTATCATTGATGATAAAATGGTTGATAAGAAGTGTTTTACCGGGCTTGGAGGAGGTCATGGCCAATCCTTTCCGGTTGGTAAGCATGTTAATCAGGGACGATTTTCCCACATTTGAACGACCGATAAAGGCATATTCGGGTAATCCGTTATCCGGACATTTTTTCACGTCGGTATTACTGATGACGAATTCGGCTGATTTTATTTCCATATCCTGAAGTTATTAATAATCCTGTAAATGTTAAACCTCCGTTCAGTAACAAAAGTTCATACCCGAAGGCATAACCGAAGGTTTGGGTGGTAAATATATTTAATCCGTAACAAAACAAAGGCGAAAATACAGCAATGTATGGCACTGCCTTGTCGATTGGTTTTAGTTTCGTAAATAATCCGAATGCATACATGCCTAATAATGGTCCGTAGGTGTACGAAACCAGGATGTAAATAGCATCAATTACACTGGTATTATTCAGTTTTTCAAAAATAAGTATAATAATCAAAAACAGCACTGTAATGCCGGCGTGTACACTCATTCTGATACGTTTTGCATTCCATTTTTTATCTTTTACATCCTTTTCTTCCCTGATGCCAAGTATATCGACTGTGAACGAGGTAGTCAGGGCAGTGAGCGCTGAATCGGCACTGGAAAAGGCAGCGGCTATGATACCCAACACGAAAAGCAACAACACAGTTTTTCCGAAATAATTTACTGCAAAGAATGGTAGCATTTCATCACCCTTGACAGGTAGCTGAATCCCGTTTTCCATGGCAAACAGGTAAATCAGAAAACCCAGGATCAGAAAAAGCAAATTTAAAGGAATAAAAGCAAATCCATACCAATGCATATTTTTCTGCGCTTCGGGCAATGACTTACAGGACAGGTTTTTTTGCATCATATCCTGATCCAGACCGGTCATTACCACGGCAATAAAGATTCCGCTGAAAAATTGCTTGATGAAGTGCTGACGGCTTACCCAGTCGTCGAACACGAAAACCCTCGAAATATCATGTTGCATCAGGCTATCAGTCAGACTTTTTACATCCATTCCAGTAAGCCGCATCATTTTAATAATCATGATCACCAATGCCACCAACATCACGATGGTTTGAAGCGTATCCGTCCACACGATACTCTTGATTCCACTTCTGAAAGTATAAATCCAGATCATCAGCAGAATGGCGCTCACGGTCAGATAAAAAGGGATATTCCAGGCATCAGCAACCAGTTTTTGAAGAATCAGCGCCACGACATATAAGCGGGCAGCCGCACCGATAGTTTTGGATATCAGAAAAAAAGAAGCTCCGGTTTTGTAGCTGGTGTTACCAAAACGCGCCCCAAGATAGGTATAAATGCTGGTCAGTTTCAATCTGTAATACAGCGGTAATAACACATGGGCTATCACCAGATATCCGAAGAAGAATCCAACAACCGTCTGCATGTAGGTAAATTGCATATTACCCACCATGCCCGGCACCGAGACAAAACTCACGCCCGAAATAGATGCACCAATCATACCGATAGACACAATCCACCAGGGTGACTTGTGGTTACCCGTAAAAAAAGCTTCATTGTCGGTTGATTTTCTTCCTGTTATATAGGATATCAGTAACAATAAAGCAAAATAGGCTATGATAATCAGCAAAATACCTGAACTACTCATTTTTATTTTTTAAAATGGTTTCAAAATTAGCAAAAAAACCACAAAAAACAGATAAATAAGTGGAAATTCACACTTTACTTGTTTTTTTTTGTAAATTTGCGCTTGATTTTTTTCAGTACCCATGAGTCATCAACAATATCCATCATCCCTGCTTGAGAACGCAGTCAACGAATTTTCCAAATTACCGGGCATAGGTCGGAAAACAGCCCTGCGGCTGAGTCTCTACCTCCTCCGTCAGAGTGAGGTTGAAGCAGAAAAGTTTGGAAACGCGATGATTCAACTCCGGAGAGAAATCAAATACTGCCGGGTGTGTCACAATATCTCAGACACCGATGTGTGTCAGATTTGTACCAATCCAGCCCGTGACAGCAAAACAATTTGCGTGGTGGAAAACATCCGGGATGTAATGTCGATTGAAAATACACAGCAGTTCAAAGGGCTGTACCATGTACTGGGAGGTATTATTTCTCCCATGGATGGAGTCGGACCGGGTGATATTGAAATTAACAGCCTGATCGAACGGGTTGAAAAAGAAAAAATAAGCGAGGTAATCCTGGCTTTGGGAGCCACGATGGAAGGTGACACCACCAATTTCTACATATACAGAAAATTATCGCCTTTTAACGTGCGGATTACGACCATTGCCCGGGGCGTTGCAGTGGGCGATGAACTGGAATATGCGGATGAATTGACCTTAGGCAGATCAATTCTGAACCGGATAGATTTTTCAAATGCATTAAGATAAATGATATACATGAAAAAAATACTAAAAAAACTGACATTGATTTATTATCTCATATACATTGCTGTAGTTTTGGTGGCATTGCTGGGTTTTCAGTTGCATCGGTCGGGCGTGGTAATCGATAGTCAAAGTCAGGCTGGCATCATCATATCATCCCTGTTGATTATCCTGATTATCGGCTCAATACCCATCACCCTGGCTATTTTCAACAAAAAAACCAAGAAATGGGCAACAGAGGATGATGTGCCTAAAAAACTGGCGTTGTATAGCAAGGCATCGGTCATCCGGTTAATCATCATCGGTACAGGCTTTTTACTGGGAATATTATTCTTTTTCCTGATGAATTCGCAATCGATGATTTTTTGTGCTGGTATATCTGCCATCGGATTGTTTTTCTGTAAACCAGCAGATGTGAAAATAATATCTGAATTGCAGATTGAGGAGGCGGAAAAGTATTAGTGGAAAACGTAGAGACGTAGTAGAGACACAGAGACGTAGAGACGTTGTAGAGACGTAGAGACGCAGAGACGCAGGACGTAGAGACGCAGAGACGTTGTAGAGACGCAGGACGTAGAGACGCACGGCCGTGCGTCTCTACACCATCAACCAAAAACATTTGACATTAGACAATTATAAAAAATGATAATAGCTGTAGATTTTGACGGGACCATCGTAACCCACGAATATCCTAACATTGGAAAAGAAATTCCGTTTGCCATTGCCACCCTGAAGAAGCTGCAGGAAGATTTTCAGCTTCAGTTGATCCTGTGGACGGTGCGTGAAGGTAAAGAATTAGACGAAGCAGTTGAATACTGTCGAAAAAAGGGACTGGAATTTTACGCCGTAAACAGCAATTACCCGGAAGAAACGCCGGAACACCGTGAACCGCGTAAACTGAAAGCCGATTTGTTTATCGACGACAGAAACCTGGGGGGCTTACCCGATTGGGGTGTAATTTACAACATGATTGCATCCGGTCAGCATTTCAACATCGAATCCTTCTTTTCTCCTTATCAAAACGACGAATTTACAAACAAAGGGGGGGGAAAGAAAAAAGGGTTTCTGAAATTTATTTTTGGTTAAAATGTCATTAGAAAATAACATATTGAAATTGCGTGCTCTGGAGCCCGAAGATCTGGAAGCGCTCTACGAATGGGAAAATATGCCTGTGTTTTGGGAAACCGGAAACACCAGACAGCCATATTCTAAGTTTGCACTGAAAGAATATATCAGTCAGACGAATGCTAATATCTACGAAACCGGTCAGCTTCGCATGATGATGGTTGATAAATTGTCGGGATTAACAGTCGGAACGGTAGATTTGTTCGATTTTGATATACACCACAGCCGCATTGCGCTCGGTTTATTTGTGGCCTCTGAATTCCAGCAAAAAGGTTTTGCAAAAGCTGCACTTCAGCTGATCGAAGAATATGTTTTCAGTTATTTGAAAATTAATCAACTCTACTGTCACATTGCGGCAAACAACCAAGCAAGCATCAATATGTTCAAAAAAGAAAACTTTTCTGAAACCGTATTAAAAAACTGGATTAAAACCAGTTCAGGATTTGAAGATATTATTGTCTTTCAGCAATTTATTGACGACTATCTGAATCGAAAACGATAAGTCATCAATTCACATAAACTTCCAGCAAGGTCACTTCTTCCTGCGGAATTAATTCAACTTCATGCACACAGGCAGGAATCAAAATAGTTTCTCCTTTAACGACAGGAGTTTTTGTTCCATTGCACATGATTTCAAAATTGCCTTCCATACACATATACACCACAAAAGAATCCACTTTCCCGTAATAACGGGTAAACAACTCGTTGAAGCGAATGATGTTCGTAGTAAAATATTCACAACTAACCAATGTAGCCAACTCGTTAATCGACCTGGTATAGGGTGTCTTAGGGTCACTACTGGCAGTAAAATCGATTACATCAAGCACATCTTCTGTATGTAAATCCCTTTCCTTACCATTTTCATCCAGGCGATTATAATCATAAATACGATAGGTAATGTCACTGGTTTGCTGAATTTCCGCAAGCACAACCCCTTTACCGATGGCATGCACCAGACCGGCAGGGATAAACAACACATCTCCTTTAGCTACTTTTACACATTGGAGGAGGTCTCCCAGGTTGCCATCTTCCAGTGCTTTCAGGTAAGCTTCTTTGGTGCAGTCTTTTTTGAAGCCGATAATCAGTTCTCCCTCAGGTTCTGCATCTATCACGTACCACATTTCCGTTTTACCAAAGGAGTTGTGACGTTCAAGTGCTACTTCATCTCCCGGATGTACCTGAATAGATAAATTATCATTCGCATCTATCAGTTTGAATAGTAAAGGGAAAGTCCGGCCAAAACGGTCATAAACCTGACTTCCCACCAAATCACCCTTGTAATTTTCAATGAGTTCACCTAAACTCTTTCCGGCAAGGAATCCGTTACTTGCAACAGAAATATCTCCATTATAGCCTGACAATTCCCAGCTTTCACCTAGTTTATCTGTCTCCGACGGTTTATTAAACAGCTTTTTTAGCGTCGAACCACCCCAAATCTTATCTTTAAGAATCGGAGTGAACTTTAATGGATAAAGCGTATTCATCGTGCATGTAATTTAATTCTTACGATTCGCCAGATTCAATTCCCATGCCCATGCACTGCGTAGGGTTTCTTCAACTGTTTCCTGTGCTTTCCAGCCAAGTACTTCGTTAGCATAAGTTGGGTCTGCCCATACTTTTTCAATATCACCCTCCCTTCTGTTTACTATTTTATAAGGTACTTTTACCTGATTAACCTCTTCGAATGTTTTTATTATTTCTAATACTGAAAGACCACGACCTGTTCCCAGGTTAAAAACTTCAAGGCTATCCTTTGATTTTCCTTCCAGCATGCGCCTTACCGCTACCACATGCGCCTTTGCCAGGTCAACCACATGGATATAATCGCGGATACAGGATCCATCAGGCGTGTCATAATCATTTCCAAAAACTTGCAATTGTTTGCGGATTCCAATCGCTGTCTGGGTAACAAAAGGTAATAAGTTATTTGGCACTCCATTAGGTAATTCCCCTATTTCAGCAGATGCATGAGCACCAATCGGGTTGAAATACCTCAAAATGATACTCTGATAATTATTCGTATTGGCGTAAATCGTATCCCTGATAATTTCTTCCCCTATCTGTTTGGTATTTCCATAAGGAGAAAGAGCCGGTTTGATAGGAGCATTTTCTGTAACAGGCAATATGTCGGGCTGCCCATAAACAGTGCAGGAAGATGAAAACACAAAGTGCTTGATTTTATGCACCGGCATTAATTGTAAAAGATTAATCAACGAAACCAGGTTGTTGCGGTAATACAACAAGGGCTTCTCAACCGATTCACCTACAGCCTTACTGGCGGCAAAATGAATAACTGCATCAATATTTCCATATTTATCGATCATGTTATCCATGGCAACATAATCAACACAATCGATGTTTTCAAAAGCCGGACGTACTCCGGTAATTTTCTCTATGCCATTGAGGACCTCAACATTTGAATTAGACAAATTATCAACTATTACAACCTCAAACCCTTCGTTGATTAACTCAACAACAGTATGGGAACCGATATAACCAGTTCCCCCTGTAACTAATACTTTTGACATGACTTTATTTTATTTAAACAATTGTGCAGGATATACTCCCTTACGCACTAATTCGTTAATTCTCAATACAACCTGCGGACGGTCTTCTGCATAAGTAACCCCAAACCATTTTGAATGGGTATCAAGCACCTTACAACTTGCTTTTCCCGCTACAATCAAATTGTTGACAGCAAGCGGAATAAAATACTCCGATTTCAGTTCCTGTCCTCTTTCAGCAAGAAAATCTTTAAAATACTCCCACGAATAATCAAAATAATCTGGTGTAAAACCCCACATATTCATCGACACAGGCGTATCAACCGGAATAGAAACTTCCTCTCCTTTCTCATCAATATAAACAATGGTTCCTGATTTTTCTTCTATCTGTGTACGTTCCACAACATTTTTAAGATACCCGTTCTCATCCACCACACATACACCGCGACTTACAGAGCCACTTTCAGACAGCGTGTTACCTACCCGGTAACCCACCATGCAATATTCATTTTGTTTCCCTACCACACCACGTAAGAAGTCGGCTAACACCTGAAATGACTCCTGTCCGTAAAAATCATCTGCATTAATAACGGCAAATGGTTCTTTGATAACCTCTTTACCCATTAGTACCGCATGGTTCGTTCCCCAAGGTTTTTCTCTATCAGGATTATAAACACAGCCGGCAGGGACATTACTGATTTCCTGAAAAACGATTTCAACATCAATCATGTCCTTGAATTTATTCACTACAATCTCTCTGAAATCTTTTTCAAAACTTTCACGTATCACAAATACCAGTTTGCCAAAGCCTGCTTTGATAGCATCATAGATAGAATAGTCCATGATGGTTTCTCCGTTAGGACCCAGTCCGTCCAATTGTTTCAGTCCGCCATAACGACTACCCATTCCTGCTGCTAACACAAATAAAGTTGGTTTCATATAAAATACTTTATGATTTGAGCTGCAAAAGTACATTTTTTTTTTGATTTACGATAACTTTTCTCTGGCTGATTTGTTATTTTATCGTAAGTGTTTTAAACGCAAACTTTCAACCTTAAAAAAACAGGAAAATCACATGGAAACAAGTACTTTCTTTTTTCCTAAAAGAACTTGTTTGTTCTTTTTAAGCTTTTTAGCTTTTTCTTTCTCATTGTCTGCTCAAACTGAAATCACCGGAGAAATCAACTCCGATTCTACACTCAACTTAGCTAGTAGTCCCTATTTGGTTCCATACGGATTAGTCGTCAATCCGGGAGCTACACTAACTGTTGAACAGGGTGTAGAACTGAAATTCGGCAATTATGCCACGCTACAAGTTTTTGGTTCTTTACAGGCACAAGGCGCTGTTTTTACTTCTAACGCTTCTACTCCGGAGTCAGGAAGCTGGAACGGTATTATTACAGGTAACGATTCACACGCCGGAACGGTTAACTTGACTGATTGCGAGATAAAGTTCTATCATGAATGCGTGGTGGTAAAAGGCCAGATGAATGCCACAAATACCAGCTTTTCAGAAAGTAATGCGCATGGTATTGTTGTCGGAGGGTTCGGATCTCTGCAACTTAACAATGGTATCATTCAGACTTCTGCTAATAATTCATTCTACTATTGTTCCGGGATTTTTTCTGAAGCATCTTCGAATGTTACGATATCCGGCACTACGATCCAGCATTTCAGATATGGTGTTTCAGCTTTTCGTACCAATATCAGTCTAACGGATATCAACATAAAAGACACTTATTATCCTGTAGAGTTAAAAGGTAATAATAACTTTTCCATGACCGGAAATAGCAACCTGGAATTTAACACCTACAAAGCTGTGGTCATGGGATTTAATGAACTGAACGACACATTGACCTTACCGCTTATTGATTATCCTTATTTTTTCAGGGAATATTTTAAAATCAATGAAACCGGAAAACTTATTGTTAATCCGGGAAATGTCCTCAAATTCGACGATTATGCGGCCCTGAACATCAAAGGGATTTTATTTGCTGATGGAAATGAATCAGAAAACATCATCTTTACTTCGCTCAGGGATGATAATGCCAAAGGTGATACCAATGCTGACGGTACGATTACCGCACCTGAAACAGGGAGTTGGTTTGGACTACATTTCGAGGACAAAAGCAACGATGCTGACAACCTCATGCGTCATTGTATCATCCGCTATGGAGGCAGGGATTACAAGGGTGGGGTTAACACTTACAACGCTTCACCAACAATTGATTCCTGTTCGTTCGCGAATAACTATTTTGGAATATACCTCTCTGGTGTATCCAAACCGGTTATTTCAAATACCACCATCGGTTCGAGTAGCATGACACCGCTTGCCATGTCGTTTGAAGCCGATCCGGTGCTGACCAACAACGTTCTTTCTTTTTCGGACAATGCTTATGACGCGATTGGTATTATCGGCGGATACATGTCGGCCAACGGAACCCTGAAAGTACGCTCGTTTACCGATGTTCCAAACATCACCTACTATTTGCTGAATGAGATTATTGTTCCCGAAAACGTCACATTAACCATCAACAAGGGAATTACACTCAAATCATTCCGACACGATGGTGGTTGGGATAAACGTATCATCGTGTACGGAAACCTGATTGCAGATGCCACTGCCAGTGAAATGATTAACTTTACTTCTGCCCGCGATGATAACTACGGATATCCTGCCGATTGTAACAAAGACGGTACGATGACTTCTCCTGTTATCAACGACTGGGGTGGTATTATTTTTCAACCGGGAAGTAGTGGGTTGTTGAATTATTGCCGTTTTAAATATGCTGAAATCAATAACTTCTCGTATCCGAATTGCAATCAACACGACAACGCCAACTATTCGGCCATCGCGATTATCGATGCCGGTCCGGTGATTACCAATTGCGAATTCAAAGACCTGCACCATGCCATTTCCTGTTATCGCGCTGCCAATCCTCAGATTGATAATTGCCAGATGATTAACATCACCTACACCCCGGTAAACATTTCGGGAACATCGACTCCAACCATCAGCAACATACAATTTACCAATGTAGGTTGGAGGGCAATCGGACTCATCGGCGGCAATGTTTGTCTGAACGGCACCATTCAGCAGCGAAATATGGCCGGATTTAACAACATCAGTTATATCCTGCTGAATGACATGGTCATCAACGAAGGTTCTTATATCAACATTGACCCCGGCGTTGTGATTAAAGTGGCTGGGAGTGATAATTATTACGGAAACTTCAGCTACAGCATGTATGGCCAGCATATTTATGTCAAAGGCGGTCTGAAAGCCAACGGAACAGCAGATAACAATGTTATCATCACATCGGTGAAAGATGACAACGTGGGTAATCCGCTTGATACAAACGGCGATGGGAATGGGAGCAGTCCACAACCCGGCAACTGGAGTTACATCAAGTTCTTATCCGAAGCCGATGATGTATTCAACACGCTTAATTATACCCAACTGAAATTCGGCGGCAATGAAGAACAGGGTATGTTGCACTACGAAAATTCCGGAGGAAAAGTAAACTATTCGCTTTTAATTAACTCAAAAAGCTATGGTGTCTTATGCAACGGAAATGCAAATCCAGTATTCGATGGTGTCACCATCCAAAATTCAAATTCCGATCCGATAGCTTTGTCGCTTACTGCCAACCCATCATTCAGTAACATGCAGTTTGTTTCTAATTTCAGTAATGCTTTGAAAATCATTGACAGGGAACTAAACGGAAATGCAGTGTTGGCATCGAGAAATATCGCCGGTATTGAGAATATTGCCTATGTCATCGACAACCTCAAAATCAATAGTAGCGGTAAGCTTACCATCAATCCGGGAGTGGTAATCAAATTCAGAACAGAAAACTCCTATATTCTTTCTGAAGGTAACCTGATTGCAAAAGGGACACCCGAACAGAAAATTTATTTCACATCCTTCAAAGATGATTCAAAGGGAGGTGATTCCAACAACAACGGAAATGCAGATGCACCGGAAAAAGGTAACTGGGGAGGAAGAATATCGCACTGGTACGGTTACTGGATATTTCCTCCCTCCGGTATTTATTTCAGGAACAACACCCAGGTTACAGATACCATTAATGTGCTTGACCACTGTGAAATCAGGTATTGCGACACCGGTATCCGAGTGGAAAATGCCCATGCAACCATCAATAACACAACCGTTCAGTTGTGCAGTTATTTCGGAACAACTGTCATTGGCAATTCCAATCCGGTATTCAACAACTGTCAGTTCTACAACCTGAATTACAGTCCGGTTGAACTAAGCATGTTCTCCGAGCCACAGTTCAACAACTGTTCTGCACTGAATGTCGGATTTATGGCACTGGCAGTTATACCCGAAACATATTCCCTATCGGATACAATTCCCATCCGAAGTTTCGGTGGATACGATAATATTACGTATCTCACTGAAGGTCCTTCTACCATCAACACCGGCACAACGATTACCGTTCCCGAAGGAGTTGTTTTCAAATCAAAAGAAAATATTATTTCCGGAGGATATTACTACAATCCATCCTACATGATGGCTAACGCTTTTACAGTAAACGGCAAATTGGATATTCAGGGAAGTGTTGAAAAACCAGTTATATTCACCCACCTGACTGATGACCGCTTTGGAAATCCGTTCGATAGCGAACTAAACGGTTCTGCCAGTATGCCTGAAGAAAACGCCAATAACTGGAGCGGCACCTGGATTCATTTCAGCGATGTAAGTGATGACCTTAGTTTTATTAACCATGCCAAATTTCATTATGGCGAAAAAGGAGTCAGCAATTTAAGTGCTTCTCCGGCAATCAGGAATAGTTATTTTGAAAAATTAAAATTTGGTGTGGATATGTCAGGCGTTTCCATGCCGGCAATCGATAGTTGTGTTTTCCATGACTTAAGGTACTTCCCAATGCAAATCTCGTTAGTTGCATATCCTGCTTCTACCAAAGACAATATCATTTCCGGGGCAACCTACAAAGTCATCAGGGTAAGAGATGAAATACTGACGCAAGACATTACACTTCCCAAAAGAAACTTTGGAGGTAAAAACAATATCCCCTATTATTTTGAAAGGTATGAAATCGGTAGCAGCGCCTCATTGGAAATAAATCCGGGTGTGATTTGTAAGTTCGGTGAACAATACTGGTGGAATGAAAACGGTTTGTATGTAAATCGTGGTTTGAAAGCCATCGGTGGCAGTACCCCCGACTCCATCATCGTTTTCACGAGCATAGCCGATGATTTCTACGGTGGCGACTCCAATGCCGACGGCAATCCGGGCAATGCCGGACAAATTCGCTGGGGAGGCATCCATTTTGCCGATCTATCACTGGATCCTCTTTGTGAATTGAAAAACAGCTACATCCGGTTTGCCTACAAAGGAATTTCCACACACAGCAGTTCACCGACTATCCGCAACTGTAATTTCAACAATAACCATTACGGCATTTATCTGCAGGGGGCTTCCAACCCGTTGATTAACAACACTGATTTCAGCAGC
>Ga0265294_10008276_pt1 | contig 12178 bp, 24 predicted proteins | sample MunlanPumphouse3_FD_192504 | JGI IMG/M metagenome (GOLD analysis project Ga0265294, IMG submission 192504) | Groundwater microbial communities from a municipal landfill in Southern Ontario, Canada - Pumphouse #3 | ecosystem: Environmental > Aquatic > Deep subsurface > Groundwater | place... | reverse complement strand
GTTGTTCCGCCTCTTTTGTTTTACTTGGACTGTTCAGATTTCAACAATCAGAATGGAACATCGTCTCCAGTATCAGCCAGTTGCTTGAAGTAGTTAAAAGCGTCATCATCATCATTCCCTTCAGGGACATCAACTCCTTCTGAAGAATCATACTGTTTTTCTTCTTTGTCAATATGGTTCTCTTTCACCGGCGGAGCATCTGGAATAACAACGTTTTTCCCACCAATAAGACGTTTGAGCTTTTTGTTCGCATCCTCATAAGAAGAAAATTTCTTTTCTCCTCGTTCTTCATTGATATTCTGTCCGCTCTTGATCAGTTCATCAATTTTGTCGGCATCCCCACCGAAAAGCGATTCAGGCATTCCGAATGAAGAATCATCATAATTAAAGAATCCTTTCACTTTCTTGCAACGAAGAGTGAACGAGGCTCCTTCAACAGGATCAAACACATTGATTCCTTTCGTTCCGTCAATAGGATCGTCAATTGCCCGATTGTAAATCTTTTCCAGAATTTTCTTCCCAAATCGGAACTTGAAAATCTTTCCTTCATTCTCGGGATTCTCAGGATCCTTTTCTACAAGAACATTTGCCCAATACGAAGTTTTACCAAAGATTGGACGAATTCCTGCTTGTTCAGACTCAGGAATATGGTCCCATTCACGCCCTTTCTTCAAAGCGTCTGCATATTCACAAGCAGGACAAGGATTTTCCCAATCAAGAGTCTTTGGACAGCGTTCAATATACCATGCATCCTTGATCTTGAATCCATGATCCCGTGTTTCTACAAAATACTCGCCAGTGGGAGAAGGAAGAAAACGGAGCTTTGCTGATCCATTTCCAGCTTTGTCTTTCTGGAGTTTCCATTCAGTTTCATCGCCGAAATCAGACTTTGCAAATCGGGTTTTACCGAATGCACCGAGAAGAGCGTTAAGAGACTTTTCGTTTGCGTTAATTTTGCTAAAATCCATACAGTTGCGTATCCTTTGAAAATTGTTTAAAAAAGTTGAAAGCAGTTGAAGCAGTTGAAAATTTTTCTATGTTACCTACATAGATATTTTTGATATCACATAATCTTCCTCCTTAGCCTCGGCTATTGAATTGATCAATGTTTTTTTATAAGCATCAAGATTTACTGAAATGAAGGCTTTATATTTATTCACCTTCAATTCATACTCATACTTGTATATTATATCATCTACGGCGTGTTTGTCAAGAAATTTTAAAATAAAATTCAAAATAATAAAAGTTTCAAGTTGAATACTGTCATTAATTAGTGCTTTATAAATCATATCGGAGCAAAAGAAATAATCAGAGTCAATTTTATTCTGTTTTATGAATAAAGCAATATGAAAAACGTCATCCTTGAAAACAGACCTCAGTGATTTGATCTTATTTAACCATTTTTCTGCGGCGTTTTTATATCGTTCATTACACAAATCACGCACATTGACTTTCGGATTTTCTAAAAAACAAGGAATCAGATAACCTATCAATTCTTCAGATGTTTTATATTTCTCGTTTAGATGATAATAAAAACTTTTTTCAGAAGACGTATCAAGTGAAACTCTTGTTAATTTAGTTTTCCCTTTGTATTCAACAAAATTATAATGTTTTGTGTTCCAATGTAATTTCATCGCACAAAATAATTCATACGTCTTAAAAACACCAATTTTCATAGGAATTCTTTCATATTATATTCATTATTAGGAAGGTAGTTTAGCTCTTTAGCTTCTGCTTGAATGTTTTGAATGATCTTGTCATTCAAAAGACTAGGAACGAATTCCTCTTGAATCTTGAATCTGTCACAAGCATCCAACACTGAATCAATATAATTTTGGTTTGTTTTGATCTTGTGTCGTTCAACCCATGTACAAAATTCCTCTTTTCTGACAATCATAGTTTCTCCTTTCTCTTTTCATGGTTTACATCTTGTAAAACAAATGCCGACCCACTTTTGCTTGATATGCCATTTTTGCAGCCCACTTAGGTGGTTTGATGTAATCTGCAAAATAATGGTCTGCTCCGCGTGTTAAAATCAATTTGTATAAATAATAGAAAGAAATTATTTTAAACCCATCAATCATAGGACAATCGTTATATGAATTATATAAAACAATATCATCTTCTTATTGAAAAAGCAGATAAACGAAATTATGAAATTTTTGGCATTTCTTATAATGATTCCAAAAAAATAAAAAAACAAAAAATGAATACAGCTAATGTGTACGTTGAAGAACATCATATCATACCAAAATGTATTTGTCAAGATGAATCTTCAGAAAATCTAATTCTTCTTCTCCCAGAAGAACATTTTGTTGCACATCAACTCCTCATGAAAATTTATAAAGAATTCCCCGAATTGATTTTTGCTTGTATAAGAATGACACATTCTACAAAATATACCATAAGAAACAACAAATGTTATTCTTGGATACGAGTTAAATTTGCTAAAAATCAAAGTGTTAATAGGAAAGGAAAAAAACATTCAGAAGAAACAAAACAAAAAATAAGTGAAGCGTCTAAACGAATGTGGCAAAATTTAGAATATCGTCAAATAATGTCTGAAAGAATGATGGGAGAAAACAATCCATTTTATGGTAAAACGCATTCTCCAGAATTTATCCAAAAGGTTAAAGAATATAACAAACTTCATTTTTCGGGCGAAAATAATCCAATGTTTGGTAAAACACACACAAAAGAAGCAAGAGAAAAAATTAGTTCTAAAAATGAACCGCCAGTAACGTGTCCTCATTGTGGCAAAACTGGCGGTTCAAGAATTATGAAGCGATGGCACTTTGAAAAATGTTTACAAAATTCTAATTCAGATAATAATGAACAGAAGAGAAAGACTGGTAAACAAAAACAATTGACATGTCCTCACTGTAGAACTACAGGAGGTGCATCAGGAATTAAAAGGTATCATTTTGATCATTGTAAATATTATCATAATGAATAAAACAAATGCCGACCCACTTTTGCTTGAAATACCATTTTTGCAGCCCACTTAGGTGGTTTGATGTAATCCGCAAAATAATGGTTTGCCCCTCGTACCAGTCCGTCAACTTCAAATTCTTCTGATTCTGCCATAGAATTATACAACTCAATTGAAAGGTCTGCAACTCTTTTACATTCTTCCCATGATTTTTGTTGGGCAGCGGTGATAGGAGGTACTTTCTTTGAATTATACCACGAAAATTGATAAGGCTGTGTAACAACATCTTTGATAGTATCTGGCCATGCTCTGTGAACAACTCTATTTAAAGTCACAAAAGCAACTGCCATTTTACCGTGAAGATTTTCTCCTCTAGCTTCGTGAAAAATATTTAACGCAAGCCAATGTCTGTCTGAATTTGTTATATTGAGAACTTTTTCCACTTCTGAATCTCCTAATAATTGTTTTCGTAAATTTTTGAATTCGGCGAAAAGTGATCCGCTTTCATCTTTTTTGGGTTTGACTGATTTTTCTTTTTGAATCTTCTTTGGTTTCTTGATAAAAAAAGAATCCTTGTAATTTTTTATGATCCTTTCTTTTGCTGTTTTTTTGTTGTATTTGTATTTGAAATAGGATTGGTCGGTTGAACTGGTAAGACATTCTGCTGGAGCAAATACAAAAAAAGAAACAATAAAAGGGATTATCAGATTCTTCAATATTACACCTCTTGAAGTTTTGATTGAAATTTATTTTTCCTTGTCTTTTAATTCAATGTTTTTATATCGTTTTGTGTGTAAACAAAACAGATTAATTGCCTTATCAATTTCGTCATTCACAAACATTTCTTCAATCTCTTTATGATCAATAACATCATAAGTCAAATCCCGCGCAATTCCAATGTATCCAATATGTTTCTTTGACGGATCATGAGGATCTAATCTTTCAATCAGAATTGGAGCTTTATAAACTTGAAATGAATAAAAATTTTCTCTGATATATACAGATTCAATTGTTTTTTGTGCTTTCTGGGACAATAGTACTTCGTGATCTGATTTATCACAAATTAAATCAAAATCATATCGTTCATTGTTTCTTTTCTTGATTACACCTAGTTCAATATCCGTTCTTCCTAATATTTCATTTTTACAAAAACCAAAAGTTTTCAAAACTGCTTTGTTACAATATGTATATCTCATATCCGCGTCCTTGACCCAAATTAAATCAGGAACATCGTCAAGATAATTCGCAAGTGAATTTTTGTGATATCCTTCGGTTGTCGTCAAAGATTTAACTTCACGCCAATAAAGTATAGTAATGAACAACATATAAGTCAAGATTAATAAATGTTTGTAAAAATGAATATCAGATAAATCAGTTATTGACATTATTCCTGCGATAATTGGTAAAGTATAAACCATAGCCAATTTAAATCGGAACATAACGCTCCTTCTGAACAAATGAGCAACATATAATCCAAAAAGACCAATAAGTATTTCAATTACTCCTATCATTTGAATCGGAGTAATTGAAGAGTGGGTAAAGAAATTAAGAATATATTCTCCTATACTTGCACTGTGCATAATTTATTCCTCTTCGTTGCCTTTTTTGTCTTTTTTAAGCGGTTGAATAAAATCTGTAAGTTCTTCTCCGGTTAATTTGCTCAGTTTCTTCAGCCCGTATTTTCTCAAGAGTTTTAAAACAACTTCTGCTGAAAGACCAGCAGTTCCACAAAAGAAGAATGCCCATGATTCTGAAATTTTGGCTTCAATACACAATTCACCTACAAGGAATCCAGCGAAACCAGCTAAAAAGACAGCCACAACAAATTGAAATATGGTATGATCTTCACTCATAAGCCAGTTTGCAACACCGCCGACCATAGCAACACAAACGGCGGTAACTATATAAGTGAAATTTTCTCCGAAAAAATTCATTCCTTTTTTGTCTCATTTGGTTTTAATTTCTGTTTTTTTAGATACAACAATTTCAGAATTCCAGTGACAAAATTTTTATTATTCAATGCTGCTTCAGATTTTGCCTTATATGTTTGTTCTTGCCAATCAAAGTTTTCCCTTCTCATTGTTAAAACGGTAATAGCAGATTCAATTTCATCAAAACTAGCCGATTCATCATTAATAATACCAATAAATTTGTCCATTTTCTTTTTATTCCTTGTATATTATTTATTCTTTTGAAACATGTAAACAAAAAAAGACACAGAGAACATTGTTCTTTGTGTCTTTCGTCTCAGGATCGCTAGGATTAGCCTGTATTGTAATTTTTTATATAAACGTATACGCAACTACGTTTCGAGTTAAATTTTGAACACAGACAATCCTCGTTCGTTTTAGGACCAAGAAGTTTTGATATCTTCAATGACTTCAAGCGGCATCTTGGCTCCATAATTATTCTGTTTGTATTCCTTCATCTTTCGCTTGAGGAACATCTTTTTTACCTTATTGAACGTCTTGCGCTGTTTCTTTCCGGGATCGGTGAAGCCTCCATGCTTAGAAGCGTCCCATGTATTTATTCCCTGTACAAGTCGCGTGTTCAAAATATACGCCTCAACCTTTCGGCGAAGTTTGTATTTTTGAAAAGATTCGTCTGACATGCGTTTTTTTGGACCGAATTCAAAATCATAAATCTTTCCAGACTTCGGCATCATTTTCTGGATTTCTTCGTTTTCGTTGAATTCTGTGTTTTCAGTGTTCATTGTTGATCTCCTTTAATTAGACAGTTCGGCAAAAAATTTATTGATTTTCTTTTGAAGAATATTTGTGGTCAGTTCATCAATTTTTTCATCAATTTTATGATTAATATACTCTTCAATCTTTTTTTCAATTTTCTTTGACAATTCACTCTCTTCAATTGTGTTGGTTATATTCTTGGCTATTTCATCCTTTGTCTTTTCAATATAAAGCAATACGGTATTATTTATTGCTTTAGCATACAAAGGATTGAACTTGATGGTTGAAGGAGTTTCACGAAAACCATATACCAGTTCGCCGATTTCGTGCTTTACGGCATTGTTCAGTTCTTCTTTTGTCATAACATCAAACACTCTTACCAAGGTGTGTTTCAATGCAGACTTGATGATTCCTTTTTTGACTTCAACAGTAAATTCAGGATCAGAATCCATCAATTCCCGGATAATTGCGTGGTCAACCTTTAGTGCCAATTCGCTTTTGTGTCTCATTGTTTGCTCCAAGGTACAAATACAGGTGCAAGATAAACAGTTGTGCCATTGTTTGCAATACGATTAAAGATATACAACCATCCATCTTTTACTTTGATAATCTCTCCATCCCGGCATTTAAACGAATGATGAAGGTCCATATTATGAAGTGCCTCAGTTTTTACTTCTTTGATTTCTCTGTAAATTTCTCCCATGTATAGCATCCTTTCTCCTTTTTGTCATGAACTTTTTTTGCCCAATGCAAAAGCATTTCAACGTCGTTTCTTGTTTCCGGATGAAGCGTCATATTATTTCTATTTGCTTTGTACCATTCCCAAACTTCCATCTTGCCTGTAATCGCTATTCCTGCTCCTATCCAATCAGCTACCATTTCAATCATGTATCTTTCTGGCATTTTTACTGCTTGAACGTCACCTCTGTCAAGAGTTAAAAGCCAATATTGCCAGTGGTGCTTGTTTCGCTTTTGATGAAGAAACCATGCATCAAGAAATTCATCTGTTTCAAGATAACGCTTTTTTCCGGTATCGTCATAAAAACATTCCTTGTATGGAATCCACTCAGAAGGAAGAATCTTGCTCATATCATGTTTCAGTCCTGCCCACGTTCCTAATCCAAGCATGTAGCACGCCTTCATAACATAATATTTGTGGCGAATCAAATATTTAAAATACATCCAATTTTGTTTAATTCTCATTTTTCACCGATGATTTGATAACTTGGGAAACTTTCTCTCTGAATTCGTCTTCTGATTTGGATACTTTCATCAACTTTCCGGCAATCTTACATTTTGCGAATAAATGACTATAGAATTCGCTTGCAAATCTTTCGTCATTTATTAATGCTTCTCCGCACAATTTACACTCAGAAATATTGACAAACTCTCTTTCAACGTCACCCGAGTATGTATCTCTTGAAGTCACCCAATCTTTGCCGCTGGGAACAAAGACCACTTTCAATAAAGGGTCTTCGGTTGACCAGTTACCATACATTCCGTCTGACCAGTGCGGTTTCAATTCACCTCTTATTCTTGATACTTTCCAATCCTCCATATGTTTTAGTATTAAACGGACCACATCATCTAGCGGATGATCCATTATGATTTCAATGTCACTTTTCATGGGTTTTTCCTTTTTTATTGGATTCATCTGTTTTTTAATGATAATCTTTGGCTGGCTTTTTCAAAAAACTGTTTGTAATAACCAGCTTCGGGACATTTACGCACTATATGATTCCTGATATCAACGTGTACTTCGTTAGGAATTTCAAAACTTTCAGTGACAGAGGCGCTATTAAACAATGAATAAATCTTGATTGCATCCTCAACACTTTCAATCTTAATACTAACAGCGAAAGGCACAAACCCAACCGGAATTTCAGTTTCAACATGCTGCATGGCGGCTCCTGTTTTGATTGGAAGCGGTTAATTCTTTGATTATATAAATAAGTATATACTTTTAATTTAAACAGTCAAGGAATTTCAGTATGTTTCTAAAAAACAAATACACAAAACTTTATTTCAAACTCACTTCATCGTCAGACACAGACGATTATACCGAAAACCATCATATTATCCCAAGGTGTTTGGGTGGTTCCGACGATACCTTAAATCTCGTTTCTCTTTCCGCAAGGAAACACTTTCTTTGTCATTATCTTTTAATTAAAATGATTCCAACAAAATCACCCGAATTTTGGAAACTCATTAAAGCATTTAATATGATGAATGCCACGAGCAATAACCGAAAAAGATATTGGAATTCTCGCCTTTATGAAAAACACAGAAAACTTTTTGCAGAATCAATGTCAGTTCTCCAACAAGGCGAAAACAACTCTCAATACGGTACAACGTGGATTTATTGTCCTTATACGCTCATTTCAAGAAAAGTTCCTAAATCCGATCTTCAGACATATTTAGACAATGGGTGTGAAAAAGGAAGAATAATAAACAAAAATCATTACATAAAAAAACAAACAAAGGGTACCCGACAAAATCCAAGAGAATCAGAAAAAAAGAAACTCACAGAAAAATATTATTTTGATTTGTTTTTATCTTATATTAATTCAAACTTATCATATTCTGAATTCATTAAACAAAACAATCTTAGTTTTTCTGTGAGTGGATTGTGTCATTCTTTTAGAAGACGCGGGTTCAAGACGAAATTGAAATGAACTTCGCTTGCTCTACCATTGAGCTACACCGCTACTTTTTAGCGTACAACCCGAAACGTGCTTACAAGAATACATGGCTTAATTTTTTCTTCAATGTCATCCCATCCAGTTGCTTCAATATATCCGTGAATTCTTTGTCCAGCAGAATTTTCAAAAATAATCTGAAACTCTACGGGACATTCGTACACTTCTGGGATATTGACTTTCTTCTCTTCTGCTTCGTTCATTTTAAAACCGTAATGTCTTTTTCTGTGATTTTGATTCCTTTGTCAACAAGGATCTCTTGTTCCTTGTATGCAGAATCCACGCTCAATTCATCCAGTCCTATACCACCAGTAAACATCACAAGGTTATGAATGTCAAGAATAATTTTAGACTGTGGAATCTTTTTTGTGATCAAAATATTCACGCCCGACTTAACCGAAATTTTATATCGCTTGTCTTTGATAAAAGCCAATGCCATCTTTTCAGACTTGGACCATGAAGTAATGTCTTTGAACGTCATTTTCCCTTCTGAAACCAGTTTCAGAAAGTCAGCGTCAACGACCATTCCACGGTATAGTTCCTTTGTGTACTTTTTGAAATGATCTGGGATGATGGCTTTCTTTTTCTTTATGGCTTCCGCATATTTCTTTTCGTTTTTGAAAAGCCAATCGTCAAGTGCTTTGAGTAGTTCTGAATCCATTTTTATCCTGATTTTTAAGGTTTGTAAAGGGTCACCTTATTCTGTCCATGAAATATACTTAGAATCTTCCAACCATCAGCAAAGTATTTTGCAAACAGTTCAGAATTATATATGAAATTCATCCGGTCAATTCCGGTGTAATTTTTCATGGAATGAGGAAGTTCAATTGTCATTGTATTCTCCTTAACGTTTTCAGTTATCGGCATGTTTCTTGTAAAGAGTTATGGTGTTTTCATTGTGGCGAATGGTGAGAATCTTCCAACCATCAGCAAACAATTTTGGAAAATATTCGGGATCATAAACAAAATCCATTACAATCAAGTAATCTTCATAATCTCCATAAACACGAAAAACACGCATGATTTTGTCCATCCTCATTTTTAAAATTCAATGTCTTCTTCTTCTTCATCAATCGGATGAATAATATCAAAAATACTGTACCAATAATCATGGCCCTCACTCGTTCGGTCCCACATGAAACATTCTGACAAATCACCGGAATAAGAAAAGTGAGGAAAAATCGCTTCACTTGGTTCGGTCATTTTGATGGCAGCTTCTTCGTTGATTTCCCATACTTTTTCAATAAGTTCAATGTATTCATTGAAATCATCAGGGGGGCCAAATTCTCTGTTGTATGAAATTAAAATTTTCATTTTGTTCTCCTTAGAAAGAAGTGGTCTTGTAGGTCTCAGAAACGATGATCGGCCGACGATGCTTGCCGTAACCACGGGGAACCTTTGCGAAAGAAACGACACGAACTTCCTTCTTCGGCTCGGCAACGGCCGCGGGCTTGATGTAGCCCTTACGAATGTCGTGGCACTCTTTGCATTCGCGGTTGCTGGTGAACCGCTCGGCAACGTGACCGTGCTTGCAGGGCTTACCGGTGAAATAACGGGTGGACTTGGTTGCGATTGCTTCTTTGCGAGTTACGATTGTCTTCATGATCAGTCTCCTTCAGAATTAATTTTGAACATCACTTAACTTTCAAGAACAGAATACATTATTTTGAAACCAGAGTCAATAACTTTTTTACCTTTTTTGATCTAAATAGTAACAAACTTCGGCATACGGAGAAACAAAACACAGCCCTTCTTTCTTTTGTTCTCGCCGATAATCCTGAGCCTCTTGATAAGATTTGTGGCGGGGAAAGATATAGATATTGGTTGAAAAAGGAAAGTATTGAACAAGATACCACGGGAATTCAGGGTCAGGAACTTCTTCTTGACGGATAAACATTTCACAAACCTCCTCAGTCATAAATGCGGTAAACATAAGAGTGGGTAAACTTTGCTGCGGTTTTTGCATCAGGCTTAACCCAACCCTTACAACACAATTCACGATAAAAAGCGCGGGCCTCGTCTTTGGTCATCTTCTCACGGGACTTCATGTTCGTATAACCGAGAGAAGCCGAAACGGTCATTTCATTTTTGCCGGTTTCTTCAAAAACGGCAACGTTCAATTTTTCGGGAACGAACAGACAATGTTTCATGATCAAACCTCCGTCAGAATTAATTTTGAGCATCACTTAACTTTCAAGAACAGAATAAACTATTCCGAAAGGGGAGTCAATAGTTTTTCACTCATTTTTAAAAAATTTTTCCCGAAATGTTCTGGTGTTTCTTCTGGGATGTCAAACTCTTCATCAAAACGAACATTGAATTTTTTGTCTTCTGTCTGCATACAAACAGAAAACGTTCCATCATTTTTTGTTTGAACCGTTCCACGGTAAGTCATCTTCACAAAATCATCACAGAAAAAGACTTTATTTCCTAAGGCAATAACTCTGTTTTTTTCTTCTTTGCTGAAACTTTGAGGAATTTTTACCGTAATCCTTCCTGTGCAAGGATTGATTGTGATTTTTGCTTTTCTTGATTCGTCTCGGACGATTTCCATGAAACGAGATTTTGCATATTCCCTTGAATCAAGAAAGCCCTCAAGTTGGCGTTTTTCAATTTCTTTTTTTAGAACGAGATTTTTTTCTTTCAGATTTGTGATAGCATCAATTTGGTGACAAAACACATCAAAGAAAAATTCAACGTCTCCTTCGTGAATGTCAAGAGATTGAAGGCGTTCATGATATCGTTTCTTTGAATCTTCATTCATTGTATTTCTCCTTTATCAAATATTAAAAATATAAATACTTATACAAAAAACGGTTTGTTGAAGAACGGCGAATTCTTCAACAAACCTAAACCCCAACATCTATACTGGAGATATAGCATGTCAGAATCTAAGCATATTTATATTGTATACCGAACTACCAATCTTGTCAACGGAAAATTTTATATTGGTGTTCATAAACAAGATTTTTTCTTGCCGATAATTTTTGACGGATATCTTGGAAGTGGACTCATGCTAAAAAGAGCCATCAAGAAATACGGCGAGGAAAATTTCATTCGTGAAACTCTCCATATCTTTTATACAGCAAAAGAAGCATACAAGAAAGAAAAAGAAATCGTCAATGAGAATTTTGTAAATCGCAGAGACAATTATAATCTTTGTGGTGGCGGTCAAGGAAATCGTGGTTTTTCTCATTCAGGAGAATCAAAAAGAAAAATCAGCGAATCAATGAAAGGAGAGAGAAATCATAATTTTGGCAAAAAGGCTTCTAGTAAATCAAAACAAAAAATGAGTGATTCTCATAAAGGCAAATTAAAATCAGAAGAACACAAAAGAAAAATCAGCGAATCAATGAAAGGAAATAAAAATGCGATGTATGGAAAAAAGAGAAGAAATTACACCCAGAAGACAATAACTTGTCCTCACTGCGGTAAAACAGGAGGACAAGGAGGGATGAAAAGATATCATTTTGACAAATGTAAAAACAATTCTTCTAATAAATGATTTCTAGTTATTGATTTTACATTTTGTTCTTTTCTGGAACATTTTCGTTTTTATATCGTTCCAGAAAAGAACAAAAATAATCAAAAAACACAATAACAGAATAAAAATAAAATTTTTGATCATGAACATAGTAACGGCGGCCAACATCGTCATAAGAAACGGTTACCTCATCCATTTAAAATATTCAATTTCGGTTCTACCACTCCTTTGAAGTGGCAATATTCGCAATCAAACTTACAACCCTTGTCTATTTCATAATCTGTCCATTTCATAATATACTCCGCTCCACAAACAGAACAACGAAGAGTAATATTATATTTGTCCCGTGATTTGGACGAGTCGCCTTCTTTAGTGA
>Ga0265294_10008275_pt1 | contig 12178 bp, 9 predicted proteins | sample MunlanPumphouse3_FD_192504 | JGI IMG/M metagenome (GOLD analysis project Ga0265294, IMG submission 192504) | Groundwater microbial communities from a municipal landfill in Southern Ontario, Canada - Pumphouse #3 | ecosystem: Environmental > Aquatic > Deep subsurface > Groundwater | place... | reverse complement strand
TGCAGGTCGGGACAGCCCCGGTCAAAATCATGGCCTCGACAGCGGTCTGCCAGTTGTGCTTGTCCCTGCTCATGACAGCATCCTTGACCAGATGTACCTCAAACCCGGCATCGCGCAGTTCGATCACGGTCTGTAGTACACATACATGCGTCTCCATACCGGTGATGATGACCTGGGTCCGCCCGCTGGCCTTAAGTTCCTCCACAAACCCGGCGCTGCCGCAACTGCTAAAACTCATCTTCTCGTAATACGATGCATTGGCAGCCTTTTCTTTCAGCTCCGGCAGGGTCGCCCCCAAGCCCTTGACATACTGTTCTGTGACCAGCGTCGGCACGTTCAACTCTACAGCACTCTCCAGCAGAATTCCGATATTCCTGGTCAATTTGCTGAGGATCTTCTCATCCATGGCCATGCAGAGCCTATCCTGCACGTCGATCACCACCAGCGTCGCTTTGTCCCGATCCAGAAAAAACCTGTCTTTTACCGACATGTCCCATCTCCTTTTTTTGCAAGTTTGAAATAAATTCAGTTGTCTCCGGCTAAGTTTTTGCATGACGGCGTTTTTGCTTTAATCGCCTAATTTTATTAGATTGTACTGATTTTAGTGTTCTTTGACTCTGGGGTTCGGCTACTTCATTCGCAATTTGATGGCGTAATTCTTGTACCCTTGAGATGCTGACCGGTTCGTTGTGCTGCTTCCGGTAGTAGATGGCAAGCAGCAGATAGGTGATAAGTCCGCCAAGTAGTTGAACCATGAGACCATATTTGCTCCAGGCAATCAGGTGGTATACCTTGAGGTGACGTTTCCAACAGCCGAAAAAGGTCTCTATGTTCCAGCGAAGCTTATAAACCTGGGCCACTTCTTTAGCCGTGGAGCCGAGGAGCGGCAGCAAAAGGAAGAACGCCGTCTTGCGGATACCATCGAAGATCTGGTCAAAGAGTACATAAAAAAGCATGCCAAAGTCAACAAGCGTTCCTGGAAGAACGATGAACGCCTGTTGAACAAAGAGGTCGTGACGATATGCAGATCGAGGCACATGCCGTAGGTGTCGCAGTGCAACGGAATCCGGCATGGCCGGTAACCGATAAAAATGGTAAGCCTCTGTTCGATACCGACGGCAATCCAGTTACCGAGAACAGAGAGGATAATTGACATGACACGAAAAACCGGAAACTATGACGAGTATCATCTTGAATGGCTGAAAGACCCTGAAAACGCCGCAGCGTTTCTCAATGCAGTGATCGAAGACAACGACAGAGAAGCGTTCTTACTGGCGTTGCGTGACGTGTCAAGGCGGAATGACTGCCATTGCAGAAAAGACCCATGTCAGCCGGTCGAGCCTTTACAAGACACTATCGAAGCGCGGTAATCCGGAGTTCAGCAGTATTTCAAAACTGCTGCATGGCATGGGGTTCCGTTTGACAGTTGAGCCTGAAATGCAGGCGCATGGAGCAACGTAGAGCAATAAGAGAACTCTCTCATGGCACGATCATTCAAAAAAAACGTGACTACTCAATTGGACAGGGGCGGTAACATCGACCGGCCACAGGGCGTGTACCAGCTTTCCTGAAATCGGGCAGCGCTTAACCTCTACTAGATGCTCAGTAACCAATCACCACTCGTCCCCCCCTTTCCAAAACTACTCTCTTTTTCATTTCAACAACCGGTAAGAACATGTGAATTACCAGCCAACATCTCGACAACAAAAGACTTTAGCGGTCTTCTAAAGATTTTTTTTGAAAGCCAAGTAGCTATATGAAATTTATCTGATATATTTTCTCAACAACCGTTACATTCGGAAAATATTCGGTTTTCTTGTCAGTGTTTACCCTCATACTAAGTAAGGAGGTCGTCATGAACATCGCAAAATGTGCTCTAACCATTGTCTTGCTTGCACTCGCAGTCCTCTCCGGAACATCTGTGAGCATGGCTCAACAGAATGAAAACATGAAAGTACTCCCCTTTGCTCCCCAGTCCTCAATTAGTTTCGGCGCTCCGTGGCAAGAGTCGGCTGTAAAGTACACCAATGCGCGGGAACTCGTGGTCATGCGCGCAGCCCCACCTGAGGTGACCGCCAGGGAACCCGGAAAGCTTGGTGAGTATGCGGTGGCACGGATGTTTATCACTACCGAGACCCGAATTGATCACGAGGATGCGCTGAAGCGGCTGGAGGCCATTGCCGCATCCCGCAATGTACCGGCGACCTTCAGCGAAGTAGGCGGCTGGCCCGCGGTTGAAACTACATTCACCGAGACACTGCCGCGCCGCGGCGCACGGGGGGAGGAAGAGGAAGAAGCCGAGGCTTTTGCCCCCGAAGTCACGGTGCAACGCCACATAATTGCCATTGCCCAGGGCGATAAGGTGGTGCTGTTTGACACCTCAACCCTGCCGGAGGCGCCGCGGAATCTTATAAGCGGCGCGAAACAGATCACCCGTAGCGTGCGTTTCGCGGTTACCGGCAAACCGGCCGACGTCCTCAAATCTATTCAGTCCCTGCAGAACACGGAGAAGAAACGCCGGTTATTGTTTCAGCGGCCTCAGAGCCTGCTTCCGATCATTGATATTGCCCCGCTACCGACCGCTGCGACAGCGGCAACCGGCGCAATGGTGCGGGTGCAAAACGGCGTGGGGGAGCTGGAGATCGCCGCCAATGGGGACGCCAGCAATGTGGTAATCGCCAGTAATGGCGGTTTGTCGTTTTCCACCAACCGAGGGGCAAGTTTTAGCGCCGGAACCACCGGTGTGTTCGGTCTGAACGACCCCTCTTTGGGGCGCGGCGCAAGCGGCAATTTCTATCTCGATGTAATCGCCTCTCCCAGCGGTACCGCGGCTCAGCTTAACGTCAGCGGCTGTACCAATGCGGTGAGCCGTTCCACCAACAACGGCTCCAGCTTCGCGCTACAGGGTTACAGCGCACGCTGCCCAAGTACCGGCGCCGGGGTCTGTTTTCCGGATCAGGAGCATCTGGCTGCCGATAGCCGCAACGCGGCGGCCGGTGGCGATCAACTCTACGCGGTGTGGCGCAATTTCGTGCCTTCAGGGGCGGTTGCGAACTGCAACAGCATCGGTTCCGGCTTTGCGACAGCTTCGATTACCTGTTCGCAAAACAATGGCGTCACCTGGACCGCCACCGCCGCGGTCCCTGGCGCAGGGGATCTGCCTCGTATTGCTGTCGGAAGGGACGGCGCGGTGTATGTGGTCAGCCTGAGCGGTAACTCCGTGCTGCTGAACCGTTTTTCCTCATGCGCCAGCGGTCTCACACCGGTCGCGGGCTTTCCGGTGACGGTGGCCACCCTCAGCGGCGGGGTCAGTTGCCCGGTAAGTGGACTCGATCGCTGTAATAACGGCAATACCCTGAGCAGTCCCACTGTGGCGCCTGATCCAGATAACGCCAATCATCTGTTTGTGACCTTTGCGGAAAACAACGGCGGAACCAGCGAACGGATCGTGGCGATGGAATCCAATGACCGCGGCGCGACCTTCCCCACCCGCAGGAACATCAGTAACAGCGCCTCGGTACGCCGTTTTATGCCATGGTCCTGCTCTACCCGGGGCAACGTCTGGGCCGGTTGGTACGACCGTGGCGCCGCCACCGCAGCCAACAACGATCTCACCAATTATTTCCTGGGCTCCAGTTCCGGAGCATTGTGGAATCTGTCGGTCAATGCTGATCCTCAGTGCGCCTCGGGCTGGCCCTGTGCGCCACGCAGCAGCAATGATTCCGAATCGTGCAGCACACAGCCGCAACTGGCCGGTGTATGCCGTCTACCGGCGGGAGGCGGCAGCGGCGCACGCTGTGACTTCAGCGCTGGCGGCTGTCCGGCTGGCGAGACCTGTAGCACCGGCGGCGGTTGTCCGAAATACGGCGACTACAACGGTATTGCCTGCGTCGGCAACTTCGTGGTCGCTGCCTGGGCCTCGGCCACCGCGCCTCCCGGACTGCCCGCGGCCACAGGCCTCGGGGTCTATTCCACAGTGCGTTTCGTGGGCCAGGATGGCGCTTCTATCTGGCGCTACACCGGAACACCCTGTAGCGGCAATTCCTGCCCGGGCTGGGAAAAACTGGATAACAATAACAGGACTATTGCCATTGTGGCGGATGGCGGTGAGAGCTATCAGTTGCACAATAACGGCAAGATCTGGCAATCAACCCATCAGGCCTGTAGTGCGGATTCCTGCCCCGGCTGGCGGATGCTGGACAACAATACCAAGACGATCGCTATCGCGGCTGGCGACGGTCAGCTTTATCAACTGCACAACGACGGCATGATCTGGCGCTACACAGGCACAGCATGTAGCGGTAACAGTTGTCCCGGCTGGCAGCGGCTCGACAATAACACCAAGACAATCGCTATCGCGGCAGCCGGTGGTCAACTCTATCAATTGCATAACGACGGCATGATCTGGCGCTACACCGGTACAGCCTGTAGCGGTAACAGCTGTCCCGGCTGGCAACGGCTCGACAACAACTCGAAGACCACGGCTATCGCGGCTGGTGGCAACAATCTCTACCAACTGCACAACGACGGCATGATCTGGCGCTACACCGGCACACCCTGTAGCGGCAATTCCTGCCCCGGCTGGCAGCGGCTCGATAACAACTCGAAGACCACGGCCATCGCAGCCGCAAATGACAACCTCTACCAACTGCACAACGACGGTATGATCTGGCGCTACACCGGCACACCCTGTAGAGGCAACTCCTGTCCCGGTTGGCAGCGACTCGATAACAACCCGAAGGCGGTGGCCGTTGCCGCGGCTGGTAATGCGCTTTACCAATTGCACGACGACGGCATGATCTGGCGCTATACCGGCACGCCTTGCAGCGGCAACTCCTGCCCCGGCTGGCAACGCCTGGACAACAATCCGCGTACCGGCATGCTCGCCGCCGGTAACGACCTCTACCAGTTGCACGTCGATCCTCTCTATCAATTGCACAATGATCATGTGATCTGGCGCTATACCGGCGAAGCCTGTGAAGGAGACTTTTGCCCGGGCTGGGAACGCCTGGATAACAACGCCAGCACCCGCAGTATCTCAGCCGCCGGAGGTCAACTGTTCCAACTCCACAGCAGCGGTAAAATCTGGCGTTACACTGGTACACCTTGTAGCGGCAATTCCTGCCCAGGCTGGCAGATGCTCGACAATAACCCGAAGACCACAACCATCGCCAGCGCCGGTGCGCAGCTGTTTCAACTGCATAACAACGGCATGATCTGGCGTTATACCGGTACCCCCTGTAGCGGCAACAGTTGCCCAAGCTGGCAACGGCTCGACAATAACAGCAGTACGGTCGCCATTGCCACCGGCGAGAATCAGCTATTCCAGTTGCACAACAACGGTAAAATCTGGCGCTACACCGGTACCCCCTGTAGCGGCAATTCCTGCCCTGGTTGGCAGATGCTCGACAACAACCCAAAGACCACGCGCATCATAGCTGCCCGCAACCAACTGTTTCAGTTGCACAACGACGGTAAAATCTGGCGCTACACCGGCACACCTTGCAGCGGTAACTCCTGCCCAGGCTGGCAGATGCTCGACAACAACCCGAAGACCACGGCCATCGCCGCCGGTGGTAACCAGTTGGTACAGCTGCACAACAACGGCAAAATCTGGCGCTACACCGGCGCCCCATGCAGCGGCAATTCCTGTCCCAGCTGGCAGATGCTGGACAACAACGCCAAGACCCAGCAGATTGCCGTATCCGGCTCTCACATTTATCAGCGACACAACAACGGCCAGATCTGGCGGTTCACCGGTCCGGCCTGTAGCGGCAATAGTTGCCCGGGCTGGCAACGGCTGGATAACAACACAAAATCCGAGAACATTGTTGTCGGCGGTTTCAACTAAAAGAGATCGGGTGGCCGGGAGGTTTTCTCTCCCGGCCACGCACCATCCGTTATACCGTTTCCTGTTGAGAGGATAAGTAATGTCTGCTCAGAATTTCCCCGCTTCAATTGCAATACCCGCCAAAACAATCGATGACGTAATCAATCAACTTACCTACATCATCGATTGGGCCAAGGAAAACAACTCCCGCATTGGATACTTTACCGCGCTCTACCGCAAAGTTACGATACGGGTAAAACAAGGCATCAAGGATAATTTTTTCGATGACGGCCCGCGCATGGAACGCCTCGATGTTATTTTCGCCAATCGTTATATTCAAGCCTGTTACCAACACCAAACCCGACAGACTCCCACGCAATCGTGGGCTCGCGCATTTGATGTAACCGATCGCTGGTGGCCGATAGTGTTGCAGCATTTGCTCATGGGCATGAATGCGCACATCAATCTCGATCTCGGCATTGCCGCCGCGGAAACGGTTTCGCCCGATCAGTTGCAAAATCTCAAGGGTGATTTCGAAAAAATCAATCAAGTACTGGCCAATCTTGTCGGCAATGTACAAGATGAACTGGCCGAAATTTGGCCAATTCTCGGCATAATGAACAGCTTCCTCGGTAGTGTGGAAAAGTCCGTCATCAATTTCAGCATGGAAAAGGCGCGTGACGCAGCTTGGTCTTTTGCCGAAGAGCTGTCTCCATTAACAGGGGCGCCACGCAACAAAGCGATTGAAGAAAAAGACAAATTGATGGCGGCGTTTTCCAACGTCATCATGCATCCGGGACTCAAACTTTCGACCGTGCTTAAAGTTGTCCGTCTGGGTGAGCGGGGAACAGAGCGAGAGCGGATTGGATATTAGAATAATTTTGCCAAGTTACGCGACAAACCACTAGCCAGGCCTACGACATCATTTATACAATTTGTATAAGCTTTTGACAATTTGTATAAATGATGTATGATCCAATCATGATCGCACGAGACGCCGAAGATACCATCCGAACCCTTTTACGTGGTTTTCCGGTCATCACCATAACCGGGCCGCGTCAATCAGGAAAAACTACCCTCGCCAAGTCCATTTTTGCGGACAAGCCCTATGCCTCACTGGAAGACCCCGACCTTCGCCTCCTGGCGCATGATGATCCACGCTCGTTCCTTGAGCGCTTTCCCGCCGGCGCGGTTCTCGACGAGGTACAACGCTGTCCCGAAATCTTCTCTTACCTTCAGACGCGTGTCGACGCCGACGGCCGGATGGGTCTATATATTCTGACCGGCTCGCAGCAGTTCGGGCTCTTGTCCGGCATCACCCAGTCGCTGGCCGGCAGAACCGCTTTTTTGGAGCTGCTCCCTTTCTCATTTCAGGAACTGGCAAGAGCAGGCGGATTACCAGCCCAGGCCGACATCCTGCTTCACAACGGTTGTTACCCGCCGATCCACGATCGCAACCTGACGCCGCGCGCTTGGTTCAGCGCCTATGTAACCGCCTATATCGAACGGGATGTGCGGCAGATGCTTAAGATTCAGGAACTGGACACGTTCCAGCGTTTTGTCCGGCTCTGCGCCGGAAGAACCGCGCAACTGCTCAATCTGTCGTCGCTCGCAACAGAGTGCGGGATAACTCACAACACCGCCAAGGCATGGATTTCGGTTCTGGAAGCAAGCTACATAATTTTCCTGCTCCGCCCCCACCATGCAAACTTTAACAAACGTCTTGTAAAAACGCCCAAACTCTACTTTTATGATGCGGGTCTTGTTTCATGGCTGCTGGGCATCCAGACACCTGAACAGATCGAGACGCACCCCTTGCGTGGCAATATCTTTGAAACCTGCGTGGTCGCGGAACTCATTAAATCCCGCCTCAACCAGGGCGAACAGCCAAACCTCTTCTTCTGGCGCGACAACAACGGCAACGAGGTCGATGTAATCGCCGAAGTGGGGACAAAACTCATGCCGGTGGAGATAAAATCAGGAAAGACCGTTAAGCCGGAAGCCTTTAACGGGCTAAAGAAATGGCAAGCCCTGGCGCAAGACCTATCCATGGAACCGGTTTTGATTTACGGTGGCAGCGACAGCTACCGGCAGGGCGAGGTGCGGGTGGTTGGATGGCAGGATACGGGGAATGTGTTTTTGACGTGAAACCGGTAAGTGGTGTCGGCAACCTTGGCACGATGCTTATCCGACAGACAAAAACCAGAAACGCTACCATTGGAGAGCCCTATTCCACCTTCCGGCTGGTAGCCTCGGAACGTGTGGGGAAACAGGTACGTCAGCGCACCCTTCTAAACCTGGGGAGGCATTTCTCTCTTGCGAAAGATGAATGGCCATTTCTTTGTTCACGAATCGAGTTTCTGCTCTCGGGTCAGAAAGAGCTTGTGCCGCAGCCGGTACCGGCAGCTATTGAGTCTCTGGCGTAGCGTTATGCGGCCCGGCTTGTGTCTACAGCGAAAACTAATGTAGTGCCACTCCGATTTTTTTGATGCCTTAACATCATGTATTTACAAGAGTTATTTTTGAAGGTGTTAAATATGGGTTAAGTAGTCACGAAAGGTATATCCCCAAGTCTTAACCAGATCTCTGTCCACTCCAAGGATGCGAGCAGCCTCCGAGACGCCGTAATTCATCTCATAGTTTGTCATTCTAATATCCAGATACCGGGTAGGAGGGGAGCCTTGCGGCTCCCGACCCCCCTAAGAACCGGACTTGTAAGTTTCCAAACATAGCGGCTCAAGCATTCTCAAAGGACGCCCTTGTTGGACGCCCCGGCTTTTGTTACCTCGATTTTACGGCGGTCAAGGCACGATGCTCGCGGTTTGTGAAACCTTTGAGATGTCGTGACGGTTTATCATGTCTTAGACGCGCAAAGTATCTGCCATGTTCCGGCAGGTACGGATTGGCGTCGGCCTTGATCTTGATGTGTCGCTTTATGCCCAGATACTTGAGAAGAACTACCTTATAATTGCGTAGTTTGCCTTTGGCGGTTTTATCGGTGGTCGCAAACATCCATTTGTTTCCGGGAACTTGCCAATAGTGGCGATACAGCCATTTCCGGGACTTTTTCGGATGTCGGCGGCGCACCATCCGCCACAGTTGCTCCTTGACATACTTATCGACACATACAAAAGTTTCCCATGCCACCATATGGCGGTGGTAGTTTCCCCAGCCGCGAAGCGTCTCGTTGAGCTTCTTGACTAGAATCGGCATGGGCGCGCTGACGTATTTGCGGGTTAAATCTCCCACCTTTCGTTTGAGGGTGAGGACTCCCTCCTTGGCCGGGGTAACGTGCAGTACATTGCCGGTCTTGCGATAGGTTTGCCCGAGGAATGTAAACCCGTCTTTAATGTGCGTGATCGCGGTTTTCTCCGGTGAGAGGGTTAGACCGCGTTCGTCCAGAAACTTTTCAATCGCCGGTTTGATGGTCTCTTCAAGGATACGGCGTGATTTTCCCGTTACTATGAAGTCATCAGCATAGCGGATGAAATTAACACGCCGTCGCCGGGGGACTGCATTGCGAATAATTCGCTCCAACCCGTCGAGAGTCATGTTCGCAAGGGTAGGGCTGATAATCCCCCCCTGCGGAGTTCCCTTGTGCGAGGGGTACAAGATGCCATCTTCTACGTACCCCGCCTTAAGCCACTTGCGAAGAACTTCACGATCCATGGGAATGTTGGCCAACATCCAGTTCTGACAGATGTTGTCGTAACAACCCGTGATATCCGCTTCAAGTACCCATGGTGCCGAATTCGGTTTGCTCAGCGCATTAAAAGCTGCGACACTTGCATCGGCGCAGCTGCGACCCTCCCGAAATCCGTAGGAGTTGCCGTCAGCCGTGGTTTCCGCCACCGGAGCCAGCGCCAGCTTGTACAACGCCTGCATGGCCCGATCAAACATGGTGGGTATTGATAACGGACGTTTCTTGCCGTTCTTCTTCGGGATGTAAATCCTTTTAAGCGGTTGCGGCTTGTAATTACGTCGGCGTAAGCTGCGAGCAGCCTGCCATCTGGCTTTAGCGGTCTTCCAAAGAATACCGTCGACGCCAGGGGTTTTCTTACCTTTATTCGAGGTTACTCGTTTTACTGCCAGCAGCTTGGCGTGGAACGAGCGGGTAAGCAGGTATTGCAAGGCCTTGACCTTGTTTTGCCTGCCTTCCAACACAGCCTTTGCGATACGGATTTGCAGCCTCCTGACTTCGCGGCGGGCATGGTTCCAGTTAACCTTTCTCCATGTCTTGGCGTCGTCTTTGGGCGCACCGGCCGAGGCCGTCTGTTGCATTCCCATCTTCAGAGGTTCTCCAAATGATCTCGCAACGGAACACCAGTCGGACGTGGGCGCACCATTCACCGGAGTTGCGGAAGGAAGATCCCCGATTTTAGTGCCAAGCCATGTTTCATGCCCTATCCGCCCCGCTACAGGGCGGCATTTGCTTTTTCCGACATCTCAAAGTCGTCCCTCCAACTGCCTGCCTTGCGGTCGGCTTGCCATGCATCGCGTTCATGGCGGAGTGACAACGTTTCCACGTTCCGCGTGATTATCTTAACGGACAACTTAGGTGCAGCCTGAACGCCGGTGGCTCAACAATCCCGTGCAGTGACGTTAATGCACTGCAACCTGTCCACGCATGTAAGCCCTGAGAAACATGCATTCAACCTGATAACTCCCGTAGGTTGGTACTCCCGAGTGACGGCGCGTCAACGACCATTCATTTAGTTTCACCATATTGTCCTGCCCTAGCCCTTAACCGGATGGAGTTTCCGGAGGGGTTCTCCTGTCGCCATTCAAACCCGATTCGGTACATTGTCAGCGGGCTTCGCACCAAGTACACAGCGCGTACCCAGCACGCCGCCTAGGGCGCTGAAGGGGATACTTCAGGTGTCTGATGGATGTTTTGCAAGTGATATCAGGCACATATAATCACGCGACATCGTGTCGCGAATAACGGTTTGGGAGAACACCGGCGATTTTAGGCCGGTGTTTCTGCCTAGTTTGAGCCTCGCTCTTTACTTTTGTCTCGTGTCAAGGGCTGACCCCGCCTCTTTTCCCAAGCCCCATAGGGGCTCTTGATGGTAGCCGTGGGATTCATCCCACGGATTGAGATGACCCCCATTCATCCGTCGCGTACGCGACGGTGGGATACGATGTATCGTTGATCCGGGGAATGAATTCCCCGTCTACCATCACTCCGTCCCTACAGGACGAAAACGACAAAAACCCCAGCGGGGCAGTCGTGGGATTCATCCCACGGTTTGAGAAGCGGTCGGGCAAGCCGGTGGTGACGGGTGAGAATTTTAAGGGGTTGGCGGGTAACCACTGCTCAAAATGCGATGCAAAAGGTAGGGACTCCAACAGAGGTAAAAGCGCTAGCGAGGAAGGTACCTCATGGAATAAACAAAGAGATGCTCAAAGGATACAGAGTCGTTACCGCACCGAGCCTGCAATTCAGAGTTCATCCAAGCATGCAGTCCGAAATTTTGATGGCGCTACCGCTTGGGCAGTTACTTGAAGTCCTGAACGATTCAAAGCGGTCATGGCTGCATGTCAAAGTTGAGATCGAAGGGGAGATTTTGGACTGCTGGGTACTCCGTCGTTACACCACGTACTTCAAATAACACGGAGAAACCAAGAGGGCTGACAGTAGATGACGCTGCTTGTTATTTTTTGCCACCATTAGCAACATAACAAGCAGCGTTAGCCTCCCCCGTCTCCTTAGCCTCCCCGACCCCAATTCCTTTTCTGTAAAAAAGTTATATTTCAAGACCTGACCCCAATTCCTTTTGTGACCCCAATTCCTTTTGACCCCAATTCCTTTCAAGACCTGACCCCAATTCCTTTTATTCCTTTTCCTAAAAAAGTTATATTTCAAGACCTGACCCCAATTCCTTTTCCCAATTCCTTTTCCTATTTCAAGACCTGACCCCAATTCCTTTTCCAAGACCTGACCCCAATTCCTTTTCAATTCCTTTTCTCGACAACCGCCTTGATCCTGATGGGTGACTGGTGCAGCAAAGGCTGACATCGAAAAATAGAAAGAAATAACGGCAATGGTAACGAAGTCGAAAACTGAAAACTTCAAGGCTTGAAAAAATCTATTTTTCTTGCATAGGGAACGTTTTTGCCGTTGACAGCAGCCTTTTAATGGGTGACCCCAATTCCTTTGTGACCCCAATTCCTTTGCAAGACCTGACCCCAATTCCTTTTCTGGTTTTAATACGGTTCATTCGGTGTGGTGTACCGGGTAGGAGGGGAGCCTTGCGGCTCCCGACCCCCCTAAGAACCGGACTTGTAAGTTTCCAAACATAGCGGCTCAAGCATTCTCAAAGGACGCCCTTGTTGGACGCCCCG
>Ga0265294_10008273_pt1 | contig 12179 bp, 13 predicted proteins | sample MunlanPumphouse3_FD_192504 | JGI IMG/M metagenome (GOLD analysis project Ga0265294, IMG submission 192504) | Groundwater microbial communities from a municipal landfill in Southern Ontario, Canada - Pumphouse #3 | ecosystem: Environmental > Aquatic > Deep subsurface > Groundwater | place... | reverse complement strand
ACCACTTAGCTTTGCCAATATCCAATCGCTTATCATAGTAACCGTTGCTACTTTTTCATACACGCTGGGTTGATTGTTTTTAAGCCATAAAATTCTTGGAATTGCCCCCAAAGCAAAGGTTTGACCAGAAGTTTCATAAAATTCCTCTTCGATGCCGTTAAAATGCTCTTTTAAATATTTAACTTCCTTTCCCGCTCTGGCATCCACATTGGCAACGCCCCAAAGTTCCTTGCCATCTTTATCATATAAAACAACTCCCTCACGCATACTGGTTGAACTTAACGCCACAATATCTTCTTTGTCTATGGAAGCTTTTTCTAATGCTTCTTTTATACACTCAATAACCAATTGCCAATTGGTAGTAAAATCAAAGCTCATACTGTTTGGAACACCTTTTTCTTCTAAATGCGTCCACTCTCTTTGTCCTACACTTATTTGTTGCCCTAAAGTGTCAAAAATTACCGCACGAACACTTCCTGTTCCTGCATCTATTGCCATTAAGTATTTCATTGTTTTTTCAACTTCGCTTGTTCTAGCTCCCAATACTCCATTTCAAAGCTATCTTTTAGTGAAATACTCAAATATCCGCCTAGTTTATCGGCTTGTAAAACAGAACGCATAGTATGGGTAATAATATCATTAATAATATCCGCCTCTTTTTGCGTTTTTCCAAAGCTTACAACTCCAACCCCTTTAACAATCGCATAATTTGGCGCAGGATTTAACATAATTTCTTCTTTAGCAAAACTTTTAAAGTAGGTTTCATACGCTTTTTTATACGCCACAATAGAAGCTTCAATATTTTCATCTTCAACAACTAGAGGTATTCGTTTAGTTCGTATAATATGCTCAGGCGTTAAAACACCTCGAGTAATTTTTTCATTTTCTAGCGTTGAATAAAATAGGGCAAGAGGCGTTTGATTAATATTCATTTCAACCTCAAACCCTTTTTCAACACTCATTAATGCTTGAAGTTTTTTTGTATCAAACACTTTAGCTTCAAGATTGTTAGGTAACTCAAGGGGTGCATTAAAAGCTAAAAAAGCTTCCGCTAAACTTACCGCTTCAATCATTTTATCGTACGATTTTTTGGCATCATCATCAAAAGTAAAAATCCCATGATTGTGTAAAATAATTCCTTCACATTTACACCAGTCAAAATCTTTAGTCATTTCATAAATTCTTTGTGCCAAAATAAATCCTGGCATCACATAAGGAATAATCAAAAAATTGGGAAAAACGGTTTTAATATTTTCATAGCCACTCAAACAATTTGAAAGCGTAACCACAGCATCCGCATGCGTATGATCTACGAACTTATACGGAATAATGGCATGTAAAATAGCTTCAACCGAAGGGTTAGGCGCATTTTTATCAATCATGGCAGCTTTTTGTTGCGTTACCATATCGCTGTCACTTAAAGATTCAAGTTTTGCCATTTGAATTAGTGTGTCCAGTTTAACAGGCGCAAACCCTTCTGCTTTAATGGAAACCAAATCCCAACCGCTCCCTTTAACATATAAAATATCTTCGCCATTGACTTTGGTTTTAACAGAAGTATTTCCACCTCCATGAAGGACAAGCTCATCGCTTCGTCCTAATAAATTGGAGGTATATACTCGAAGTTCTAAGTCTGTTTTATAGTTGTTTGACTCTTGTGTTGTCCATAAATTATTCAAAACAGTTCCTATAAAATTTCAAGGTCATCAGACGATTTATTGGCACAATATTGTTCAAAGTGTGCTTTATAATAGTGGTAATGATCTGTTTGTTTGTGTCCGTCTAATGCCTCATTGTTTTCCCATGACTCAATTACAATAAATCGAGTAGGTTCATTTTTAACTTGAAAAATATCATACAACAAGCACCCTACTTCCTTTTTTGAAGGCTCTACCATTGTTGTTAAGAGTGCTTTTAACTCTTGTATGTTTTCATCTTTTGCTATAAATGTTACTGTTTTTGTTATTGTCATTTTTCTTTCCTATATTGTGTATTCATAATCATTTTAATTATAGGAAGTTAACTCTTAAATTATGTATACTCTATTAATTTTGCTATACTTCCAAAATAAAAACAAAAGATATATTATGAACCTACTTTCAAAAAACTGCCCTTTAGAAGAATCCATTGAAAAAATGCAAACTGTTTTAAACAATTTAGAGTGTTTTCCAACTTTTTCACACGAAAAAAACCCACTTAAAAACTGTTTTTCTGTCAACTTAGCCTCAAAAGAAGCGCCCAATCATATCTATTCCAATGGTAAAGGCATTGTTTCCAAAGCTTCAATAGCCAGTGCCTACGGAGAGTTTATTGAAAGACTCCAAACCAATAACTTTTTTATTGATTTTTATCTGCCCAATAGAAAATATTACCCCGATGAAGTAGCATTTGAGTTTGGAGGTGAGTATTTAAATAAAGAGTTACGCTTCCTTTACAACCCTCATAAAGAGTTAGAAGAGAGCGATTTAATTGATTTTAATAGCGATTACACTAAAAAAATAGTTACGCTTCCTTTTATTAAACAATCGTCTAAGGAAACAGTTTATTTTCCTTTAAATATTTTAAGCAATTTGTATGTAAGCAACGGACTAGCCACAGGAAATACTGCCAAAGAAGCACAAGTTCAAGCGTTAAGTGAAATCATTGAACGGCATGTTAAACTTGAAATTATTAAAAACGGATATTCGTTGCCAAAATTTCCAAAAGAGGTGCTTGACTCTTTTGAAAAAGTTTCCAATGACATAAAAAAATTAAGAGATTTAGGCTATATTATAGAGGTTTTAGATGCCTCTTTGGAAGGAACTTTTCCCGTTACTGCTATTTCTTTAATTAATCCTAAAAACTCCACACTTTTTGTCTCTTTTGGTGCGCACCCTATTTTAGAAGTATCACTAGAGCGAACCTTAACCGAACTCATGCAAGGACGCGATTTATCACAATTAGATGCCTTTGAAATACCTACATTTAATATGGATTTAGTAGGTGATAGCTTTAATCTTGAAGCCCATTTTATTGACTCAAATGGAAAATTGGGTTTTCTTTTTTTAAGCAGTCGTAAAAGTTTTGAATTCTCTTCTTGGAAATATGAAGGAAGCAACAGTAGTGATGAATATGAGTTTTTACTCAATATTTTAGAAAACTTAAATAAAGAGATATATCTGCGAGAATACACCTATTTAGACTTTTATTCGTGCCAAATGATTGTGCCTGATTTTTCAGAAGTTTACCCTATTGAAGATTTGGTCTACAACAATAAAAACAGTGGGAAACTTATTCGAGATATGATTTTAAACTTTGAAAACTACAATGTCAACGATATTTTAGATGCCATTGAATCGCTTGATGATGCGCTAAATGTAGAACTTTACATTGGTGTTATTTTTGAAAAAAACTTTACCTTAGGTGAATTTAAAGCCCAACTTTTACTAAATGCTCAAGAGTATGAAGAAGCCATAGCTCTTTTAGAGACTCTTAAAAACCCTATGGGACATATAGTAGCCGAACTTTTACGGCTTAATTTAGACAACCACAATTGGGAAGAGTATGAAGAAGCATTAGAAAATATTTATGGAAAAACAACTCTGCAACACGCCATTGATATTATTGAAGAAAAAGGGTTTTTAATAAACCGAACTTTGCACAAACATTACTTTAATATGCTCGAACTCTTTGATAAACTTGAAGAAAAAAAATCACTCTTAGGAAAATAAAAAAACATGGAAAGTCAAAATAAAAATGTTTTTTATATTTTAATGTTTTTCGCCATGTTCGCATGGGGATTATCGTGGGTGAGTGCTAAGTTTGTAAGTACCTATATCAATGAATATGAACTTATTTTTTTACGAAACATTTTAACACTTTGTTCACTTATTCCCATACTTATTTTCACCAAAAAATATTTTAAAATCAATTTAAAAAGTTTTGCATTGTCTTTTTTAGCCTCAATTTTTATGATTTTATATATGAAATATTATTTTTTAGGGCTACAACACGGAACGGCCAGTTTGGGAGGAACATTTGTAACAACACTTATTCCTATTAATACTTTTATTTTAATGGCACTTTTTTTTAAGAAAAAAACTTCACGCAAAGATATTTTTGCTTTAGTACTAGGAGTTACTGGTGTGTTAACCATTATTCATATTTGGACGTTTAATATTGAACAAATCTTTGCTTTAGAAAATATCTATTTTTTCCTAGCAGCACTTTTATGGTCGCTCATAACCATAACCAGTTCAAAAAGTACACAAACTTCACCTATTGTCTTTAGTTTTTATATGTATATTATTTCCACTATTTTAGTGCTTCTTTTCTTTTTAGATGTAAAGACCATTGCTTTTGAAACTTTCGACAGACTTTTTTGGTTTAATATGTTTATTATTTCCATTGTTTCAACTACATTTGCTACAACAATCTACTTTATTGGAATTGAAAAATTAGGGGCAAAAGAGGTCACTTCTTTTATTTTTCTAGTGCCTTTTTTTGCTATTGCTACGAGTGCTATTTTTTTAAAAGAAGAGATTACCGTTTCTATTATTATAGGAACTGCGTTAACTATTGTGGCATTAGCCATTTTAAACAATATTGTAGTTTTTAATAAAAATAAAAAAGCCGATTTGAATTAAAAAAACATTATAATTATCTCTTATTATATTAAAGGAAATTTTATGCAATACATTCAAACCAGTTCAAAAAATATTCAAGAAATTATTAAAACCATTCAAGAGATTGCGACAAAGCATAAATTTACAGTTTTAAATGTTAGAGATATTAAAGAGACTCTTGCTTCAAAAGGCTTTTCTTTAAAAGAAGAGTGTTTTGTTCTGGATATTTGCAACGCCAACTTTGCACACACTCTTTTAACACAAGATCTACTTTTATCTTCAATTTTACCGTGTAAAATAAGTATTTATTCTCAAAAAGGTCAAACTACGGTTGTTATGAACTCGTTGGTACAACAAATTGATGATATTAATCCCGATTTTATTGAACTCGCCCAAGAAGCTCAAAAATCACTTCAAACCATTATTGATGAAGCCATCTAAGATTTAATAAGGAGTTTTCATGATACAGCCCGATTCAACAACACTAGTAAGCTCCGTTTCCTATCTTATTCAACTCTCTGTTGCTCCTGTTTTTTTACTAGCAGCAGTGGGTGCATTACTCAATGTTTTTACAGGAAGACTTTCAAGAATTATCGACAAAATTGAACGTCTTGACAAATATGAACATTCACATGAAAACAAAGAAGAACCCTTTAAAGAGATGCGTCAAAGAAGAGGATTTTTAACCATGAGAATGAAAAACACCAATTTGGCCATTTTATTTTGCACCACTACGGGTTTACTTATTTCTTTGGTGATTGTTACCATGTTTTTAAGTGCTTTATTGGAGTTTAACGGAGCTGTTTTTATCTCTATTTTATTTATTTTAGCCCTATTGTGTTTGAGTCTTGCTCTAATGCTGTTTTTAAAAGAGATTTTCTTTACCACCACCTTTATTCAATCTAAAAAAAGCTATATTCCTTAAAAAAAATTTAAAGCAATCACAACAGTCGCCTTTATTAATTCTCTTTTGAGTCATTTTAAGATACTATTGCGTAATTTTAAACACTATAAGGGTTGGATTTAACAATGATTGAAAAAAAAGGTTCTATATTAACCGTAAGAGAAGACATCAAAGTTTTTGATTGTACCATTAGAGATGGCGGATTAGTCAACAACTATCAATTTAGCGATGAGTTTGTAAAAGCTCTTTATGAAACTTGTGTAGCATCTGGTGTTGATTATATGGAAATTGGAAAAAATGTATCTCCTACAGTTATGTGCGAAAAAGAGTATGGCGCATGGAATTTTTGTAAAGAAGCAGATATTCGAAAAATTGTAGGTGAAAATAACACCAATTTAAAAATTGCTGTTATGGCAGATGTGGGAAGAACCATTAAAGAAGAAATTCCACTAAAAAGCGAAAGCGTTGTAGATATGATTCGAGTAGCTACTTATATTCACCAACTTCCAGAAGCCATTGAATTAATCGAAGATTTTCACGCTAAAGGGTATGAAACTACTTGTAATATTATGGCAATTTCAAAATCGTTTGATGATGAATTAGATCAAGTATTAGCAACATTGAGTAAAACGAATGTAGATGTTATTTACATTGCCGATAGTTTTGGTTCTTTTTACCCAGAACAAATCAAAAAACTAACCGACAAATATCTAAACGTTGCTAGTGCTGTAGGGAAAAAAGTAGGTATTCACACACACAATAACCTACAACTGGCCTATGCAAACACCCTTGAAGCCATGATTTACGGAACAAGCTATTTAGACGTAACTGTTTCAGGATTAGGGCGAGGTGCTGGAAACTGCCCAATGGAGCTTTTAGTAGGTTTCTTAAAAAATCCAAAATACAAACTTGAGCCTATTTTAAAATTTATTGAAGAGTTTATAGTGCCATTAGAAAAAGAGTTAGACTGGGGTTATTCAATTCCATATATGCTAACAGGAAAATTAAACGAACACCCACGTCCAGCCATGAAAGCCAGAGACGAAGGCGATACCCAATATGTAAAGTTTTATAATAAACTTACTGAAGAGTACAGTTAAAAGAGAGTAATCTCTTTTTTAACTGTTATAATTTTTGGAATTTTACAATTAAAGAGTGTGAAATTCTAAAATACTATTTCTTACCCTAAATTTTCTTCTACAAAATCCCAATTGACAAGTTTCCAAAAATTTTCTAAATATGCCGGTCGTGCATTTCTTACATCTATATAGTAAGCGTGTTCCCAAACATCACAAACTAAAATAGGTTTTAGTTTTTGGGTAAGTGGTGTTGCTGCATTTGCGGTGGTGATTATTTTTAACTCTTTATTTTCATCTTGAACCAACCATGCCCAACCTGAACCAAAATGCCCAAGAGCTTTTGTTGTAAACTCTTTTTTAAAAGCTTCTACTGAACCAAAAGATTTATTTAATGCAGTTTCTACTTTAGAAGTTACAGCTTTTTGTTTAGGAGTCAAACTTTTCCAAAAAAAATCGTGGTTGTAAACTTGTGCAGCATTGTTGAAAATTCCACCATCTGAAGTTGTTATAATTTCAGTTAGGCTTAGATTTTCAAACTTTGTGTCAGTAATTAGATTATTTAAGTTATTGACATACGCTTGATGATGTTTTCCATAGTGAAACTCCAAAGTTTCTTTAGACATAGTTGGTTCTAGTGCATCCATTGTATAAGGTAAAGTCATTAATTCATGTTTCATTTTATATCCTTTGTTGAAATTTTTTACTTCTTTGAGAATACTCTTTTTTAGATTTTATTTGACTTAGCTTTTTTAAGTGATTTTTTGTTTTGATATATTTTAATATTAAATATTTGTCTATTATAAAAATGAGCGTATCTGCTTATACTTCATATAGATCATCTTAATAACCTTATCAATTGTATCATCACTCATTTCATCCATAAACGATAAGCTAATAGCGTTACGACTGGTGGTTTCATCGTAACCCATAGCTTGGATTACTCTTGAAGGTTTTGAAAGTCCTAGTGAGCAACCCTCACCATTGGTGATATATATTTGACTTAAAGCTAAGGTGCGTATGAGTTCTCTGGCTTTTATGTCTTTAAGTCCAAAATGTAAACTTTGTTCTAGGGTGTCATTGGGGTTAACAAAGAAATAGAGGTCATCTTTAAATTGTGTTATTAATTTTTCTTGAAATTTTGACTTTAACTTTGTGTTAAAATGTTGTTGTTCCAAAGCTTCAAATGCAAATTTACATGCAATCGTATCAATCTCACCTATGGGTAAAAGCGTTAAGGAGTCATCGTTAAAAAGTATTACTCCTGATATATTAAACCCTGTTAATTTGTAGTTATCAAAATATATTATATCGCTATTTAAATCAAAATGCGCACTGACATTGGAGATTATTTTTGCATTTGTGTAAGTTTTAACCTCTTCTAAATTAGTTTTTACAAAGGTGTCCATAACATAAGAAGATAAAAAAAGGAAATCTATCGTTGTGTTTTTTAACGCAGATACATCTACTTTTCCATCTTTATTTAACTCTAACCACAGCAGTTCAAACCCTAAATTTTCATAGAGTTTTGCACCATCAATTACAGCTTGGGTTTCACCTACGCTTATGGCAATTTTTCCACGAAGCTCTAAAAAAAGACCTAAAAAACCCTCTTTGCTTAACGCAAAAGTTTTTAATTTTTTAAAGTTAAATTTTGTTTTATAGTTTTGCAATAACGCTTCAAATGCAAGATTGTCTTCTAATACACTCATTGAGTATTCGTTAGATATTATTGGCGTTTGCAACTTTGAATATTGCAAGCAATTAAGATTTATTGACTCGTTTTTCTTTTCGTTCATGAAAACATCCTAATTGACAATACGTTACTTCAATATCGCTGTTTTTAACCGTTGAACCTACTTCTTTTAAAGTTGATTTCTCAGCACTTTTCCATATCTCTTTACACGTAACATCGGTGTTACCGTTAAAGTTTTTAGAAATATCTTTATAGACTTCACTCGAAGATTCACCAAATTCCAGTTTACCAAAAACACCCAATTCACAAGCACTAATTTTAATGCCAATACTTTTACACGCATCGGACATTTCTATGGGTTTTAACCCTATTAGTCGTGCAACTTTAAAAGATTTTAAACACGATAATCTTCCATCTGGGTCAAGGTTTTCTAAAATATATTGTTTTTGTGTGTTGTCTAAACTTATATGTTTTTGTAATCTAGCCATTTACTCTACCACTGTGTGTATAGATGTTCATTTTATTTCCTCGTGCAAATCCAATTAAGGTAATACCGTGTTCATTGGCTGCTTTAATTCCTTGAAAGGTAACAGCTGCTTTTGAAACAACTATTGGAATTTTGTGCATCACACATTTTACCACCATTTCCATTGAAAGTCTTCCACTTACATATAAAACAGATTCTTTAATATCTTTTTGACTCATAATGGCAAGTCCAACTACTTTATCAATTGCATTGTGTCGTCCTATATCTTCTGTAACATAAGAAGTACCGTCTTCTAAAATAAGTTGCGCTTTATGAACACATCCTGTGTTATCAAAAAGTTCACTGGGTTGATTAAACTCTCTCATAAAGCGTAATAAATCTTGTGCTTTTACATTATACTTTGTACTTACAAAGGCACACTCAAAACTCTTTTCAGCATTGCCAGTAACTCCAATACAACATCCTGAAGTTAGTGTTTTTTCTTTAAAAAGGTTATCATAACCTTCTTGGCTAACATTTGCAACTACATTTATTGCTAAGCCTTCATTGCTAATTTCTATTTCTTGAATATCATCAAAAGTTTTAATGACTGCTTCACTTAATAAAAATCCTACAATATGTGCCGCTTGGTGTTGTGCAATACACATAACAGAGAGAAATTTTTTTCCATTAAGCGAAAAATCAACTCTGTCTTCTTTAATTACATAATCTTCATTGAGTTCTATCCCATTTTCATCAAATTTTTCAATAACCACTTCTTTACAAAAGTCATTAAAATTTGATTGAAAAAGGGAGAAGTTTTCACTTCTCATTGGCTTTGTCATGCCACTTTCCCTTTTTTTTCATCTAATTCTTTTAATACATCGGGTGCAATTTGCTCTAAATGTTCTCTTGGGTATTTGCCACTTATTAAACCTTTATAGTTCCCTTTTACAGCAACTAAAGCAGAATAAACAAAATCCATAATAAAAAACATTAATAACACGCTTGAACCGAAATGCACATAAAGCATCATTCGTTTAAACTGGATAAATTGTGCGTTAGTATAAGCATCTGGATGTAAAAACCAAATGATAAACCCACTAACAATTAACCCAGCCCCCATAATAACAAAAAAGTAATATATTATTCTCTTCATTGGTTTGTAAGTCCCTGGAATAACAATTTTTCTTGTCAAACTGTTTCTAAATAACATCTTAGAATCTTTAAAAGCAACAATACTCATAAGCATCCAAACTGGAATCCAAATAAGTCCTGTCATTTCATGCATTCCTCGAAGTAAAAAAGCCAATTCTCCACCACCTGAACGTAATCCCCATGTAATATTAAACCCAGTAATTATTAAAGTAATCATAATGGCTACATTTAACCAAATTACTCCTCTTTGAAACAAGTTGAAAACTTCAACTTGATCATTTGGGTTTTTTACCACAGGAGCTCTTCGTCCTTGAAACAGATACATTCCACAAAACAGCGCAATTTCAGCTACAAAAACCCACCAAATATAGAGTTGTCGTTCGTTACTTGCTCGAATAATTTCAGGAGCAAAGGCTTCATAATTTGGTCCAAATGCTGCGTTGGACATTGCTTCATAAGAAGAAGTTGCGGGAACTAATATCCCATCCAAACTTCCTCCAAATAAAATATGCAGTTTATATTTAATAAAGTAATTCCAGTCAACGACCATTAGAAACTCTAAAAATATAAACCCTACAAGTCCTAGCCCAGCAAAGGTATAGATATACGCTTTATTTCTATTAAAAAATGAGCTATTTTCCATAATTTAATCCTACCAACCGTAAGAGTCAGTTGAAATTCCCTGCCCTTTTTTAACTGATCGGTATGTTTTAATTAGTGCAACTTCGTGTGAATCACCTACTAGTAAAGCTTTTGTTGAACACATTGAAGCACACATAGGAACTTTACCCTCAGCCATTCTGTTTTGACCATATTTTTCAAACTCTTCTTTTGAGTTTGTCTCTTCAGGACCACCTGCACACATAGTACATTTGTCCATTTTTCCCTTTGTTCCAAAAGCACCGTCTTTAGGAAATTGAGGCGCTCCAAATGGACACGCAAATAGACAATAACCACACCCAATACATTTATCTTTATCATGTAAAACAATACCATCTGTTCTAATATAAAAACAATCCACTGGACACACTTGTTGACAAGGAGCATCCGTACAGTGCATACATGCCATTGATACAGAAACTTCTTTACCTACAATTCCTTCATTTATTGTTACGACTTTTCTTCTATTAACTCCAACTGGAACTTCGTGTGCTTCTTTACAAGCAACCACACATCCATTACAATCAATACAAAGTGTCTCATCGCAATAAAATTTCATTCTTGCATATTCTACATTACTCATGACACACTCCTACGCTTTTTCTAATCTGACCAAAGAACATTTAGTCTCTGGACAAGAAGTTTGTTGGTCGTAACCATAACTTGTAACTTGGTTTGAATTCTCACCTAATGCATATGGGGCTGTTCTATCAGGGTATCTGCCTTCTAAACTCTCACCACTCCACACACCTGAGAAGTTTTGAGGTAAAAATACTGAGTTTTCATCAACACTGTATCCATATTTACACTTAATTTTAATCTTACCTTCACCTGTACCATAAACCCACATCATATCGCCATCTTTAATACCCAGTTTTCCACCAAGATTTGGATGAATCTCACCGTACATTTCACCTGCTAGTTCTGCTAAATATTTAGAAGCTCTGGTTTCAGTACCTGTTCCCATATGCTCAACTAATCTTCCAGAAACAATATTAATAGGATAATCTTTTACCCAATTTTGTGCTGTTTGCTCAGAAATATATCGAACATTGGTTCGGTAATGATTTGGATTATCTTTAACCGCTGGATACTTCTCAATTAAATCATGTCTAAATGAGTGCAATGGCTCTCTATGTTTTGGAATATTGTCAATAAATTCCCAAACAATAGTTCTAGCTCTTGCATTTCCATAAGGAGCAAGCCCAGCTGCTAGCGCATATTTATTTAATAAACCGCTGTCATCGTTTTTCCAGTTTTTACCTTCAACCAATTTTTTCTCATCTTCACTTAAAGTAATACCCGCTAACTCTTCAATATTTTTAGCAGTAATCTCATCGTATCCACCTTTAATTCTTGAACCTTTAGGAGCAGAACCATTAGCAGCCAATAGATTTTCGCCATTTCTTTCAACACCAAATCGTGTTCTAAATCCCATACCACCTTGATTAACTGGTAAGCTAATATTATACAATACTGGGCTTCCTGGGTGCGTTGGTGTCCAACAAGGCCATGGCAATCCATAATACTCTTTAGCTACATCTCCACGACCTAAAAGTGAAGTATCACTAAATAAGTGCCAATTGGTTGTATGTTTTTTAATTCGTTCAGCCGT
>Ga0265294_10008271_pt1 | contig 12180 bp, 10 predicted proteins | sample MunlanPumphouse3_FD_192504 | JGI IMG/M metagenome (GOLD analysis project Ga0265294, IMG submission 192504) | Groundwater microbial communities from a municipal landfill in Southern Ontario, Canada - Pumphouse #3 | ecosystem: Environmental > Aquatic > Deep subsurface > Groundwater | place... | reverse complement strand
AAAGAAAAACGAGAATTGTTATGATACTTAAGACAAAGAAATTAGTTTCTTTAGAATAATAACGATAAGGAGAAACTTTATGAAATTTATATGGGATAATCCCCAAGTTGATACCGCTAATTGGATTATAACAATTGTTCTGATTCTCGCCATTTACGCTCTTCTCTTTATTGTTTTTTCGAAAGTTGTAAAACGTAATGCCGCTTTTTATATCTGGACAATTTCTCTCGTTTTTGTTCTCGCCTCATATATCTTGAACTTGGAAGCGGTTTTAATTGTGGCCTCTGTTCTCAGCGGTGTCGCTTTTACCGTTTGTTTGTTTGCTAATCTCGGTGATTTACGCTCTTTTTTAGCCAATCCCTTTCGCCGTGCCAGTGGCAAAAATGTTAATTTTGGCATTGAAAAAATCTATGATCGCAAAGCTCTTTATAAAAATATCGAGACAGCTGTTATTGCTTTATCGAAAAGTCGAACGGGAGCTTTAATCACTTTTGAACGCAATACATCTTTAAAAGATATCATGAAAAATGGGGTTCCTGTTTTGGCTCCTGTCTCTCCTGAACTATTGATGACAATATTTTATCCGGGAACCCGTCTTCACGATGGAGCGGTCGTCGTTCATGACAATGAAATTCTCGCCGCTAGTGTCTTTTTTACTCCTACAACTAAACCTTTTGCCTATAAATATGGTTCTCGCCATCGTGCTGCAATTGGCATTTCGGAAGTTTCCGATGCTGTGACTGTTGTTGTTAGTGAAGAAACTGGTCGTATTTCCTTTGCTGTTAATGGTGAATTAGAAACAGTTAGTCCAGAAGCTTTTTTAAGAGCTTTTGAAACATATATGTCAGATGGGGGTAATGAAGAATAAATGGGAAAATATTTTGGTACGGATGGCGTTCGTGGTCCCGCCAATGATAAATTGACAGCTCATTTAGCATATCGTATCGGTCGTTTTATTGGTCAATACTCACACGGAAAAAAGACACGTATTTTAGTTGGCCGTGATACTCGTCTATCGGGTTCAATGCTTGATACAGCTTTAGTTGCTGGGATTACCTCAAGTGGCGGTAACGCTTATGAGTTAGCAGTGACAACCACTCCTTCTATTTCTTATCTAGTGGAGAAAAAAGGTTTCGATTTTGGGGTGATGATTTCGGCTTCTCATAATCCTTTTTTTGATAACGGCATTAAAATTTTTGCTCCTAACGGAGAAAAGTTGAGCAATGAAATCGAATTATTGATTGAAGAATATATTGACTCACCAACTGATTACCTTCCTTTAACAGCTAATCAAAATATGGGTCGTCTTATTATTTCGAAGGAATTAATTGATGAATATCTCGATTATTTGGCGAGTAAAGCCGTCAGTGGTTTATCACATTTGAAAATTGCCATTGACTGCGCTCATGGATCAGCCTCAGTCACAGCTAAAAAACTCTTTGTCAATCGCCTTCATTTGAAAGCTGATATATTCAATGATGATTTTAATGGAACTAACATTAATGATAATTGTGGTTCCACTCATTTAAAATTCTTGCAGAAAATTGTTAGTGATAATCATTATGATTTGGGCATTGCTTTTGATGGCGATGCTGATCGGTGTTTGTTTGTTAACCATGAAGGTCAAATTGTGGATGGCGATGCCACTATGTTTATAAATGCCCGATATTTGCAAAAGTATAAACTTCTTAAAGAAAATAAAATTGTTCTTACAGTCATGTCTAATCTCGGTTTAAAAAAGGCCCTTCTTAAAAATGGACTGGCCTATGAAGAGGTTAATGTTGGTGATAAATATGTTCAAGCCTGTTTAAAAGAAAAGAATCTTTCATTAGGGGGAGAACAATCAGGGCATGTCATTTTTAATGATGATTTGAATACAGGAGATGGTCAACTAACGGCAATCCACACTTTAAACATCCTTGCTACTGAGAAAAAATCTCTTAAGGAATTAACTGAAGATCTCGTTATTTATCCCCAAATACTTAAAAATATTGGGGTCTCAAATAAAGAGGCAATTGTTGAACACGACGGTTTAAAACTCTATATTAAAGAGCAAGAAGATATTTTAAAGGGTAATGGAAGAATTTTGGTTCGATCGAGTGGAACAGAACAATTAATTCGGGTTATGGTGGAAGCCTCAACGAGTGAAGAATGCGCTAGTATCGCTGATAAAATAGCGGACTATATTTCGAATATTTTTTATTAATTTTTATGATTAATTCAAAAGAAATTTACGACTATATTATTAAAATTCAAGCTATCTCAAAGATTGGACTTACTTATAGTAAGGATCCTTATGCTATTACCAACTATAATGAGATAAATGATCTTTCTAAGCGATTTCTTGAAGATTTTATTGATGTTAAATTTGATCGACCAAATTATTTTGAAAAAAATATCTATCCAACTCCAAATATTTCTGTTCGGACAATAATTTTTAATCAAGACCGCACAAAGATATTAATGGTTCGCGAAGTAAAAACACATGATTATTCTTTGCCTGGTGGTTGGGCGGAACTCTATGATTCGCCAAGTCAATCAGCCGCTAATGAATGTCAGCAAGAAGCGGGGGCTGAAGTTAAAATTATTCGTTTAGTGGGCATTACGAATCGTACCCCTTTTAAAAGTAATACGACTGTTCCTGAATATGTCATTCTATTTGAAGGATCTATTGAGGGAAAATTGCATGAGCATGAATACGAAACTGACGATGTTAGTTGGTTTCCAATTGATAACCTACCTGAAACTTCAAAGAAATTATCAATTGAGGAATTAAAAAGGCTCATTAAGGCTGCTCACGATAAAGAAGTTATTTTTGATTAATTGAAAGGAGAGAGGCGATGAAATAACAAAATGACCTTAATATTTAAGGACATTTTTGATATAATCAATTTAAAAGTAGACACTATGAAAAATTTATCAACACTAATTAATTTAACTCCTCTGCAAATATCTTTTATGGTTTGTATCGTTGTTGTGGGTCTCGCCTTGATTTTTTGTGCTATTTTTTTCCCGATTAGGCACCATTATATTTGCAAAAAATTTCATGAATATTACTATAAGAAAATTTATCGTGTAGCTTTTAATCAAGACTATTATCTTATCAATGATTTTCTCTTTCGCATTGACGATTCAACAGTGATGGGCATCGATCATATTCTTTTCGCTGATCGTTATATTTTTATTATTAATGATTATTTTTATGATGGTGATTTATTAGGTAATGCGGACGATAAATCATTAATTTTTGTTAACAAAAAAGGCAATAAACAATATACCGACAATCCTTTTATTACAAGCGAAAAAATTGTTTCTCGTCTTTCAATGATTACTGGAATTGACAGTTCTTTAATGATTGGTGTTGTTTTTGTTAACAATAGTTGCAAGTGCTTTGTTAAATCGGAATCAAAGCAATTTTATATTGTTCAAAGAAAATATTTTAAAATGCTTATTAAGAATGTTGAATCTCGAACAGTGGGCCGTATTAATCCTGTCCAGCTTGATAGTGCAGTAAAGGCTATTTATCGACTTAATCGCAGAAAGCACACCAAATGAAAACAAAAGACGCCTTTCTTCGTTCTAAAGAAATTTATCAAGCCCATCCTTTAAACTCATGGGTTTTAGGTATTGCTTTGGCTCTTTTTATCGCCGCTATCGTAGCAACTGGTTTTATATTTCCAGGTTCTTATATATTTTTCATTCCTTTTTTTGTTCTGCCTTTTTTGTTTGCTTTTATGATGCTTCATTACAGTTTAGGTATTAAAAACGAAGTGAGTACCAAAAATACTTTTCGACTCTTTGGTATTTATTTTACGAGGCCCTTTCGCTCTTCTTTTCGCGTCTTTCTTTCTTTCTTTAAAACAATTGTTGTGCAATTTCTTTTTACGATTTTAATTTTTATTGTCTTGTATCTTTTCTTCTATGGATATTATGGCAGTTTATTTACTGATAATTTGAGTGGTCTTTTCAATACGATTCTTAATCAAGCAACGATGTCTTCATCAGCATATAATACAGCCGTTAATGGATATATGACTGCCAATGGTAATATGCTCCAGAATTTAGCCTATATAGTTGTTATTTCGTCGGATTTTGTAGCGGTCATTACTTTTTGCTTTCTTGTGTCAGTTGAATCGCTAAGTATCTATGCTCGTTTATCTCTTCCTCAAAGCACTCAGGTTTTTGTTCGCTCTAGTGTAAGAAGAGCAATTAAAAAACAAAAAGGCAGTTTTTATTCTAGCTATATTGCTTTAAACTGGCCTTTATTCTTTTTATTAGTTTTGGGGATGGTAGTGGGATCACTTATAGCTCTTCTTATTTTTAATAATGCCGATAACGCCTCTATATTTGGAGTTATATGTGGATTTATTTTAACCTCTTTCTTTCTTCCGTTTTATTTCAATAATATGCAATCCCTTTACTCATTATTGGAGCCTGATGTAAAAGAATCTTCTCAAGAACTTGCTCATGAGATGCTCTCTAGCATAAGATTGCAGAGAGAGTTAAATGAACAAGAGGCAAAAGAATTGGAAAACGCAATTGATGCTTTAAATAAAGAGATTGATAATCGAAAAAATATAGATGAGACAGATGATGAAGAAAATAAAGAAAAAGACCACTAAGGGTCTTGATTAACGAATGGAGCAAGTGACGGGAATCGAACCCGCATAACTACCTTGGCAAGGTAGTGTTCTACCACTGAACTACACCTGCATAATGCATCAGCCATCCAAATTTGGCTTAATTATTATAGCAAATGAAATGTAAGATGCAATATAATTTCAAATCGAAAAGGAGATATAAAATGATTACTAACCAAGAACTTGCCAATCTTATCTTCCCAAATGTGACTGAGACAGTGGAAGATTTAGAAAAAGAGTTCCCCAAGCGTCAACTTCCTGAAGGAGCAGAGGTCACTCGTTTTGCACCGAGTCCAACAGGCTTTTTACATACAGGTTCTCTTTTTACTAGTTTGATCTGTCGAAAGGTTGCCACACAGACAAGAGGTGTTTTCTTTGTGCGACTTGAAGACACTGATACCAAGCGTGAAATACAAGGTTCAGGAGAAGAACTTCTCGAACAATTAAAAATATTTAATATTGTTCCTGATGAAGGATATATGGGTAATAGTCAAAAAGGTAATTATGGACCATATGTTCAATCACAAAGAGCAGATATTTATCGCGCTGTCATTAAACATTTGATTATCTTAGGAAAAGCTTATCCGTGTTTTTGCACACCCCATGATTTGAACGAGATACGCGCTCGCCAAGAATCAGCTAAATTAGTTCCTGGTTATTATGGTCAATTTGCGAAGTGCCGATTTTTGACAAATGAAGAAAGAGCAACGCGCCTTTTGGCGGGTGAGCCATTTGTTATTCGCTTTAAATCAAGTGGCAACCATATTCGGAAAATTCGTGTTCATGATTTAGTTCATGGCACTTTTGAAATTGCTCAAAACGACCAGGATATCGTTATTTATAAGAGTGATGGACTTCCTACTTATCATTTTGCCCATGTCGTCGATGATCATTTTATGAAGACGACCACTGTTATTCGAGGCGAAGAATGGATTGCTTCTCTCCCCATTCATCTTGAATTATTTGAAGCCTTAGGATGGAAAGCCCCTCTTTATGCTCATTTACCCGTGATTATGAAATTGGATGAGAATGGTAATCGCCGGAAACTATCTAAACGTTTAGACAGCGAAGCAGCAGTAAGTTATTTCTTACAAGATGGTTATCCATCTGAAGCTCTTATCATGTATTTGATGACAATTGCTAATTCTAATTTTGAGGAATGGATTTTTCTTCATCATTTTGAAAAGATGGAAGATTTTATTTTTTCATTTAATAAAATGTCGCTCGATGGTGCTTTATTTGATATTGGTAAATTGAATTTCTTTGCTCGCGAAATTTTAGCTAAAAAAACGAAGGAAGAAATTTATGACATGGCTGTTGCATACGCTGATAAATATCAACCCAAACTTTTAGAAGTTATCAAACGTTCTCCTAGTTATTTTATGGAAATTATGAATATTGAAAGAGAGAAAGAAAATCCTCGTAAAGATTATGAGAAATTTGGTGATTTATTATCGTCAATTAATTTCTTTTATGATGATTTTTATCAGGATTTATTAAAAGGCCCTCTTCCATTTAATGAGCGTTTCAACAAGCAAACCATTTCTCGTGTTCTCATTGCCTTGAAAGAACAATTACCCTTTGCTGTAGATGAGCAAACTTGGTTTGCTTCAATGAAAAATATTGGCATAACATTAGGATTTGCTCCAAATGGTAAGACTTATAAAAATGATCCAGATAAATATTTGGGATCAATCGGAGATGTTGCGGAGATGCTTCGCATTGCTTTAACTGGAAGAAAGAATAGCCCTAATCTTTACTATGTCATGAAGGTCTTGACTAAAGAGAGATGTGATAAGCGAATTGAACAGATTATTTCTTCGTTTTAATTTTCCATGAGAGTGATATAATACTCTCACTGGTCCCATGGTCAAGAGGTTAAGACGAGACCCTCTCAAGGTCTAATCCCGAGTTCGATTCTCGGTGGGATCACCAAAAAAACACTAAGCTTTGACAAATGGTCAAGGCTTTTTCTTTTTTCTAGAATATAATGAGGATATGAAAGCCCTATTCTTGTACAATCCCATTAGTGGGAGAGGTCTTACTTCCCATCAAATTACATATATTTTTCATCAGCTTACCTTAATCTATGAGAGTGTCGATTACCAGTTATGTCAAACTAGCGATGAATTATCTCATTTTGTGGAATTGAGTTGCAGTCAATACGAAGTGTTAATCTTTGCTGGTGGCGATGGAACTTTCCATCATGTTCTTAATGCTTTGAAAAACCATTTCTCTCGACCAATCATTGGTATTATTCCGTGTGGCACACTTAATGATGCGAGTAAAAATTTTGGTTATCAGAAAAATATTTCACAAGCCCTGAAGATTATAAAAAAGGGCCATGTTAGAAAAATTGATGTTTTCAAAGCAAATGATATCTATGGGATTTTTTCTCTTTCGGTGGGAACTTTTTCCTCTATTCCATATCTTGTAAAACATCAGCGGAAAAAGCGTCATGGACGGTGGGCTTATTATTGGAAGGCCTTTCTTAGTCTATGCCATCATCATCAAATAGCTGGCAAAGTCCTAATTCCTTTGAAACAACAAACAATCACGTTTAAGGCTTCATTTATCCTCTTTCTTAATAGTGCATACATGGGCGGATTTAGAATTAATCCTCGTTCATGTCTCGACGATGGTCTTATTGATTTTCTCTACACTGATAAAGGCTGGTTCAATGGTTTATTTCGGTATTTTTTCCGTTCGCATCTTATTAAACATTTCTCTTTAAACAACTGCATAGTTAAGCTTGAAACAGTTGAAAATTGGGACATTGATGGAGAGAAAATGACTGGCCGGGAAGTGCACATTCAGGTTTTGAAAGATTATCTTCAAGTCCTGTCAAATAAACATTTTTGAAATAAAATAATCGAGAATTGCAACTTTTTTGTGTAAAATGTTGTTTTTTTTACCTCGCGCGTTAAAATGATAATATCTCTTGGAGGAATCTTTATGAAAAAAGGTTTTAAAGTCTCATTTATAATTTTGAGCATTCTTGCCGCTTTACTTTTTCTCGGCGCTGTGGCGATGTACGTTACACAAATCACCATCAAAGATCCATCGTTATGGACAGCAATCTTTACTAGCTATGTAATTGACTCTGCTGCTTTCGGAAAATTTAATGGATCTGTTTTATTCCCCTACAGTAGCATTGTTTTGTATGCTTCATTTGCCATTGGAATTATCCTCTTGATTTTAAGCATTGTTCTTATTAAAAAACGTCCAATTCTAAAATTAATTGGCATCCTTGCATCAATATTCGTTATTCTTCTCGGCGCTTGTATGGCCGCCATTATTATTCCGACGAATTTCATTCTTGTTTTTGCTGGTAGTGACCTCGTCTTTCGCATTGGCACTTATGCATTGGTGAGCCTTGCTTCCTTATTTGTTGTTCTCGCTATTGTTTTAGTGATTATGGCAATTTGCTATTCATTGAAAAATCTCCCTATTAAGGAAGGTTTATTCACGAATGATGTTTCTGTTGAAGAAACTGTAGAAAATGAAGAAGTTGAAGCCGCGAAAGCTCCTGCTGATCCAGTGGAGTATGAAGATATTACGGCTGAACCAGTTCCTGTTTTTATTCCTGAGCCAGAACCTGAACCCGAACCAGAACCTGAATCAACTCCTGCTCCTGAGAAATCAGAATCTATTGATCCGAAAGAATTCGCTGCGATGATTCGCGACATTGTTCGCGATGAAATCGCACGTAATAATGCTGCTCAACAGAAACCAGAATCTCGTCCAACTACTGACAATCATAGTATTGTGGGCGCAACCTTTGGAGGACCATTAATTGTTCAATATTTTGGTAGCGGTGTGGCCCCTGTTCAACAAACTTCTGCTCCTGTTGCTCCATCAGTTGCTCCTCAACCTGAACAACCAGTTGCTAAAGTTGAACCAGTTGCTAAACCTATTAATAAGACCGAACCAATTAAAGTTGAACCAGTCAAAGACGAACCATCTCCTGTAGAAGCGTCGATTCCAACCGAACCTGTTTCTGCTCCAGTAGTTGAGGAACCAGTTGCATCTAAAGCCCCAATTATTCGTATCCCTTTTGAAGAAAGAATGATTAAGGCTGATAAAGAGATGCAAGAAAATTACAACATCATTAAAAATGAAATTTTATCTTATGGTGTAAAATCTCGCGTTTCTTCTTCGGGTGATACTTTCCGTTTGCATCGTAAAACATATGTTAAGTTAACAATTGCGGGAAAGAGTTTAAAATTATATTTTGCTCTTAATCCTGACGATTATAAGGATTCAACTATTCCTGTGCAAGATGCGAGCAATAAAGCTATCTATGCGGAAATACCTCTTATTTTCAAGGTTAAATCAGCTTTGTCGATGAAACGATGCAAAGAATTAATTCAAACCGTTATGGATACTGATAATTTAGAGCAAGGCGAAGTGGGTGCTGTTAACTGGGTTAAAGAATTGAAGGCTGAAGCTAAAGACAAAGCTAAAAAAGATCAAAATCAAAACGAGGATTAAAACATTTCTTCCTCATTAAATGAGCCGTTTTTAACGGCTTTTTTATTATCCATTCGTGAAAATGCACATATTATGCGTATATACTCTTTGCGCGCTAATTCATAATATGATAACATTTATTACTGAGCAAATCGTTCGGAAGGGATGTGGTCATCTAATGGATGTGCCTCTGTCGTGGCTTGTTATTGGTCTTTGCGTTTTAGGAAGTTTCTTTTTTTCCGCCAGCGAAACAGCATTATCGTGTTGTAATCGCTTTAAAATTCAAGTGAAAGCGGATAATGGAAGCAAAACTGCTAAGCTTCTTTTGAAATTATGTAACCGATTTGATCGAGCCTTAACGGTCATTCTTATTGGTAATAATATTGTTGCTATTGCTGCTTCTGCTGTGTCAACAGTTCTTTTTGTGCAATTAATTTTTCCTAATTTTGAACCAACTACCGTTTCATTGCTCTCTTCTATTTGCATGACTTTTATTTTTTATATTCTTGGCGATACGCTTCCTAAAACCATCGCTCGAGCAATTCCAGATACATTTTCTTATATAATGGTTTATCCTATCTATTTTTTGATGATTATTCTCTATCCTATTGCCATTATTTTTGAATTGTTAACGAAAGGCATAACTCGTCTTTTTAAAGTTAAAGGCGATGAGCAATTTACTGAAGAGGATTTTGAAACAGCTGTTGAAAAAGTCACTGACGAAGGTGTTCTTGATGAAGAGCAAACTGAAATCATTCAATCCGCTTTGGATTTTATTGATACCAATGTCAAAGAAGTACTCACCCCTCGTGATAAAATTTTTGCTCTTGATATCACGAATTTAACGCATGAAAAATTGAAGGAAATTTTGCTAAATACAAATTATTCGCGCATTCCTATTTATGAAGGATCTTTTGATAACATTATTGGCATTCTTCTAGTGAAAACATATTTTAAAGAAATCACGATCAATCCTCAAATCTCTATTCGTCATCTTTTGGTAAAACCTTATTTTGTAACGGGCACCATTATGATTGATGATCTTTTTAATGGCTTCAAAAAACATCATAGTCATATCGCTATTGTCAAGGATAATAAGCAAAATATTATCGGTATGGTGACAATGGAAGATGTTTTAGAAGAATTGGTCAGTGACATTAGCGAGCCTTCAACACCCAAGGAGAAGAAATAATATGCATTGGTATTATTATCTTATTGTTGGCATCTGTTGTTTGTTTAGCGCTTTCTTTTCTAGCGCGGACATTATCTATGGCATGGTTGATCAAGATCGACTGGAGAGAGCAATTAAGAGTGGCAAAAAAGTTAAAAGTGCTAAACTCGCTCTTAAAATTGCTAAGAATTATGAATTTTCGATTGCCTCGATATTGTTTGGTAACAATGTCGTTAATATTTTAGCTTCCTCGATTGTAACCTTAATTGGTGTGAGTATTGGAGGACCAAATAATAGTGATCTCGGTGCGTTAGTTGCCGCGATTATTTTTACTACTGTCCTCGTTATTTTTTGTGAGTTTTTCCCAAAAGCTATTGGCAAGAGATTTAATTTTTCTCTTTCCCTTCTTTACGCTTATCCTCTCTCCTTCTTTATGTATTTGACCTTTATTATTGTTTGGCCTATTTCGAAATTGTTCGTTGCTATTGGCAAATTGTTCCGTAAAAAATCAAAGGAAGAAGATCGCATTGATGAAGACGTTTTGACAGAAATGGTGGATACGATTGAAGAGAATGGCGGGCTAGAAAAAGACGAAGCTGAATTAGTGAGATCAGCGATTGATCTCAACGATATTGAGGCCTATGAAATCATGACTCCTCGCGTCGATGTTTTTGCTCTCGATGTTGAAGATGATATTAATGAAATTCTTCAGGAAGGAGAAATATTTAAACATTCTCGTATTCCTATCTATGAAGACACGATTGATAATATCGTTGGCATTCTTCCGATCAAGAGTCTCTTAAAAGCCTATTTAAAAGGTAATTCTATCAATATCCGAAGTTTATGTTATGAGCCTCTATTTATTCCTCGCAATCATCAGGTAATGGACTTATTGGGTGAATTTAAGACTTCCAAGATTCATATTGCCATCATTAAAGATGAATATGGTGGAACAGAGGGCATTGTTACTATGGAAGATATCCTAGAAGAAATTGTTGGTGACATCTTTGATGAAACCGACGCAATTGAGGAAGAATTTGTCGATGAGGGACATGGTAAATACATTATTGATGGAGCCATGAATATTGATGATTTCTTTGAATTAATTGATTTTAACGAAGAATACGAAACTGATTACTCAACTGTTTCAGGATTATGTCAGGATATTCTTGATCGCTTTGCTAAAGTTGGTGACACCTTTAATTTCTTTCATTATGTTTTTATTGTTTTAGAAGCTGATCAATACACCGTTAAGAAAATTATGGTTGTCGATAACGAATATCAAGAAAAAGAAAATCGAGTTGAAGATTGATGAAGCGTCTTAATCAGTATATCGATAATCAATTAGCGAATATTAAGGGTCAAAAGATTATTGTCACTGGAGCCAATAGTGGCATTGGCTTTTCCATCTGTGATGTTTTACTTTTAAAACAAGCTCATCTTGTCATGGCTTGTCGAGATAGGAATCGTGGCATGGAAGCTCGTCTTGCTTTGCAAAAGCGCCATCCATTGCAAAAAATTGAGATTATTTTTTATGACCAATCTTCCCTTCTTTCAATAAAGAATTTTGTTGATTTATTGACTAATCAACACAGTGATTTTTCCGCTTTGATTTTAAATGCTGGAGTGTTTCGCCCAAGGGAGTCTCTCCTCTTTGAAAATAATGTTCCATTAACAATTGGTACTAATTTTTTAGGACCTCTTTATATTGTCGATTTATTACAGCCATTTCTTCAAAAGACCCAGAGTGAAAAACGCATTATTTTTCAAGGCTCTCTCACTTATCATATCAATAAATATCATAGTAAAGAAAAATCGTTTTTAAATATTAAGGAAGGTCTAATTAAGCAATACAATATTTCTAAATTGGGCGTTACGCAGATCTTTAATTTCTAT
>Ga0265294_10008270_pt1 | contig 12182 bp, 9 predicted proteins | sample MunlanPumphouse3_FD_192504 | JGI IMG/M metagenome (GOLD analysis project Ga0265294, IMG submission 192504) | Groundwater microbial communities from a municipal landfill in Southern Ontario, Canada - Pumphouse #3 | ecosystem: Environmental > Aquatic > Deep subsurface > Groundwater | place... | reverse complement strand
CAAAGCGGTAGTTAGACAAAACAACAGGACAGACAATGAAGTCAGCAACATCAAACCTAATTACATAACCGATTCAAAACTTAGTTATACCAACAACAAAGCTCTGATATTCGAAGGAGGAAACGAATATCACAATTTTGACATTTCATCTGTTTATGCAGCCGGAAGAGGAGTGGACAAGATTGAATATAACAAAGACGGTTATAACGCATTGCTGACACCGAACATCATTCAGCGGGGGAATTACCTGCACGATTTTGATGTAAACGGTAAATTCTTAATCAATCATCAGGAAGCTTTTGAGGATATACACACGGAAGCTGATTATATCCGGGTATATTTCAGACTACCAGTACAACGCCCTTTTTTTGATGGGCAACTGTATCTCGGTGGCGGGTTTAATTACAACCTGTTAAATCACAATGTCAGGATGAACTACAACAATGAATCAGAAGCATATACTCAGACTGTTCTATTGAAGCAGGGAGGTTATGACTATCAGTATTGGTTTGTACCCAAAGGTGCCGCCAAAGCCACAGCTGAACGCGTTGAAGGATCCTATTGGCAAACAAAAAACGAATATACCATTTACATTTATCACCGGGGATGGGGGGAAAGGTATGATAAATTAGTGGGTGTAATTCAATTTTAACATGAGACGATACAACAATTACAACGATATATTAAAACAATTATTCAACAACAGGGTACAGAAAGTATCTGTTAGCGCAGGATTTACCTGTCCGAACCGTGACGGGAGTAAAGGACGGGGGGGGTGTACTTATTGCAACAACCAGACTTTTGTTCCGGGTTATTGTCATCCTGTCAAAACAATTACACAACAAATTGAGGAAGGGATTGTTTTCTTTCATAAAAAGGAAAAATACCTGCATCAGGCATACTTAGCTTATTTTCAATCCTACACCAACACATATGACACACTCGACAGACTAAAATCTATCTACGAAGAAGCTTTACAACATCCTCGTATTCAAGGTCTGGTTGTAGGAACCCGTCCCGATTGTGTAAATGATCAGATACTGGATTACTTCCAGCACCTTTCAAAAAAAACCTATGTTATGATTGAATACGGCATAGAATCGACCAATGACAAAACGCTCGAATTCATCAACCGGGGACATGACTACCAATGTGCGGTTGACGCCATTCACGCAACAGCAGACAGGGGAATAAACACCGCAGCTCATCTGATACTGGGTTTACCCTGTGAAGATCGGGATACCATCCTGTCGCATGCCGACCGGATGAATGAACTGCCCCTGACGGCATTAAAACTTCATCAATTACAATTGGTAAGAGGAACCATCATGGCTAAACAGGCACAAACGAATCCCGAATGGTTCAATTTTTATACGGCTGATGAATACATCGATCTTACCATTGATTTTCTGGAAAGATTATCTTCTGAAATTGCCGTTGAACGTTTTGTATCACAATCTCCGAAAGAACTGCTGATATCGCCCGACTGGGGACTTAAAAATTATGAATTCGCAGTCAAAGTCGAAAAAAGGTTAGAAGAACGCGACACCCGTCAGGGAAGGATGATAATGGTTAGTTGAAAGCGAAAAACGTAGAGACGCACTATAGCGTGTCTGAACACTCGCATCTTTTGGAATAGTAATTGGTAAATAAAAAAAAATTCCTACATTTGCACCGCAAAAGCAACAGGCTCCGTAGTTCAGCTGTATAGAACGTCAGATTCCGGTTCTGAAGGTCTTGGGTTAGAATCCCAACGGGGTCACCATTCATCAAAGAGGCTCGTTTTAACCAACGGCCTCTTTTTCTTTGTTTACATCTCTCATGAAAACTTGATTCCATGTAATATTGGCAGAGCAAAACACTTACTTGTCTCTGACTTTTCATTCTTACTTAAAAAAATATTACATTTGTCGCAAATTATTTCGACATGCCAAATCAATTTCAACCCGAGTATATCTTCGAAAGCAGCTGGGAAGTCTGCAACATGGTAGGTGGTATTTACACCGTTCTTTCAACCAAAGCCTCCACCTTATATCAGCAATATGGTGACAAACTGGTTTTTATTGGTCCGGACGTGTGGTGCGGAAAACAAAATCCTTATTTTGAAGAAAAACCCGATTTATACCCAGACTGGAAAGCTTACACATCGAAAACTTACAACTTATCGATTCGAATTGGCAGGTGGAAAATTCCGGGAAGCCCCATCGCGGTATTGGTGGATTTCTATTACCTGATGATGAAAAAGAATGAAATTTTCGGACATGTATGGGAAACATCAGGCGTAAATTCACTGATGGCTTATGGCGATTACGATGAGTCTTCCATGTTCGGTTATGCTTCCGGAATGGTCATCGAAAGTTATTATCAATTTTTCGGACTGAAAACCAATACACCGGTTGTAGCCCATTTCAATGAATGGATGACCTCCTTTGGCGTATTTTACATCCGGGAAAAATTACCTGCTGTTGCAACAATTTTCACCACCCATGCTACTTCCATCGGACGTTCAATTGCCGGCAACAACAAACCTTTATACGACTACCTGAATGAGTACAACGGAGACCAGATGGCACAGGAACTTAACATGGTTTCAAAACATTCTACAGAAAAACAGGCTGCACATCTGGCTGATTGTTTTACTACTGTAAGTAAGATCACGGGACTTGAATGCGAACAATTGCTCGATAAAAAACCGGATGTTATCACCCCGAATGGATTTGAAGATGATTTTGTACCAAAAGGGAAAAAATACAATCAAAAAAAAGAAGAAGCGCGTAAATTGTTGAAACACGTATCAGAGGCACTTTTAGGTTATCAGCTTGAAGAAAATGCTCTTTTTATCGGTACTGCCGGACGTTATGAATTCAAAAACAAAGGTATCGATGTGTTTATCGAATCATTGAAGCGCCTCAACGACCGGGAAAATGCATCAAAACAAGTCGTAGCTTTCATCATGGTTCCGGCCTGGTCAAAAGGTCATCGTGAAGACCTGGCGAATGTACTGCTTCATCCCGACAGGAAACTGCATTCATCAAACAGAGTTACAACACACGAATTGCATGACTATGCTTACGACAACATCATCCAGTTGCTGGAATGGTTTCATTTGAAAAATCTGAAAGAAGACCCGGTCAAAATTGTTTTTGTTCCTGCCTATTTAAACGGATTTGACGGCATTTTCAATAAAACCTATTACGACTTGCTCATCGGACTCGATCTGACGGTTTTTCCTTCCTATTACGAACCCTGGGGTTATACACCCCTTGAAAGTGTGGCCTTTAAGGTGCCTACTATTACCACCGACTTATCAGGATTCGGCGAATGGGTTTCTGATGTTCCACAAAACATTGAAAATGGTGTAGGCATCATCCATCGTTCTGATTACAACAGCCATGACGTTGCATTTCAAATCGCAGAGATGATCTATCAATTCGCAGAAAGCGACCTGACAAAAACGAAAAGAATCCGGCAAAAAGCAGCTGCCTTTGCTGAAAAAGCATTGTGGAAATACTTTATTCAATATTATAAAGAGGCGTATAGGGTGGCGTTAAAAAAATGCTGTTCACACAAAACCTGTCAGGATTATTAATACTGACAGGTTTAAAAATAAGAATATGTTGTAAAACATATATTTTATTTGATCTAAAATTATAACTTTGCAAAATATATTATAAAGCATATTTTTTGACGCCATTTTAACAAACACGTACTTAATATATTAAGTTATGAAAATACAAACAAACTCCGTAAACGACATAAACTGGAAAGAATTAAATGTTAAATCCTGCCTTCCTGAAAGCGTAAAAAAGCTGGATAAAATTGCTCGTAATATTTGGTGGGTATGGAACAGCGATGCGAAAAACATGTTTCGGACCATCGACAAAGAGGCATGGAAAGAAGCTGGTTCAAATCCGATTCAATTACTAAACATCCTCACACACGAACAGCTTATTGCCCTTGGAAAAGATGCTGCTTTTATTAAAAAACTGGATGATATCTACGACAGGTTTACCAACTACATCAACACACCTTATAATACCCAAAAACCATCCATCGCTTATTTCAGCATGGAATACGGTCTGACTGAAATCCTGAAGATTTACTCGGGTGGATTGGGTGTATTGGCAGGTGATTACCTGAAAGAGGCAAGTGATTGTGCCATCGACATGACGGCAATTGGTTTTTTATACCGGTATGGATACTTCACCCAGTCGCTTTCGGTTGACGGACAGCAAGTGGCTGTATATGAACCACAGAACTTCAACTCCCTACCTATTAAACAAGTTAAAAACGAAAACGACCAGCCGCTGATTGTAGAGGTTCCTTACCCGGACAGAATAGTGTATGCCTACCTCTGGAAAGTGTCTGTCGGCCGCATCGCATTGTATTTGCTTGACACAGACAATGACATGAACAACGAATTCGACCGTCCAATCACCCACCAACTTTATGGAGGCGACTGGGAACACCGACTAAAGCAGGAAATCATGTTGGGTATCGGTGGCATGTTGGCATTGAAAAAGCTGGGAATTGAGAAACAGGTTTATCACTGCAACGAAGGTCATGCTGCACTCATTAACGTGCGACGATTAGTTGATTATATCGCTTCCGGACTTACTTTCAATCAGGCATTGGAAGTCGTTCGTGCAAGTTCTCTTTATACGGTTCACACCCCGGTTCCTGCTGGTCACGACAGTTTTACAGAAGATCTCTTCATGAAGTACATGAGCGCTTATCCTGCTAAACTGCAAATCAGTTGGGATGACTTTATCGACATGGGAAGAGAACATCCGGGCAATAAGGAAGAAAAATTCTCGATGAGCGTATTTGCCTGTAATACCAGCCAGGAAGTTAACGGCGTGAGCTGGCTGCACGGAAAGGTTTCTCAGGAAATGTTCAATCCGATCTGGAAAGGTTATTTTCCACAGGAACTCCATGTTAATTATGTGACGAATGGCGTACACCTGCCAACCTGGACAGCTTCAGAATGGAAAAAAGTATATGAAAAATATTTTTCTCCTGAATTTTATAATGACCAGTCGAATCCCAAAATCTGGCAAGCCGTGTACCAGATTCCCGATCAGGTTATCTGGGATACGCGCATGTTCATGAAAAACAGATTGGTTAATTTCATCAAAGAACAATTTGAGGATAACTGGTTTAAAAATCAGGGAGATCCCTCGCGCATTGTTTCCATTCTCGACTCCATCAATCCGAATGCGCTCATCATCGGTTTCGGTCGCCGGTTTGCTACCTACAAACGGGCGCATTTACTGTTTACTGATCTGGAAAGATTGGAAAAAATCGTCAACAACCCGCAAAAACCGGTTCAGTTTCTGTTTACCGGAAAAGCACACCCTGCTGATGGAGGCGGACAAAACCTCATCAAACGCATCGTTGAGATTTCTCGTATGCCCCAGTTCCTGGGTAAAATTATTTTCCTCGAAAATTACGACATGCGGTTGGCCAAACGGCTGATTTCCGGGGTGGACATCTGGTTGAACACCCCTACCCGTCCGCTTGAAGCTTCAGGCACATCTGGAGAAAAAGCCCAGATGAACGGTGTGTTAAACTTCTCCGTCTTAGATGGCTGGTGGTTGGAAGGTTATGTTAAAGGGGCTGGTTGGGCATTAACCGACAAACGCACGTACGAAAATCAGGAACATCAGGACCAGCTGGATGCTGCCACCATTTACAGCATGCTGGAAAATGAAATCATCCCACTGTACTACGCCAAAAATACCAAAGGTTTTGCTACAGAATGGATTCAGTACATCAAAAATTCCATTGCACAAATCAACCCGAGGTTTACCACCAAAAGGATGATAGATGAATACCTGAACAAATTCTATTTTAAATTAGCTAAACGCTCGGCTATGCTGAAAGAAAATAACTTCGCTAAAGTCAGAGAGATTACAGCATGGAAAGAAAACATGGCATCCAAATGGCATGAAATTGAAGTGCAGCAGATCAACATCCCGGATTCATTAATCCACAATCCGCATGTGGGGGAAGACTACAAACTTGAAGTGGTAATCGACACCAAGGGTCTGAACGACAAAGGCATTGGAATTGAATTAGTCGTGGTGAGAAAAGACAAAAACAACAAAGAACTGCTGCATGATGTGGAAGAACTGAACTTAGTTCACACGGAAGGATCGAAAATGCATTTCAGCATGGATTATCAGATGAATCTGGCCGGCTCATTCAAATATGCGTTCCGGATGTTCCCAAAAAACGAGGATCTGCCACACCGCCAGGATTTCTGCTATGTGCGCTGGATTTAAAGGCGTTTACTAAGCCGAAGCACCATTTCACTTTTCCAGGAAGCGAAAGTTCCCTGCATAATTTGTTTGCGAGCTTCGCCCATGAGCCACAAATAAAAGGCTAAGTTGTGGATGGATGCTATCTGCATGGCAAGCAACTCTCTGCTGATAAAAAGATGACGTAAATATGCTTTGGTGTAGGCATGATCCACATAGGAAGTACCATTTACATCCAACGGAGAAAAATCGTTTTTCCATTTCTCGTTCCGCATATTCATAATCCCTTCGGAAGTAAAAAGCATCCCATTGCGTCCGTTGCGGGTTGGCATAACACAATCAAACATGTCCACACCCCTCTCGATGGCTTCCAGGATGTTTTGAGGCGTTCCGACCCCCATCAGGTAACGGGGTTTATCTTTGGGTAGTATTTCGTTCACCACCTCAATCATTTCATACATTTTTTCCGTTGGCTCTCCTACCGCCAATCCGCCAATCGCATTTCCTTCTCGTCCCAGTGACGCCACAAATTCGGCTGACTGCCTCCTTAAATCCGGATAGACACAGCCTTGTACAATCGGGAAAAAAGTTTGCGAATAGCCATATTTAACTTCTGTCTCATCAAAACGCTTCACACCTCTTTTCAACCACTGATGGGTTAATGCCAATGATTTTTTAGCATATTCATATGGCGCATCACCGGGGGGACATTCATCAAAAGCCATCATGATGTCGGCACCAATCACCCGCTGAATATCCACCACATTCTCTGGCGTAAACAAATGTTTACTCCCATCAATGTGAGAACGAAAATGAGCCCCTTCTTCTTTCAGTTTCCTGTTCGCAGACAACGAAAAAACTTGATAACCACCACTATCAGTCAGAATTGGCCTGTCCCAGCCGTTAAATTTATGCAAACCACCAGCCTGTTCCAACACTTCCAATCCCGGGCGCAAATACAGATGATAAGTATTTCCCAGAATGAGTTGGGCTTTGATGTCTTCCTTCAGTTCATGAAAATGCACTGCCTTCACCGATGCCACCGTCCCTACCGGCATGAAAATCGGCGTTTCAATCGTCCCATGATCCGTGCTTATCACTCCCGCTCGGGCGTTTGAATGGGGGTCGGTATGTTGGAGGGTAAAGTTCATTTTGTTTTCTTGAAATCAAAACTCTTGCGTCTAGCAATAAATAAATCCCTTTAAACCTGTCAGGATTGACAATCCTGACAGGTTTAGCATGGTTATATAAAATCATTTTATCACAATAAAGTTTCTCAAAATTCGCTCCCCCACATCACCCGATTTCTCGGGGTGGAATTGTACGGCATAGAAATTATCTTTCTGAATAGCGGAACTGTATTGTTGGATATAGTTGGTAGTTGCAATGGCGTTCTCACATTTTTCGACATAATAACCATGCACAAAATACATGAATGACGCCTCATCAACTCCTTCAAATAAAGGTGATCTAAGGGATGTGATATTATTCCAACCTATTTGAGGCACTTTAAAATCTTTTACTTCCGGGAATCTGAGTACACGTTGATCAAATATTCCCAAACATTCGGTATTATTTTCTTCTGAAAAAGCACACATCAGCTGCATACCCAGACAAATACCCAGTACCGGTTGTTTAAGCGATTTTATCAACTCCACCATGCCCCGTTGTTCGAGGTATTGCATAGCTGAAGAAGCCTCACCAACTCCGGGAAAAATTACACGATCGGCATTACTGATTTCATCATGATTGTCTGTAACGACAGCATGAACACCTATTCGCTCTAAAGCAAACAGTACCGAACGAATATTACCGGCGTTGTATTTGATAATAACCGTTTTGCTCACGGAATAAGTCGATTTGTTTTTGTATCGGGAAAAACAACAACAGGTTTGAAAGTCCTGGCTTCTTCCATCTCCATCATCGCGTACGCCATGATGATGACAACATCTCCGGGCTGTACCAGACGAGCTGCCGCACCATTGATACAAATAACACCCGAACCTCTTTCTCCTGCAATGACATAAGTTTCAAATCTGGCTCCGTTGCTATTGTTAACCACTGCTACCTTTTCGTTGGCAATAATATTCGACGCATCCATTAAATCCGCATCAATGGTAATACTGCCAATATAATGCAAGTTGGATTCGGTAATCGAAACCCGATGAATTTTTGATTTTAATACTGTTACGAACATCTGATATTATCTATTAACCTTACATCCCCGCAATAAACTGCAATGCAACCTACCGTAGGTTCATTCCAGCTTTTTGCCGGCTGCAGGGTTTTTGTATTGACGATTTCAAAATATTCAAGTTCTAATCCCTGAATCTGATAAATCTCATTTTTAACCCATTGTTTTAACTTTTCGGGGGTATATGTGGGTACAAAGTTACGACATTCGACCAAAACTTTTGATATTCCAACGGCAATATTTCGCTGTTCCGGCGTTAATCTTTCATTACGACTACTCATAGCTAGCCCGGATTCTTCTCTAACAATCGGACAATCAACTATTTCAACATCAAAATTCAGAAGTTCAGTCATGCGATGAATAATCGCTAATTGCTGAAAGTCTTTTTCCCCGAAATAAGCTTTACCCGGTTTTACCAGTTTAAAAAGCTTACTTACAACCTGAACTACCCCGTTAAAATGGCCAGGCCGGAATGTTCCTTCCATTACTTGATCCAGCCCCCCAAAGTCAAACTCAAAATGCTTGTTTAACTCTTCATTCGAATATATTTCTTCTTTTGAAGGGGCAAAAACCAAATCACATCCGGAAGCCTGCAATAAAGCGACATCCTTTTCGAGATTACGCGGATATTTCTGCAGATCAGCGAGGTTGTTAAACTGAGTGGGATTCACAAAAACACTCACAACTGTATAATCATTGTCAGTAACAGCTTGTTTAACCAGACTGATATGACCTGCATGCAATGCGCCCATGGTGGGCACAAAGCCGACACTTTTTTCTGAAGCATGAACTTCAAAAAGTATTTTTTCTAATTTGTCAATTGTATTTACGATTAGCATAACGCTTGTTTTTAGGCAATTCATAAAAGTCCGCAAAATTACAAAAACTTATCGGGATTCATCAGGAAAAAACTTATTCCAATTTTTTTTTGTATCTTTGCATATTCATTATTAAAATATTAAATAAGCAAGGCTTATCGTTTTCATGAAAAAAACCAATAAAGTTTTATACATTTCTCAGGAAATCTTTCCTTATTTACCGGAATCTTCAATTGCGAATATGGGCAGGTATTTGCCACAGGCTGTTCAGGACAGGGGACGAGAAACCCGCACCTTCATGCCTAAGTTCGGTTTGATAAATGAACGCAGAAATCAATTACACGAGGTGATCAGATTATCGGGTATGAATCTCATTATCGACGACACCGATCATCCGCTGATTATTAAAGTTGCCTCCATACAGGCTGCGCGCTTACAAGTATATTTCATCGACAACGACGATTTTTTCCAACGGAAACATACCATCAGCGATGAAAACGGAGAAGAATTTGAAGACAATGACGAAAGAACTATATTTTTCGTTCGCGGAGTCATGGAAACAGTTAAAAAACTACGCTGGACGCCCGACGTAATACACTGTTTGGGTTGGATGACCGCCCTGGCACCCCTGTACATTAAAAAGGCATACAACCAGGACCCTTTTTTTAAAAACTCAAAAGTAATTTATTCGTTGTTTGCCGACGACTTCAAGAATCCTTTCAGAGATCTGTTTGCTGACAAACTATTATTGGAAGGAATTGAAAAGAAAGATCTGGAGCATTTACAGGGAAGTGAAATCGATTATGTTGCACTGAGTAAATTAGCTATTGATTATTCAGACGGCATCATCCAATCGGTTCCGGAAACCAATACTGAAATATTGAAATATATAAAAGAAAAAGGAAAAAAATTCCTGCCTTACAAACATGATGAAGACTATGCTGATGATTATGTTCGATTTTACGATAGTGTTAGTTAATTAAAAGATTTAAAAGATTTATTTACATCTTTTTTATATGAAAAACCGCATCACGACGCTTTTTGCCTCTTTTTTGATTCTTATCACTGCCTGCAACGATAGTAACATAACTGACATGGGAAGTAACATTCAACCTCCCGGAGATAAAATCCTTGTTGATCAGAAAAGATTCGACATCAGGTCTGAAAACTATTTCGTTAATTTTATGTATTCACGACCCGACTCATTTTTACTGGGTACTTTTTATGACAAAAATTATGGAACTGTTCATGCTGATATTTTTGCTCAGGTTGAACACCCCAAGAACCATATTTATCCACCCAACACCACACCGGATTCTATTCTGTTGGTAATGTATTACCGGAAATACTTCGGGGATAAACATGCTCCCATGCATGTGAGTGTTTATGAGATGAATAAAGCAACTTTCAATTTTTCAACTCCTTATCCCACCAACCTGAATCCTGATCATTATGTTGACAGGACGAACCAATCATTGTTAATAGGAGAAAAAACTTTTACTGCCGTTGATGCCAAAGGAAAAGCGGATTCTACCTATGTGGTTATCAAACTTTCCAATGAATTCATGCAACGTTTTACAAATATTGATCCTGTTATCTACACGAAAGATTCATTATTCCTGGATTTTTTCAAAGGTCTGTATATTACCACCGATTTCGGGTCCGCATCCATGTTGTACATTCGTCAGATTGACATGGAGTATCATCACAGTTATACCTACACAACAAAAAAAATTTCCGGACAGGATTCTATTGTGAAGGTAAATGTTTCTGTATCTTTCCCGGCCAACAGTTGGGTGCGTCAGGTAAACAGGTTCCTGCATCCTGATAAAAACAGTATTATCAGTCAGCTTGAAAGCCAACCCGAGCAGATACACCACATTTCATCACCGGCTAATATTTACACCCGCATCAGTTTGCCGATTAAAAAAATGCAGGAGGATATGGAAAGTGACGTATCGAAAAGACTGACTATCAACAACGCAAAGCTAAGGGTTGACATCAACAACCTGAACGAAGAAAATTTTCCTCAGCCGATTCCATCAAATGTGATGCTGATTAGAGAGTCTTCACTCAACAGGTTTTTCGCCAAGAGAGAACTCCCTTCAGATACGTGTGCGATTTTAGGCTCTTATGCTTACGAAAAAAACAGTGATACCGGACAAACCGATTATTACTATTCTTTTGATATTGCCGGATTAATTGCTCACGAATTCAAACAAGCAAAAATAAACAACACGACACCACCAGAAAAAACCGACTTTTTATTGGTGCCTGTCAGGATAAAGACAAACAGCGGTGGCAGTGTTACAGCAGTTTCACAGCAGTTTTTGCTCAACGCTGTAACCATTTGCGGAGGTAACCACCCTAAAAAACCCATCAAGGCCAATGTTGTATTCAGCTTGTTTTAATTGGAAATTCCCCGATAAAACCCACATTAAAAGCAATTTATTGGTATATTAATTTTTTTTTATACCTTTGCAGCCGCAATTTTTTAATCAATATAATGTCTAACCTACTAATTTATTAGTAACAAAAATTCAGAAATGAAAGAAAACCTGGAACCGGCTGAAGAGCCGAAAACAAACCCGGAAGAAGCAACCCCGGTTGTTGAATCCACACCTGCTGCTGCAGAAAAAGAAGAACCCACTGAGCCTGTAGCTGAAACAGAAGAAGTTAAAGAAGCTGCATCTGTAGAAGTTATTGAAGAAGCACCTGCCAAAAAGGCCGAAGCACCTGCAGCACCCGTTGCAGAAGAAGAATTTGACTGGGATGCTTACGAAAAAGGAGACGCTTTGAGCGCAACAGTCAGAGAAAAACTCAAAAACATTTATGACAACACACTCAATGCTATTAAAGACAAAGAGGTGGTTGAAGGTACGGTTATTTCGATTAATAAACGTGAAG
>Ga0265294_10008269_pt1 | contig 12182 bp, 9 predicted proteins | sample MunlanPumphouse3_FD_192504 | JGI IMG/M metagenome (GOLD analysis project Ga0265294, IMG submission 192504) | Groundwater microbial communities from a municipal landfill in Southern Ontario, Canada - Pumphouse #3 | ecosystem: Environmental > Aquatic > Deep subsurface > Groundwater | place... | reverse complement strand
ATCGTCATCTGTATCGGTGTCGTCCGCATCATTATCGTCATCTTTATCCCCTTCATCGACTTTTGTTCCACCAGTAGTAACATCATCAGAATCTAAGTTATTAATACTATTTTTATTAACTGTTTCCGTAGTTTCACTATATAAGAAAGTATAGTAAACAAGGTTATTTTCTTGATCTTTAAAATTTACTTTGATTGCTTTAGAAAAAGTGTTGTTTTCATAAACGATTTCTTCTCCTGTAGCAAAAGTAAATATACTAGAGGTAATAGTTTCGTTACTATTAATAATTGAATCAGCTTCTTTAAGAATAGTGGTTTTTAAGTACTCTAATGTATTAGCATCTAAAGTATCATTGTAATCATTCATGTCATAACCGCTTCTAAGCGAGTTAATTTTTGAAGCAGGAGTCAAGCTTACTTTGCTAAGCAAATTTAAAGATGCGCTGGCTTCAAAATTAAACTTATTGATAATACTTGCAGTGGAACTTGTTTCATCTTTAGTAACGCTATTTGTATTATTACAACTAACAATCATCGAACCAAAAGCGATAGTGCTTAAGGCAACAACTAATAATTTTTTCTTCATAATTAAGTCCTCCATTTTTTGAACTTACACTATAAATACGATTGAAGTCGTTGTTTTGTTGGAATTATTTATATTTTTCTTATTTTTTTGATGTGGCATAAATGCGAATTGATAAATATATATGATTATATCGTATGTATTTAAATTTCGATAATTAAAAAATTCTTTTAAATAATTTCTTAAATATTCGACATATTTTCAATTTTTATCGAAAAGAATGCAATTTTTTAAAATATTTAGCACTCAATGCTTTACAGTGCCAAAAAATGCATTATAATAATAACGATATCAATTTTTGGAGGAATATTAAAATGATTGAAACAAAAGAATTTGAAACTGAAAGTAAACAACTTTTAAACTTGATGATTAACTCAATTTATACGAATAAAGAAATTTTTCTTCGTGAGTTAATTAGTAATGCAAGCGATGCGATTGATAAGTATAAATATATCTCGCTAAACAGTAAGGGAAAGTATCCACAAAAAGATTATGAAATTAATCTTGCTCTTGATAAGAAAGCTAGAACTATAACTATTAGCGATAATGGTTTAGGAATGAATAAAGATGATTTAATTAATGATCTTGGTACAATTGCAAAAAGTGGTAGTAAAGACTTTGTAACAAAGTTTGCAAAAGCCACAAAAGCCGCAACTGATGCTAAAAAAGATGATGCAAAGAAAGATGAACAAAAAGATGCTGAATTAAATATTATTGGTCAATTTGGTGTTGGTTTCTATAGTGCTTTCATGGTTAGCAAGAAGATTGATGTTATAACTAAAAAATATGACTCTGATAAAGGTTATAAGTTTAGTAGTGATGGCGTAAAAACATACACTATTGAAGAAGATAATTCTTTAAAAGATAGTGGAACAACGATTGTTCTTTATTTAAAAGATGATACTGATAATGAAGATTATGGCAATTATCTTGAAGAATTTACCATTGAAGATTTAATTAAGAAATATAGTGATTATATTCGTTATCCAATAAAGATGAATGTTACAACTCAAAAACCAAAGCTAGATAAAGATGGCAAAGAAATTAAAGATCAATATGATGATGTTGTTGAAAATAAGACTTTAAATAGCATGATTCCTCTTTGGAAGAAAAATAAGAAAGATGTAACTGATGAAGAATTAAATAGTTTCTATAAGAGTAAATTCGGAGATTATGAAGACCCATTCGCATCTTTATTTATTAATGTCGATGGTGTAATTAGCTATAATGCTCTTGTCTATATTCCAAGTCATGCTCCATATAATCTCTATAGTGAGAATTATGAAAAAGGCTTAGATTTATATTCAAAAGGAATTTTCATTAAAGAGAAATGTAAGGAGTTAGTCCCAGATTATCTTAAGTTTATCAAAGGTGTGGTTGATAGCGAAGATTTTGATTTAAATATCTCTCGTGAAATGTTACAAAATTCTCCAGTTCTAAGAAGAATTAATGATAATATTGAAAAGAAAGTTATTGAAAAATTAAAAGATATTGAATCAACTGATTTTAATAAATATGTTAACTTCTATAAGAATTTTGGAGACCATATAAAGTTTGGTATTTATTCATCTTATGGACAAAAGAAAGACTTACTTGTTGATTTGCTTGTCTTCCATTCTCTTAATTCAAAAGATGACGAGTTTATTACTTTAAAACAATATAAAGACAAGATGGTTAAAGATCAAAAGAATATTTATTATGTTAGTGGAAAATCTCTTGATGCAATCAAGCTTTTACCACAACTCGAAAAATATAGAAAGCAAGGAATCGATGTCTTATTCTTAACTGAAAATATTGATGAATTCGCTTTAACAATGATGAAAGATTATGCAAAAGTTGAGTTTAAAAATATAACCAATGAATCAAGCGAATCTATGTCGACCGAAGAGAAGGATAAGATTACAACTTTGGAAGCTACTAATAAACGAATTATTGATGATTTAACTGAATCACTTAAAGGTAAAGTAGATAAAGTTACTTTCTCAACAAAACTTGTTGATTCGCCAGTTTGTATTACAACCAAAGACAATTATAGTTTGAACATGGAAGAAACTCTTAAAAACGATCCATCAAATAAGAACAATCCAGATATGTATAAAGCAACTAAAGTTCTTGAAATTAATCCAGAGCATGAATTATTCAAAGCTATTTCAACTTTAACTAATGATGATGATATCAAAAAGTATGGTTCGATTTTATATGATGAAGCGATGTTGCTTGAAGGATTAGATGTTGAAGATAAAGCTGGTTTTGTTAAGAATTTAAATGAATTAATGCTTAAAAATATTAAAAAGTAGTCAAATTCATTTAATCTAAAAAAGGAGGCTAAAGAATCAAACTTTAGCCTTTTTTAGTGGAGAATTATTATTTTTAAAAATTTGAAAATTGTTTAGGTTATAATTAAGTAGTTATTTAGGAGATTTTTAGCGTATGAGTGAAATACATTACTTACCAAAAGGTGGGAAAATTAGTTTAGTTGCTCCAAGTTTTGGTTGTGCAACTGAACCATATAAAACGAGATTGAGAGCAGCAATTAAAAACTTAAAAAGTTTAGGCTATAAAGTTAGTGTTGGACCAAATTGTAGAATTCAAAAAGTAAACACTAGAAGCAACAAACCTCGCCTCTGTGCGAAAGAATTCATGGATGCTTATAAAAGCAATAGTGATTGCATTATTAGTGTTGGTGGCGGCGAAACAATGTGTGAAATTTTACCATTTATTAAATTTGATGAACTTAAAAAATTACCACACAAATTCTTTATGGGATTTAGTGATAACACAAATTTAACTTACACACTTACAACAATTTGTGATATCAAAACAATTTATGGGGTTTGTGCTCCAACATTTGCCTACAAATTAGAATACGATTCTTTAGATGCCTTAAATTTATTAACTGGGAAAATTAAAGAGACAAAAGGATATCCAGTTTTTCAAAGATATCCAAATGTTGATGTAGACCCAATTAAAGAACCTTTAGCACCTTGCAATTTTAGTGAGCCTAAAGTAATTAGACTAAATCCAAAAAATGTTGATTTAGATTTAACCGGGATTTTGATGGGTGGATGTATCGATTGCTTACTTAATATTTGTGGAACCAAATTTGATAAAACTAAAGAATATCTTGAACGTCATAAAGAAGAAGGCTTTATTTGGTTCTTAGAATCTTGCGATTTAAATAGTATCGATATAGAGCGTGCTTTGTTCCAATTAAAGATGGCAGGTTGGTTTAAATATACTAGAGGTTTTATCTTTGGCAGACCAATGCATTACAAAGAAAAAATGTTTAATGAAGACCATTACCGAGCTATAAGAAATATCATTAATCCAATGAAATTACCTTATGCTGTTGATATTGATTTAGGACATTTACCTCCAACCATGCCTATTGTCACTGGTGCGAAAGCTCACGTAACAACAAAAAATGGAAATATTTTTGTTAAATATTTAGACCTCTAAAATAATTTAAAAAAGTGGTGTCGCATGTATGCGAGACCACTTTTTTTGTAGGTTAAAGTAAGAGCATAAATGCCACATTGGTAAATTTCGCATTATTTTTTAAACAAAAATCGTAATTATCGAACTTTTTACCTTAAAGAAATGTTTAAATTATGTATAATATTTATGGGTCTTTAATTATGGAAAAAAATTACGATATTATTATAGTTGGTGCTGGTCCTTGCGGAATATTCGCAAGTTATGAACTTAGCAAATTAAATAAGAATTTAAAAATACTTTTAGTTGACAAAGGATATGATATTTATCATCGTTCTTGTCCAATTTTAAAAGGCAAAATTAAACAATGTCCACAAGATATATACGGCAAGAGCGGATGTTTTCCTGCTTGTTCAATGACAAATGGTTTTGGTGGATGCGGAGCTTATAGTGATGGAAAGTTTAATATCACTAGTGAATTTGGTGGTTGGCTAACTGATTATCTTGATAACGATACTGTTCTCGATTTGATTAAATATGTTGATAGTATCAACCTTGCGCATGGCGCACCAAAAGAAGTCACTGATCCTTATACTCCTGAAGTTGAAGAGATTGAAAGAAAAGGAATTGCGGTTGGTTTAAAACTTTTACGTAGCCAAGTTCGTCATTTAGGAACTGAAGTAAATTTAAAAGTTTTAGAGTCTATTTTTGAAGAATTAAAAACGAAAATTGATATGCAATTTTCGACTGAAATCGAGGATATAATTGTTGATAAGAATAATCAAATAACTGGCATCATTACGAATAAAAAACAAGTTATTAATGCTAAATATGTTCTTCTTTCGGTTGGTAGACCAGGTGCTGAATGGTTATCAACTATCATGAAAAAACATAAGATTAATGTTTCGAATAATCGTGTTGATATTGGCGTAAGAGTCGAAACAAATGATATTGTCATGAAGGATATTAACAAATATCTTTATGAAGGAAAATTTGTTTATAACACTAGTGTTGGAACAACTGTTCGTACATTCTGCAGTAATCCATCAGGACATGTGGTTTTAGAAAATGATGGCAATGTTGTTACGGTTAACGGACATGCTTATAACGATTCTAGTTTAGGTAGTGAAAATACAAACTTTGCTTTACTTGTCTCACATGAATTTAGTGAGCCATTTAAAGATTCTAACGAATATGCGCGTGAAATCGCTAGTTTAGCAAATAAACTTAGCGGTGGAACGGTAATTGTGCAAAAGTTTGGTGATATCCTTGAAGGAAGAAGATCAACTCCAAAACGTATTAAAGAAGGTTTTGTTAAACCTACTTTAAAAGAAGCTGTTCCTGGAGATTTATCTTTGATTTTACCTTATAAAACGCTTCAATCACTTATTGAAATGGTGAAAGCACTTGATCACGTTACTCCTGGTATTGCAAATATGCATACGCTTTTCTATGGAGTAGAAGCGAAGTTTTATAGCGATAAAATCGAATGTAATAACAATTTTGAAACCAAGATTAAAAATTTATATATTGGCGGTGATGGAGCGGGAATTACCCGCGGACTCGCACAAGCTGGTGCAAATGGCGTTTATATAGCGCGAGATATTATTAAAAAAGTGGAGCAATAATTATGGATTTAATTTTTATAGATGCAAGTGGAAATTTTAGTTTAAATGGTTTATTAGATTTTATTCTAACAACCTTACTTCTTTGCCTTGTAGTATTCTTTGTTCTCTATTTTGTAAAAAGAAAGTTTCCATTTTATACAACAGTTGGTCTTGCTTCAGTTATTTTAGTTTCTTGCTTATTTGAATTTAGGTATCTTGAATCAATTGCCGCAATTGCTCTAGCAGTTACTTCAATTATTTATCTAGTTGCAAATATGGCAGAGACAAGATCACTTGTGGCTAATAGATTTATTGCTCCTAAGAAGATTAGAAATACAATCGTAAAAGAAAAAGATGAAGTTAAAACTTTTGATAAAGAAGCACTTTATAAAACTGTTAATGAAGCGGTTTTATATCTTTCAAAACATAAGATTGGTGCAATCATGACCCTTGAAAGAAAAGATAAACTTGATAATTTTATCAAAAATGGTTCTGTCTTGAATGCTCCTGTTACTTATGAATTATTAATTACAATATTCTATCCAGGAACGAGATTACACGATGGAGCCGTTGTTATTAGAGATGATGAAATTATCGCAGCAAGTGTTTACTATACGCCTACTACTAAACCATTAATTGGAAAATATGGTAGCAGACATAGAGCAGCAATTGGTGTTAGTGAAATTTGTGATGCAGTTACGGTTGTTGTTAGTGAGGAGACTGGAAGAATCTCTATTGCTTATAATGGAGAACTTGAAGGTTATGGACCTGATAACTTCTACAAAGCGTTTGGTAATATCATGAGCGAAACTGAAAGTACCGACAATGCGACAATTGAAGGAGATTAAAATGGACGAGAAAAGAAAAGAAGAACTTGAAAAGGAAAAGTTTCAAGAATATTACGACTTTATAATTAAAGTTTTATCAATTGCTAAAGTTGGTCGAGTTTTTTCAAAAGATTTATATGCTCTTGATAATTATGAACAACTTGAAAAACTTGCGATGGATGAACTTGAAAATTTTGAGCATGTTAAATTTAATAAACCTGATATGTTTACGCGAGAAATCTACCCAACTCCAAGTGTTTCGGTAAGAACTTGTGTTTTTAACGAAAAAGGTGAAGTTTTGATGGTTAGAGAACATCCAGAAGAAAGATATAGTTTACCTGGCGGGTGGTGTGATCTTTATGATGCACCTAGTGAAGCAGCAAAAAATGAATGCGAACAAGAAGCTGGAGCAACTATTAAGAATATGAAGTTAGTTGGAATTTTAAATCGTACACCATTTAAGGTATTTCCTGCGGGAACACCTTTACATAAATCAGTTCCAGAATATGCGATTATTTTTAGGGCCGATTTAGATGGCGAGCTTAAAGAACATCTTTATGAGACGGATGATGTAAAATTCTTTAAGGTGGAGGAATTACCTCCACTCAGTAAAAAAGTTACTGATGATGAAGTAAAGAAGATGATTTTAGCAGCAAAAGATGGTAAGGTAATATTTGACTAATTTTAAAGGAGATAGATATGTCAACACACATTAGAGATAACGCACATTTTGCGAAAACAGTTTTGATGCCAGGAGATCCATTAAGAGCGAAGTATATTGCGGATACTTATTTAAAAAATGCGAAAAAAGTAACGGATGTTAGAGGTATTTTAGGATATACAGGTCTTAATAAAGATGGTAAAGAAATTAGTGTTATGGCTAGTGGTATGGGTTGCCCATCAATTGGTATTTATTCCTATGAATTATTTGCTTATTATGGAGTCGAAAATATAATTCGTATTGGAACATGTGGTTCCTTAACTGAAGAATGCCATATTGGAGACGTTATTTTAGGAACTAGTGCTTGCTCGAATAGTGGATTTAGTAGTCAATACGCTATTAAAGGCGTAACAATGTCACCAGTTTGTGATTTTGGTCTACTTTATAAAACTTATAACAACGCTGTTAAACTTAATATTCCAGTTCATGTGGGGCCAATTTTAAGTAGTGATGTTTTCTATGGTGAAGATACAGATCAAAATATTCAAATGAGCAATATGGGAATTATTGGCTGCGAAATGGAAGCCTATGCTTTATATTTAAATGCTATGCAACTTCATAAACATGCGCTTTGTATATTAACTGTTAGTGATAAACTTGTTGGAACGAAAGAAAAAGATTTAACACAAGAAGAAAGACAAACTAAATTAACAAATATGTTTGAACTTGCTTTAACCCTTGTTGATTAATTAGGAGGATATTTTTATGACAATGGAAGAACTATTAAGAATCATTTTTATTGTAATATGTGTATTACTTGTTTTACTCTTAATTTTTCTTGTGCTTTTTCCATTTATTAAAAGAAATTATATCTTCCATCATTTTAAGAAAATTTATTATAAAAAAGTAAATCAAATTGTTCTCGATAATGATTATTTATTAATTAATAATCTTGTATTACGAGACCATAATGGTGTTATTTGTAGTATTGATCACTTAATCTTTGCTAATAAATATATCTATGTTATAAAAGACAGGTATTATCGAGGTGGAATTAGCGGAAACGCTAATGATAATGTTTGGTTCTTCTATGGTAAAAAAGGTGTGAAAGAAGAATTTGAAAATCCAATGCATATTAACGAGAAACGTATTCAAAAACTTGCTAATATTACTCATTTCGATAAAGATTATTTTGTTTCAATTGTTTTAATTAATAAAGATTGCATCGTTAAAAATTTAAAAAGTTTAAATAGTGGAAAATCTTTTATTGTCCCTTATAACCAACTTAAATCTTTAATTAAAACTATTGAAGCGAGAGACGTCCCACCAATTGAGCAAAAAGGACTTGAAAAAGCCGTACTTGAAATTGCCCAGCTTAAAGGGAAGATTGTAAATGATGAAATCGAATAATGAATTAACTGTTGTCTATTCTAAGTTTAGAAAAAACGCGCCAACAACCTTAAGGTTTAGCGCGGTTATTTCTTTTGTAGTCATAGTTTTATATGCTTTTGCGGCTTTAATACTAAATAGTATCGCTAGCGATACTTTTAATTATTTTGAACTTTTAGTAACCATAATATTTATTGTTTGTCTTGTTTTACTCCTTCAACCATTTATATATAGCTATTTTGCGACAAATATCGTCTTAAATAGTAATAGTGATCATCAAGTAGGGATGGCTGAATTTTTTAGAGGATATGGAATTGGTAGTCGTAAAGGCTTAAATTCTTTACTCTATATTCCATCAAACTTAATTTATTCATTGCTGGTTTATTTTATTAGTTTTATTGCTTTTACTTTTATTACTTGGGGATTACTTTATTCCTTTAATAGTAGTTACACAAATTTACTTAATGAGATGATGGCGTTTGCCCAAAACTCCGATACCGCGGGTTTTAATGATTTAATTAATTCAAATGCAAGTCTAATTAATCCAATTAATTTAGTAGTGGAATTCTTATCAACTTTACTTGGATTTTATTATTTCATGCATAAGATTGGTGTCAATATCTTTAAGTATTATTTACTTGCCTTTGCTGGAGGAACTAGCAAACGTGTTTACCATATGATTTTTAAAGGAACAATTAAAGATCATCAAAAAGATTTTTATAAACATTACTATAGTGTAAGTTGGATTTATACAGTGATAATTTTAGTTACTTATAGTGCAACTTATTTCTTAATTTATTTTTTAAATACTAAGAGTAGTTCTTTTATTTTAATTGCTTTAACTTCAATTGTTGTAAGTGTTTTATTTATTCTTCCATTCTTACCAATACTTTTTAATTTATATGATGAGATGGGTGAAAGATATGGAACTTACTTTATATCAAGAATGCGTAAGATGCTTGAAGAACAAGTTGCGCTTCTTAAGCAAAATTTTGATTCTTATAGTGCTGAGCAAAAAGCTCAAGTGAATACCTACGTTAGCTATTTAAACGCCATTAAGCGTCAGGATGAGCTAAATAAGGCTGCACACAAGAAAGATGAAGAGACAAAAAAAGATGAGTCTAAAGAGGATGAAAAGAAAAACGACAAATAATTAAGATTTGGTATTCAATAATTGAAATTGGTTATTCCAAGTTTCTGTACGACGGTTCGATGCCTAGTCCCATAAAAAAAGAGCAAGTCGTTAGACTCACTCAGTCACGTTTATCTGGAGCAGGTGACGGGAATCGAACCCGCGTACTCAACTTGGCAAGCTGATATTCTACCATTGAATCACACCTGCGTGCTTAATTATTCTATATGATGAGACTTAAAATTTCAAGGAGATTTGTATGAACGAATATCAGCTTGCCAATATTATTTTCCCTAACATCAAAAAAACGTTAGAAGACTTAGAAACCCTTTACCCAGAACGTAAACTAAAAGAGGGCGCCAAAGTGACGCGTTTTGCGCCATCACCAACTGGCTTTTTACATACGGGAAGTTTATTTACTTCCCTTGTTGCAAGTAAAATTGCTCGGGACACTGAAGGGGTATTTTTTACCCGTTTAGAAGATACCGATACCAAGCGAGAAGTAGCGGGTAGTGGTGAACTTTTAATTCATCAATTAGCGCGTTTTAATATTGTTCCTGATGAAGGTTATTTAGGCGACACGGAAAAAGGTGCTTATGGTCCTTATAAACAATCAAACCGAAAAGAAATCTATGAGATTGTTATAAAAGATATGATTACTAAAGGTCTTGCTTATCCTTGCTTTATGAGTGAAGAAGATTTAGCTAAATTAAGAGAAGAACAAGATAAAAATAAAGAGATTACTGGGGTTTATGGAAAATATGCCAAATATCGTGATCTTGATCCACTTGAAGCGATTAAAATGATTAAAGAAGGGAAACCTTACGTAATTCGTTTTAAATCTAAAGGAAATCACCTTAATAAAATTAAGGTTCATGATGAAATTAGAGGGGACCTTGAACTCACAGAAAATGATCAAGATATCGTTATTTTAAAAAGTGATGGTTTACCAACTTATCATTTTGCCCATGCGTGCGATGATCATTTTATGCATACTAATCTAGTTACTAGAGGTGAAGAATGGTTACCAAGTTTACCAATTCATATTGAACTATTTAAAGCGCTTGGTTTTAAAGTTCCTAAATACGCTCATCTTCCCGTAATTATGAAGATGGATAATGGGACAAGACGTAAATTAAGTAAACGCAAAGATCCAGAGGCCAGTGTTGATTACTTCTTTAAAGAAGGATATGAACCACAAGCTTTACTTGTATATTTAATGACCATTGCTAATAGTAATTATGAAGATTATATCGTAAGAACTCATGATTATAATTTAGATAATTTTACTTTTAGTTTAAAGAAGATGTCCCTTGATGGAGCATTATTTGATAATGATAAACTTAATTTCTATAGTAAAGAAATCTTAGGTAAGATGACAAAGGTTGAAATAACTGAAAAAGCTTTAGCTTGGAGCAAAGAATATTCACCAGAATTCTATAACTTTATAAATAAAGATAAAGCTCGATTTATGGAAATAATGAATATTGAACGAGAAAAGAAAAATCCAAGAAAAGATTATGCTAAATATAGTGAAATCTATCCACTTATTAAATTCTTTAGTGATGAAGAATATCTTAAGATTTATAAGGATAATAAAAAAGAATTTAATCCTAATATAAATAAGGATGTGATTATTAGTTTCTTAAATGATTATAAAGATAATTACGATGTTAAAAGTGATGAACAAGCTTGGTTTAATAAAGTTAAAGAAATAGCGAGTAAATATAAGTTCTGTGGTGACAATAAAGTTTACAAAGAAAATCCAAGCTTATGGAATGGAAATATTAATGATGCTTGCGAATTAATTCGTATTAGTTTAACTGGTAGAAAAGTTACACCTAACTTATTTTCAATAATGAAGATTCTAACGGACGAAGAGATTAAAGAAAGAATTAATCTTACAATTAAAGATTTAGCTTAACCTACCTTAGTTGGTAGGTTAAGTCTTTTTCTATTTAACTATTTTATTTTAAGACCAATTAATTTATAATCTTACATATGCCCTGGTGGAGAAGCGGTTTAACTCATATCCCTCTCAAGGATACACGCACGGGTTCGAATCCCGTCCAGGGTACCATCAAAAAATTTCATCGATTCTATCGATGTTTTTTTATTTTTTTTAAAAATAATTTATAATTTTTCATAATTCCCTACGATACAACTATTAGGAGGGTCTATTATGGACAAAATATATGAAGGACGTAAAGATTTTGTGACGTATTTAAAGTTAAGTCGACCAGACTATAAACTTTATAATACAGTTTCGGGGAGAACACCTTTTTCAATTGAGTACCAAACGCGAGTACCATTTTTACTTGAAGATAGGAGTTTTCCTAGCGTAGTAGGGACAGCTTTTGATTATTTAGCTAGATTTATGGTGGCGACAGTTATTAAGGATAATAAAGAAGATGTCCTTAAAGATTTAGTAGCTTTTAAAGGTTTAAATTCTTTTGAAGGCGAGATTAAAAAAGAATTTACGAAACATTATGAAGACGCTTTAGAAATTATTAAAATCTATATTCATGATGAAGATGAAATAAGTTTAA
>Ga0265294_10008268_pt1 | contig 12183 bp, 10 predicted proteins | sample MunlanPumphouse3_FD_192504 | JGI IMG/M metagenome (GOLD analysis project Ga0265294, IMG submission 192504) | Groundwater microbial communities from a municipal landfill in Southern Ontario, Canada - Pumphouse #3 | ecosystem: Environmental > Aquatic > Deep subsurface > Groundwater | place... | reverse complement strand
GAAAACACTGTCGATGCCGAATTCTATGCAGTCTATGCAAAAAATCTTTCTGATGACACCACTTTATTCGAACAGAGGAGTTTTGAATATTTTTATGATGAATTGCACTGGGAATACGAGGCATCACTTTTAAATGTCGGAAATTGGGAAGTCTATGTCTATGCGCTGAGCGCTTCAGTCACTCCTGAGACTGACATGTCGGCATCGGTTGCCGTATTACGATCCTGGCATCAAGAAGACGTGGTGGTAGAAGCAAATTCTATAGTGGAATTGAATGCAGATTTTGGCGGAGATGAGTTCTCTGTTGAACAAAAGACGTCGGACCTAGTATTTAATTTTTCCAATATCGAAGATTTATCACCCTATGAATATTTTGTTTTCTCGGGTTTTGACAGGTTTGACGAAAGTACTACCATAGGTGACGGCCATGCCATAGCTCGTGAAGATTCAGAATTTATCGATAAAACGTACGAAATACCGTCAGTCCCTGGAGGAAGATGGCAATTTTCCATTTCCGCCTTCGATAGTGTTCCCCAAATCGATCAGGATGCTCCAAACGTACTTTATACTTGGACTGAATTCGTGAATATCGATGGAGATGCAGTAATAGAAGTTATGCTAGAACAACCCGAGCAATAATTCGGCGGCACAGTAGACGAGCAGCAATGCCATGATCGTCAGGATAATTTTTTCATGTTTCACCATCAGGCGTTTGAACAGATGGCCGAAAAGTGTCCAGCTGACGTTTGCACTGGAACCGGTGATTGTCAGCAATAATGCAAAACATCCAATTTCCCACCACGTACGATAATATGGGAGAATATAGGAACTCATGGCCATAAGTCCGTAAAGCATGATCTTCGGATTGACAAACTGCAGCAAAAATCCCGAAACAAACGACTGGGCTTTCGCTTCGGCGGTAAAATCGGTGCTGCTTCGTATGGTCTTCCAAGCAAGATAGAGAATATACGAAGCCCCAACGACACTCATGATTATCTTTACGTGCGGTATGGTGGCATAAAGCGCCGAACCGGCAAACGCACAGAGTACCATGACGATAAGAAATCCAAAAAATATGCCGACGTTAAATCGTAGCGCTTTGCGCAACCCTACTCTCGCAGCATTATTCAGCGACATGATGTTGTTCGGACCGGGAGTAAAAGTCGAGATTAAAATGAATGTGATGAAGCCACCAATCTGAGGCATAATCAGCATCCTATTGAGTACGTCACCGATGGTCAACTATTTCTCTATATAAAAGTACTAAAGGCCTGACGTCCGGCGGGTCGCATTTTTTTTCCAATTCTGATATAGTCGCTGTTGGTCTTTGTCAGTTTGACGTTTGATACCCTTGCCTTCAAGCGGTGTCATGTTTACTATACAAGAGACACAGCATAGAGAAAGAGGAAATAGCATGGTTGCCGAACAAAACGTACGAGAGTTGGAAAACTCCGCAGTTCAGCTGAGCATCACAGTCCCAAAAGACGAGCTCACTGCAGAATACACCAAAGTGGTGCAGAAATATGTAAAGTCAGTTCAAATCCCTGGCTTTCGCAAAGGTAAGGTTCCCACGTCGATACTAGAACAGAAAATCGGTAGCGGAATGCGCGAAGAAAGCGTCTACAACGTGATAGAAGCTGCAGTAAAAGAAGCGCTCGAGCATGTCGAAGACAAATATCGGCCGCTCCCGTACAGCACTCCGGCATTAGTCGAGGAAGAATCGATAGCCAAAGATCTCGCCGAAGATTTGAAATTCGCCGTTTCCTACGACATCATGCCGATGTTTGAACTGCCTGCCTACACGCAGTTGACCGTCGAGGCCCCCAAAGTTGTCGTTTCCGAAGCCGATCTTACCAAAGAAATCGACCGTCTTCGCGAGCAAAATGCATTGGTCGTCGACAAGTCGGCACCTGTTGCAGAAGGAGACATCGTCACCATCGACTATGTCGAGCTTGATGCCGATGGTAAGGAAGTTGAACAGACAGACCGAAAAGATTTCGTATTTACCGTGGGCTCCAAGATAAATTTCTACCAAATCGACGAAGATGTGATAGGCATGTCCAAAGATGAGGTAAAAACCGTTACCAAGACCTATCCCGACGATTTCGAACATGCCGAATATGCAGGTAAAACCATCACGCTCAAAATTACGCTGAAACAGGTAAAAATCCGAGAGGTACCAGAACTCGACGACGATTTCGCCCAAGACGTAAGCGAACAATACAAAAACGTAGAGGATTTGCAAAAAGCAACTCGGGAAAAACTTGAAGAGTCGCTACAGCATCACCTTGACGAAGTACGCTTAGGTAAAATCATGGACGCAATATTGGCGAATGTCGCCATAACCGTTCCTGCTTCTATGATCGAGGTTGAAGTCGATGCATCCTGGCGCAGATTTGTTTCCCAATCGGGATTGCCCGAAGCACAACTGCTCAAGTATCTCGAATTCCAGGGACAGACGAAGGCAGACTTCACCGCACAATGGAAAGAAGGAGCCGAGCACAACATCAAGACGCAGCTCGTCATGGACAAGATTAAGGAAAAAGAATCGTTTGAAATCGACCAGGCTGAAGTCGATGCAATCGTTGAAAAAGAATTGAAAGATGTCACCGATCCCGATACGAGAGCATACTACGTGCATATGATCGAAGATGACATGAAATTCAAGAAAGTGAACGAGTTCTTGTTGGCCAACAATACCGTAGATGAAACCAGCGAAGTCTCGTATGAAGATTTCATGGCTCAGCACCGGCACTAAGCCAATTAAGATCGCCCATATTGATCGGAGGACCACTCATGTCTCACGCAAAGAATGAAATGTTATCGTCGCTGATTCCTGTTGTTATCGAACACTCTGGCGTGGGAGAACGGTCTTTCGATATCTATTCGAGACTGTTGCGCGACAGAATCATCATCCTGGGCGAACAGATAACACAGGCTTCGGCAAATGTCGTTACCGCACAGTTGTTGTTTTTAGAGTCGGAAGACCCGACAAGAGACATCAGCCTCTATATTAATTCGCCAGGCGGAAGCGTTACCGACGGTCTTGCTATCTATGATACGATGCAGTACATCAAAAGCGATGTGCAGACCATATGTATCGGCCAGGCGGCTTCGATGGCAGCACTATTGCTTGCTGCCGGCCAGCCAGGGAAACGCTACATCCTTCCTTCGGCCCGGGTTATGATTCATCAACCGTGGGGAGGAGTAAACGGCCAGGTATCCGATATCGCAATTCATGCAAAAGAACTGTTGAGAATCAAGCAGCTGACCATCGAATACTTTTCCAACCACACGGGCAAAGAACCCTCCTTAATCGCAACCGATCTTGAGCGGGATTATTTTTTCACCGCTCAAGAGGCGCTGGCCTACGGCCTCGCCGATCACATCATGAGGAGGTGAATATGGCGAGAAACATGCGTGTCTGTTCGTTCTGCGGTCGTAGCTCAAAAGAAGTCAAGCGACTGATCGACGGTCCCGGGGTCGCCATCTGCGAGGATTGCATTCAGACTTGTGTACACATTCTTAAGTCCAATCCCAGCGGTGATGATAAATCAAGCGGGAATCTGGATGAACTACCTACCCCAAAAGAGATACACGAGTACCTCGACGATTATGTAATCGGTCAGGATGATGCAAAAAAAATATTGTCTGTCGCTGTCTACAACCACTACAAGCGAGTGAAATTCCAGGATCGTTTTCAAGAAGACGGTCTGGAAATGGATAAGTCCAATATCCTGCTGATCGGTCCCACCGGAACCGGTAAAACACTGCTGGCCAAAACACTTGCAAGAAAACTAAAAGTACCGTTTGCGATTGCGGATGCCACTACCCTTACCGAAGCAGGCTATGTCGGCGAAGATGTTGAAAATATTTTACTTAAGCTCATCCAGGCTGCAAACGACGACATAAGTGCCGCTGAGAAAGGTATTATTTTCATCGACGAGATCGACAAGATTGCGAAGAAAGGCGAAAACGTATCCATTACACGAGACGTATCCGGTGAAGGCGTACAGCAGGCTCTGCTAAAAATTATCGAAGGTACCGACGCCAGCGTCCCACCGCAGGGCGGTCGCAAGCACCCGAATCAGGAAATGATAAAAATCGATACACGCAATATTCTGTTTATTTGCGGCGGCGCGTTCGTCGGTCTCGATAAGATGATTGAAAAGCGTGTAAGTGCCCATCAGATGGGGTTTGGCGCCAAGCTCTATACAGAGCAGGACAAAGATACGGGAAAACTCTTCAAGCAGCTTCATCCGGACGATCTGGTCAAGTTTGGTCTGATTCCCGAATTCATCGGGCGTCTGCCAATCCATGTTGCACTGAACAGCCTCGGTAAAGAAGACTTGATGAGGATTCTCATCGAACCAAAAAACTCGATTGTCAGGCAGTACATCGCTTCATTGAAACTCGATAATGTCGAACTTGAGTTTTCAGACGAAGCAATTGAGGCAATTGCAGAAAAATCGATTGTTCAGAAGACCGGTGCACGAGGACTGCGCTCGATTGTCGAAAATATCATGATCGATATCATGTATACGCTTCCGTCGACTCCGGGGGTGAAAAAAGTGACCATTAACCGAGATACCGTTGAAAAATCGTTACAGCCGATTGTCGAAACCGAATCTGCGGAAACCGCCTAGGAGACTGTAATGTTCGTATATCCCGAAGTTCCTTCAAAGGTACTCGAGGCGATTCGTAATGCAACTGTTGCGATTGTCGTAGGACACGTAGGCCCCGACGGGGATTGTATCCATTCTCAAATCGCTGCCCAAAAGCTGTTGCAGAAGCTCGGAGTAGAAGCACATTTGGTAAATGCCGGTCCGTTTGCAAGAAAAGAGATCAAGCATTACGAACCGCTGTTTGCTCCCCACGTCGACAAGCAACTGTATGAACGCAGTCCTTTAGTCGTGATGGTAGACTGCTCCACGCTTGATAGAATCGGTTATATTGCCGAAGAGATCGAAGGCCTGACGATTCTTACGGTCGACCACCATTCTTCCGGTACTCAATTCAGTGACCTCAGCTATATCGTTCCCAAATCATATTCAACCAGTCTCAACATTATGCAGCTCTATAAGGCACTGGAAGTCGAAATCACCACTGAAATCGCAGACCACATTTTCTTCGGACTTGCCACCGATACCGGATTTTTGAAATTCCTCGGCCCGTATAGAGGAGAGACTTTCTGTCTAATGGCCGAATTGGTTGATCTGGGAGTATCGCCTAACGATATTTTCAACCGCATGGAAGGCGGAAATACATTCGAATCTCAGCTTTTTCTTGCAAAACTTTTATTACAGGTAAAAAGCATGTTCGACGGACGGCTGATGATTGCCACCGAGACGAAAAACGACCTTCAACTCTACGGAATCGAAAACAGGCCGACCGATTCGCTCTATGCCCATCTGCTCGGAGTAGACGATGTGGAGGTTGTGCTGTATTTCAAAATTGTCGACAAGGATGTGTGGGAAGTCGGTATGAGAGCATCACACTCCTCGGTAATCGATGTCGGGGCCATCGCCTCGAAATTCGATGGCGGCGGCCACCGCAGGGCTGCGGGAGCAACAATCGAAGGAACCTACGATCACATCCTCAAGCAGTTAGTCACAATTATCGACGAAGCTTTAAAGACAAATAGCTGAGCTGCATGTTTGTAAACTAGTTATTGTTTGCCGAACAGCATATTACGTGCCGACTGAGTTCAGTTGGCATTTTTATTGCTTATCCCTTTGTCCCGTTCGACAAAGGAGGTTCGTCATGTCAAGTCAAAGTCTTCAACGAATAGACCGTCTTACTGCTAGAGTGCTCGAGTACCAGGCATTGGTAAAAAAGACAAACCTGAACGCAAATGAGTTGCAAAAGCGGACTCAATTGGGCGATTACCTGATCCAAACGGTATGGCTTATCGCTTACCGCTATCCCGTGACGGTGAAGATCCTTGACGAAGAGGATGCTGCAGAATTCATCTTATGCTTTTATCGACGCATCCCGGTTCTTGTCAATGAGTTCCGCTATGAATATATTTCATTCGAAAGCTATCTGAAGAAAGTCGTGTTTTGGCAATCGAATTCGTTTCTCAAACGAAAACGAAGAAGGGAAAACCGATGTCCTTGCGACCCTAACGATCCCGAAACGATTCAACACCTAATCACCGACGACCAGTATCCCGGTTATGATTCTCCATATCGGAATGTCGCAAGCGAATCGCTTATCAGCGAGCAACCGGTATTATTCGGAACTGACGAAACTTGGGATTTTGATACTCGTATATGCAAATTACTTAAGAAAAGGATGAAAACTTCTCGAACACTCAAGAATCGTTTGCTTCAGTTGATTTTACTTTGTTGCGACCGTCTGAACGCACTTCAGATTGCCCAATTAGCGCACTTCTTATCTATCGAAGAAGACCGTCTAGCCCATTTGATTTCACAAGCTCTGGAAATCGGAGATCGCAGGATGCAAATCGATACTGAGCTTCGTCAGATTCGGGATGCACATTTCCAGGAATATCTAAGAAGCCAGGGAGAGATGGAAATGCTCGAATCGCTGTGCGCCGATGCGTATTATGTCGATCGGATGAGACGGCGTGCAGAGCGCGCTAAAGACCTGTTCGTACTACGCTGTAAAGAGAGCCGCTCAAGGCCTTCGGCGGTTACCCATGCCGCAGTAGCCGCCGTGTTGTCTATTCCCAAGGGAACGGTCGATTCGGGAATGCTCTCATTACGTCGGCTCCTGTATCAACTTATGGACGATAATGGGTAAATAGAGTATGTTCAAAGTATGGAGCTTCTGTTTGCCTCGAACAATCGGCATAAGCTGGAAGAAATAGCATTATTATGTAAACCTCATACGTGCATACTCCCGAAAGACGCCGGTCTGATCTTCGAATTCGAGGAAACATTCGATACATTTTACGAGAATGCCGCCGGCAAAGCACTACACCTTCATTCGCTTTGCAGACGGCCTGTACTGGCCGACGATTCAGGTCTGATCGTCGATGCTCTCGACGGGCGTCCTGGTGTTCATACTGCACGCTATGGAAGAGATATATTCGGCTATGAGTTATCTGCAGCACAAAAGAACACATTTTTATTGAACAATCTCAAAGGGATACCGATGGAAATGCGAACAGCCAGGTTTGTATGCGCACTAGCACTGGTTGTCTCGCCGACCAGAATCTTTATGATTCAGGAAACGGTCGAAGGGTTTATCGCCGAAACTCCCTACGGAAACGGCGGTTTCGGATACGATCCGGTATTTATCGTAGGAAATACCGGAAGAACCATGGCATCATTGAGCGAAACCGAAAAGAATGAAATCAGTCATCGCGGTCGTGCGGTACGACGGATGCTGGCAATCATAACAACACTTACACACGAGGAGAATATTCATGTCTGCTGAAAAAGCGAATACTACCATTGTGAGCCGCAATGAGGTTCCCGTATCCGACACCTGGGACCTACAGGCTTTGTACGTATCTGAATCGGATTGGCAAAACGACTATGACAAAGTAAAGCAGGCGGTTTTAGACGCCGACCGGTACAAAGGTACGCTCGACAAGTCAGAACAACACTTTATCGAAGCACTGAAGTGGCTCTACGGGACTTCGAGGATGGTTGAGAAAGTGTATCACTACGCATTTCTCACTCATGCCGCAGACGGTGGCGATAACACAAACCAACGCCGCCGCGGTATGGCAATGCAGTTATTGACTATGCTACGTGCCGCGGTTTCGTTTTTCGATCCCGAGGTACAGGCAATCGATGAAGCAAAAGTCCGCTCCTGGATACAGAAACCGGAATTCGCCGATTACAAAGTCGCAATCGAAAAGCTCTTGCGTTTCAAACCCCACACGCTCAGCGAACCTGAAGAAAAAATCATGGCACTGCAGAGCGAGGTAGGAGACGCAGCCCAGGGGACATTCTCGGCGTTGACAAACGTCGATTTTGATTTCGGTGTCGTTAAAACACCGGAGGGAGACCTGCCCCTAACGCAAAGCACCTACAGTTCGTTTATGCAAAACCGCGATCGTCAGTTGCGCAAGACGGCCTATGCTCAATTCTATAAAACATACGATGCACACAAGCATACGATTGCCAATTTGTACGATGCAAGTGTAAAACAGGATATTTTTGCTTCAAAGGTAAGAAAATATCCGAGTTCACGCTCTATGTATCTGTTCCCCGACAAGGTTGACGAAAGTGTGTACGACAATCTCGTTTCGAGCGTTCATGAGGCATTCGATACGCTGCACAGGTATTATGATGTACGTCGGAGAATGCTCGGACTCGATAAGCTGGCCCACTATGATGTCTACGTGCCCATGGTCACAGGTATCGATGTCAGCCACTCGTACGATGAAGCCGTTGAAGTGATTTCGAAGGCTCTTGCCATTCTTGGCGACGAATATGTTTCGACGCTTCGCAAAGGCCTTACCGCAGATCGCTGGGTAGACCGTTACGAGAATAAGGGAAAGCGTTCCGGTGCATTCTCTTCCGGCAGTTACATGAGTAAACCCTATATCCTTTTGAACTACAAGGAAGACGTACTTAGAGACGTGTTCACCATGGCCCACGAAGGCGGGCATTCGATGCACAGCTATTACAGTTCTCGTAACAATCCCTATCCGAGTTACGATTACACGATTTTCGAGGCGGAGGTAGCTTCGACATTTAACGAACACCTGTTGGCCGATTATCTGTTCAAGAATTCCACGAGTCGCGAAATGAGCCTCTATGTGCTCAACAAGCAGCTTGACGACATAGTCGCTACGCTGTTCAGGCAGACGATGTTTGCAGAGTACGAGAAACTGGTTCACCAGCAGGTCGAAAGCGGAGAACCGATTACGGTAGATTCGTTACGCGCTATCTATCGCGGACTGCTACAAGCCTACTTTGGCAAGGATGTTGAACTCCCGACTGAAAGTGATCTTGAATGCTTGCGCATACCCCACTTCTATAATGCATTCTATGTTTATAAATATGCAACGGGGATTTCGGCATCGATGGCCTTAGCCGATATGGTGATGCACGGAACTACAGCCGACCGCGACCGCTACCTTGAGTTCTTGAAATCGGGCGGTTCCTGCTACCCGATCGATTCGCTAAAGAAAGCGGGAGTCGACATGTCCTCGCCCGAACCGGTTCGGATGGCGACGAAACGTTTTGCTCATATACTTGCTCAATTTGAGAAGCTTGCCGAAATTTAAACGACTGGCAACGAATGTTATACACAAAGCCTTCGCAGTCGTTTGCTGCGAAGGCTTTTTTACTACTAACCGTTTGAAGGATAAAAATTATGGAACCAAAGACACCGATTTCATGGGTATTACGTGATAAGAAGCCACACGATCTGACAAAAATCAAAGAGATTTTTTCAGTCGAACAAGCTCGAAAGGCACGCCGGTTTCATCGACAAATACCAGGGTATAAAATCAGTCCGCTAAAAGCTCTGCCTAATCTTGCACTCATGATGGGAGTCGGTGGAATCTGGATCAAAGACGAAGCGAACCGTCTTGAGTTGAACAGTTTCAAAGTGCTTGGAGGTTCGTACGCCCTTTATCGATTCATCCAGGAAAAGTTAGGGATACCCGGAGAAGATACTAGTTTCGCATACCTTAAGTCGAAAGAAGTAAGAGAACGATTAGGGGATATAACCTTTGCCAGCGCAACAGACGGAAATCACGGCCGGGGAATCGCGTGGGCTGCTAAGCAACTCGGTTTTAAATGTGTTATTTATGTCCATAGCGAAACGAGTGTCAGACGCATCGATGCAATCAAAAGCAACGGTGCAATCGTCAAAGTAGTCGAAGGCAATTACGACGACGCAGTCGAACAAGTCATTATCGATGCAAAAACGTATGGATGGGATATCATCAGTGATACCAGCTGGGATAATTATACAAAAATTCCAACATGGATCATGCAAGGATATCTGACGATGCTGCTCGAAGCCCAAGAACAATTCAGCGGTCAGGGAATCGTTAAACCGACTCACATCTTTGTCCAGGCGGGAGTCGGGGCATTAGCCGCATCGGTAATCGGGTACTACCACAGCTTGTTCGGGAATAAGGCTCCCGTCTGTGTCGTGGTGGAACCCGATAAAGCCCCATGCCTGTATGAAAGTGCACTGGCCAACGATGGAAAGCCACACACCATTGGAGGTTCTCTGAATACGATCATGGCCGGTCTGGCGTGCGGCGAGCCCAGCCCCATCGCATGGGAAGTATTGAAAGAGACTGCAGACGCATTCATAACCGTTCCCGATTATATTGCAGCGAAGGGAATGCGAGTCTATGCAACACCGCTAAAGGGTGATCCGTTTATCGTCAGCGGAGAAAGCGGAGCCGTTACTCTAGGAGCAATGATTTCAATTCTCAAGCAAAACGGACTCGAACCGCTCAAAGAAGCCCTCAATCTAGACCAAAACAGCCAGGTGCTCTTTATAAACACCGAAGGCAACACCGATCCGATCCATTTCAGACAGATTATTTGGGAAGGTTCTAACCCTGTTCCGAAGGAATGTTGGTCCAATCTGTAACAAGCGATTTTCACTATCGCAGACGGTAAAAATGGTATTGACTAACCTTCTCCAATGGTGTAGTTTGTGTCCTGTCAGTTTTTGCGGCAGTGGTGGAATTTGGTAGACACGCTAGCTTGAGGTGCTAGTGGCCGAGAGGTTATGCTGGTTCAAGTCCAGTCTGCCGCAAAAATGCAAACCCTTATCATGTACATGCATGGTAAGGGTTTTTTTATCAAAAGGAATGACGCTATAAAGATTGATTATATACTAGGTTAAGACTAAATTAGCTAATTTTCACATTGTACGATAGCTAATTTGATAGTATTGTAAATAAGAATTAGCTTTTTCAATTATCCACATGAGAGGTGTGTGCATGCATGTGACATCCACAGAGATCAAGAATAATTTGGGAAAATATCTAAAGATTTGTAAGAATGAACAGGTCCTCATCACCAAGAATGGGAAAAAATATGCACTGCTGCTCTCTTATCCCGACAACGAGTCAGCCTTGTCGATTGGAGAATCCAAACTGGTATATGGTACCAATCCCAAGCAAAATCAATTCATTACTTACAAAGAGTTTTTGGAAATCACAGAAAACAGCGAACAGCGTTTTGAACTGATTGATGGACGAATATATCTTCTCGGTTCACCAGGTTATACTCATCAAGACATTCTGGGGAATTTATATATAGTCTTTTGGCAATACTTTAAGGAACATGAAGCATGCAAACCATTTTTATCTCCGTTTGATATCGAACTTTTCAGATAACCGATGCAAGCAATTCGATCACTTATGGAAGACGATACGAATGTCGTACAACCCGATCTCATGGTGTTGTGCAACTACAAGAAAGACATCAACGAACAAGATCGTTATAAAGGTACGCCTACCCTCGTTGCCGAGATACTTTCCAATTCGTCAAGGGGCAAGGATCAGGTAAAGAAACTGGATCTCTATATGGAAAGCGGAATTGAGGAATTCTGGCTCATCGATCCGAAATACCAGACAATTACAGTCCATCTGTTTAAAGATTATGATATTACATACTCAAAACAGTACGCGCTCGGCCAGACAGCCTGTTCACAGTGTTTTCATAATCTCGCTGTCGATTCTACTACCATATTTACCTAGGTCGGTTTTTACCGTCATTCAAGAACCAATGCAACTTTCGTGCCGAGCTATAGCGTATTCTCAGATCTGGCTTTAAAAGCCGATTAGGGAAATAGGCTGGTTACCGTCCGTTCGAATCAGGTCATGAATACGGAGAACAACATTGAGTACACTATTACAGCGACAAGAGACGGACTAAACAGAAATACTCGTAAGGATCGAAAACTCAGGCCAAGGTATGAAGATATTCATATTGCATGGATTCGCTTTCCTCATGTTTTCCATGCAGGAGTCGATCTGAGATACTATTCAGTCGATTACCGAGCTGCTTGAGAATTCGTTTGCGTTCCTTCGTAGCTTTCCTTAATCAGGGAGTACGAATATTGCGATTGCCGCGTACGCGGTGACAATCTCCTTTTGGCCGAGGATTCTCGTTATACCGATGAGTAGCTAAACTGAAAGTGTTCACATCGAGAACATGATCGTTGCTCGTATGGTACTATAACCGAATATGGAAAATCCCTCCAACCTGTCTATCTGAT
>Ga0265294_10008266_pt1 | contig 12185 bp, 6 predicted proteins | sample MunlanPumphouse3_FD_192504 | JGI IMG/M metagenome (GOLD analysis project Ga0265294, IMG submission 192504) | Groundwater microbial communities from a municipal landfill in Southern Ontario, Canada - Pumphouse #3 | ecosystem: Environmental > Aquatic > Deep subsurface > Groundwater | place... | reverse complement strand
AACATACAAATTTTCACTAGATCTTTAATTATGAAAACCATTATAGAGCTTTTTGAAACGACAGTTTCCAACTACCCGAACAATGTATACCTCTGGGAAAAAAGGGAAGGGAAATATGAAGGCACCACGTATAAAGAAACCCGGGAGCTGGTCATCAGACTGGCAGCAGGGTTGGTAGCCATTGGCATGAAGAAGGGAGATCGTTCCGGCCTGATGGCAGATGGATGTAACAACTGGATAATAAGCGAATTAGGCGTATTATATGCCGGAGGAGTCAATGTTCCCCTTTCGATCAGACTTCATGAAAATGAGTTGATGTTCCGGTTACAACACAGTGGGAGCAGATATATATTTGTTTCTGCTCCTCATGCGGCAAAAGCGGAAGCCATTCGCGACGCACTGCCTGAACTTGAAAAAATAATCTACCTCAACGGGAAAAATAATCCGGGCAAGGATGACATCAGCCTGAAGGATCTGTTTCACATCGGTGAAAATTACCTGAAAGATCATGGAGATGAGGTGGATAAAATCTGGCAAAGTATACAACCCAATGATCTGGCGAATATCAGTTATACTTCAGGAACCACTGCCGATCCCAAAGGCATCATGCTTTCACACCTGAATTACGCCGCCAATGTAATACAGTCAAACACCCTCATGGAACTGCATCCTGAATGGAGGACACTGGCCATTCTCCCCTGGGATCATGCCTTTGCTCATACCTGCTGCTTGTATGCCTTTATGTTCAAAGGTGCAAGTATTGCATCAGTTGAGGTGGGAAGATCTTCCCTGGAAACGTTAAAAAATATACCTGTAAATATTAAAGAAATACAGCCTACACTGATGATGAGTGTTCCGGCTTTTTCAAAAAAATTCAGACAAAATATTGAAGGACAGATTCAAAAAAAGGGAAAATTTCTTTCTAATCTGTTCCAATTCTCCCTGAAGGTTTCCTATTTATATAATGGACTGGGATATAATCGTGGAAGGGGTTGGAAAATTATTTTAAAACCATTGATCTGGTTATTCGACATCATCCTGTACAAAAAAATAAGGCAGGGATTTGGCGGGGAGTTAAAATTTTTCGTCGGAGGTGGTGCTTTACTTGACATTGAACTGCAGCGGTTCTTCTATGCCATTGGCATGCCGGTATGTCAGGGTTACGGACTCACCGAAGCATCACCTGTTATCTCTTCAAATGCCTTGCATGCCCTCAAGCTTGGCTCATCGGGGCGTTTGGTGAAATACCTCGAACTAAAAATTATGGACGAAGAGGGGAATGAATTGCCTACCGGTCAGAAAGGTGAAATTGTGATCAAAGGCGATAACGTCATGATGGGGTATTGGAATAATCCTGCAGCCACTGCCGACACCATTAAAAACGGATGGCTTCACACGGGAGATATGGGATATATGGACAAAGACGAATTCCTGTTTGTACTGGGACGTTTTAAAAGCCTGCTTATTGGTAATGATGGAGAAAAATACAGCCCTGAAGGCATCGAAGAAGCCATCGTGGAAAAATCAACTTTTATTCAGCAAATGATGCTGTACAACAATCAAAATCCTTATACATCAGCTATGGTGGTTCCAAATATTGAAGCTATCAACCGGGAATTAAAAAAGAGGGGGATGAAACCCGGCAGCGATGAAGGGAACAGCGAATCATTACAACTACTTTCCCGGGAAATAAACCAGTTTAAAAAAGGAGGAGAAAATGAAAACATGTTTCCTGAACGCTGGCTGCCAGCTACATTTGTTGTTCTGCCGGAAACATTTAATCAGGAAAACGGGCTGGTGAATACCACCATGAAAATGGTTCGTGGAAAAATTTGTGAATATTTTAATGAACAACTCGAATTCCTCTATACTCCATTAGCACGAAATATTGAAAATGAGGTAAATTTGTCGGTTATAAAAAAATGGAACACATAAAAGAAAAAAACAGATATGATTATTGAAACATTCTGTTACCCGCGGGCAGCTGTAATCGGGAATCCATCAGATGGATATTTTGGTAAAACCATTGCCTTTCTTTTTTCTAATTTTCAGGCGAAAGTGCAACTTTACCAAACTCCCGAGTTAGATATTCAGCCCCAACGACTGGACAAAACCCGGTTTAACAGCATCAGGGAACTGGTTGAAAATGTAAATTTCTCAGGGTATTACGGTGGTATCAGGTTACTGAAAGCTACTATAAAAGTTTTTTTTGATTACTGCATGACCAGTGGCATTCAGCTCGATGACAGAAATTTCACCATCAGGTACAACTCGAACATTCCTTTAAGGTTGGGATTAGCAGGATCAAGTGCTATCATCACAGCGTGCATGAAAGCCCTGATATCCTTTTATCAGATAGAAATACCCCGTGCTGTTCTGGCCAACCTGGTACTGAGTGTGGAGGATAAAGAACTTGGAATTCCGGCAGGATTACAGGACCGGGTTGCCCAGGCTTTTGAGAAACCGGTTTACATGGACTTCAACCGGGAGATCATGGGAAAGCAGGGGTATGGCAACTACGAAATTTTAGATGCTTCGCTCTTCCCCAATATGTATATCGCACTGCGTAAAAACTTGTCGGAAGGAACTGAGGTTTTACACAATAACCTTCGTGCACGCTTCAATATAGGTGAAGAAAAAGTGTTGAAAGCAATGGAAACCTGGGCAGGATATACTGAAAGTTTCTGTCAGGCGCTCAAAAATCACGATTATACGGCTATGCACGAACTGATCAATGCCAACTTCGACTTACGACGCAGCCTTATCCCTGTTGCCGCTGGAAATATTGAAATGGTTGAAGCGGCCCGTTCAGTAGGAGCATCAGCCAAATTTACCGGATCGGGCGGTGCAATTATCGGAACCTACCAGAATGAAGAGATGTTTCAAAAGCTGGAAAAAACACTAGCTGGAAAAAATATAGTAGTTATCAAACCCAACATTGTGTAAACTGATTTAAATGATAAAAAAAGCTGTTATACCTGCTGCCGGATGGGGAACACGATTTTTACCCATCACCAAGTCGCAACCCAAAGAGATGATTCCAATCGTGGATACTCCGGTAATACAATATGTTGTAGAAGAAGCCGTTGCAAGTGGCATCACAGATATCCTGATGATTATTGGAAAAGGAAAAAGAGCTATTGAAGAACACTTCGACCGCAGTCCCCAACTCGAGGAGTCACTCATTGCCAAGAAACAATTCGAACTGCTCGACCAAATCAAAAAGATATCAAACCTTGCCAATATTCATTTCGTTTGGCAGAAAGAGATGAACGGATTGGGAGATGCCATCCGCTATGCTAAAGATCATGTTGGAAATGAACCTTTTGCAGTACTATTGGGTGATACACTCATCAGTGGGAAAGGAGATCCCATCACCAAACAGCTCATCCAGGTTTATGAGCGCTATAAAAGTTCTGTGGTTGCCCTCGAAAAAGTACCCATGAAAAATGTACATAAATATGGCGTTATCAAGGGAAAAATTCTGGAGAAAAATGTCCTGATTGCCGAAGACTTCATTGAAAAACCATCGGCTCAGGAAGCCCCTTCCAACCTGGCCATCGCAAGCCGCTATATTTTCACTCCCGAAATTTTTAACTACCTTGATAAAACAATGCCCGGGAAAAATGATGAAATTCAATTGACCGATGCCATGCGGGAAATGGTTAAAAAGTACGCCATGTATGGTTTGAAATTTAGTGGAACACGTTACGACATAGGAAATAAACTCGACTTCATCAAAACAAATATTATCTATGGACTGGAGCATGCTGAAATTGGACAATCCCTGCGGGAATGGCTGAAGGAATATGCCAGCAAACTATGAGACTGTTTTGATTTTGTTTTTTAAGAATTCAAATTAATCTTGAATACCTTTATAAAATACTCAAATAATAAACCTATGAAGATAAAACTTTTAATATTTCCGGTATTACTGGCTTTTTTCAGCTGCCAGCAACATGAAACCTTCAGGAACCTGATCCGCCTGGATGGCGAATGGGAGATAACCAAAACCAATTCCTATACTGATGTTCCTTCTGCATTTACCAGCCAGGTACCTGTACCTGGCCTGGTCGATCTGGCGAACCCCGCTCTGGATACTACCCGCGATTATGAACAGGGAGTGTACTGGTATAAAACCCGGTTCACGGTCGATCAGAATTATCCGGAGGTTGTCCGGCTAAAAGTGGGTAAATCCAAATACCATTCAAAAGTCATTATCAATGACAAATTGGTTGGTGACCAATACTATAATTTTACTGCTGCCTGTTTTGATATCAAAAATTTCCTGAATGCTCCTGGAGAAGAAAATGAGATTATAATTGGTGTGGGTACAGTTAAAGAATTGCCTGACACCATTGTTTGGGGGCATGATTTTGAAAAGCTCACATACATACCCGGCATTTATGATCATGTTGACATCATTTTGTCAGGTTACCCATATATACAGAATATCCAGACTGTTCCCATGATCCAGGAAGAGAAAGTCAGGATTGTGGCCGACCTTGACCTGGGAGAACAGACAGAAGCGATTCGTTTGTCTTATGAGATTTGTGAATTAGGTACGGGAAAAAAAATAGCTTCCGGGGAGTCAACAACCAATGACTTTTCTGTTCAAATTCCCAACTGTCAGCTTTGGAGCCCGGAAAATCCGTTTCTATATGAGCTGACCCTTTCCACCGGATCAGACCACCAGGTTGTTCGTTTTGGCATGCGGTCGTTTTCATTCGATGTGGAAACGGGCAGGGCGATGCTGAATGGCAAGCCCTATTTTATGAGGGGTACAAACGTGACAATAGGCCGTTTCTTTGAAGACCCTGACCGTAGTCTGCTTCCCTGGAACAAGGACTGGGTAACGCAGGTGCACAAGAGGTTCAAGGAGATGAACTGGAACTCCATCCGCTATTGTATTGGTCTGCCACCTGACATCTGGTACGATATTGCCGACAGTCTGGGTTTTCTGATCCAGAATGAATACCCGGTATGGACCGGCGGTCACGAAGGTTTTGATCAGATCTATCCGGGAGTGACAACAGAGCGGTTGGCGAATGAATACCGTACCTGGATGCGGGAACACTGGAACCATCCGTGCGTAGTCATCTGGGATGCCCAGAATGAATCCGTTTCAAAGACCATCGGGGAAGCTATCAACCAGGTAAGAGATCTGGATCTCTCCAACCGGCCATGGGAAAACGGGTGGTCTGCTCCACAATCCGACAGCGACCCGATTGAATCCCATCCCTACCTGTTCGGCCGGTACAGGAGAGGAGGAGAGCCATCATCCAAAGGCCCTATGGCTGATTTTTTCACTGACCATATTCAGGTTCCGCTGAATGACCCACATGGCTGGGATCCACCCCGGGACAATGATCGCTATCCGAATCCTATCATCATCAACGAATATGCCTGGCTCTGGCTGAATCGTGACGGCTCCCCCACTACCCTTACCGATCATGTTTATGAAGTCGCGTTCGGGGAGAACCTCACGGTTGATCAACGCCGGTATGCTTATACACGTCACCTGGGAATGCTTACAGAATACTGGAGGGCAAACCGAATGTGCGCAGGAGTGCTCCACTTCTGCGGTCTTGGCTATTCACGTCCCGAAGAACCCAGAGGCCAGACGAGCGACAATTTCATCGACATCAAAAATCTGACCTACGATCCCCTCTTCGTAAAATATGTCAAACCAGCCTTTAACCCGGTAGGGATCATGATTGATTTCTGGCATAAAACCTTTCAGCCGAATGTACATACAGGAATTGAAGTTTATGTGATCAATGACCTGGAGAATATATGGAACGGACAGCTGAAACTCTCCCTCTACCATAACAATGAGGAGGTGAAAACTCTGATAAAAAATGTTACTCTTCCAGCCTGGGACCGTTCGGTTGAAACATTTATGCTGAAAATGCCACAGGAAAAAGGGGAATATAGTATGGAAGCTGAAATCGAATATAATGGAGAACCGGTAAAAAGCATCCGTGAGTTTGTGATTGAGTAGATAACCTGATCAAACTCCTTCAGCAAAATGACTTTGCTTCATTTTGCCGGCTTATATGCTGCCCAGGTGTATCAGCTGACACCTGGGTTTATTTCCTTCTACTTCCTGGTTCGGGATATTTCTTTGATGCATCGTCGAGGACAAGCACCCAGTCGAGCACCTCACCTTTTTCCGGAGGGCAAAACTCTTTGCTTCCGGTGTTCGGGAACAAACCAATTTTTGTTGCTTCCCCGTTACGTGGGTTATACCACCAGGCTATGACATCGTCTCCCTTAATCACGTCCATTTTTACCTGGAAGGATCTACCCACAGGAGCATAGATCATGGCGTATGTCCCCTCCTGATCGCGTGTGGCAACAAAGGTATATACACCGGCACCAGGTAAAGATGAAGGATATTCATGGTTTACGATCATAGAATTATCAGGGATGCGCGACAGAAACGGCCTGGATTCCAGAAGCCATCGCCCGTATTGCATTTGTGCGGCTCCAGGCTGGTTAATGGCATCGTACCAGGGCATAAGCGGTCGGTTAACCGGATTGCGCCCCGGCTGCCACATCTGCCAAACCGAATGATGGCCATAGGTGTGTCCGAAGGCTCCGCTGAACAGATTCCAGTAGAGCGGCCGGCGTACGTCGGCCGATATGGAATGGCCAAAGTTGTCGGGTCTGAACTCTATGGGATGATCTTCATAAATGGGCTCCCCATCCATCACCGGTTTAACAGGAGTACGACCATAATCTTTCGATATGTTTTCATAAACTCCGGTAAAGCGCTGGTTATGTCCGTTCTGACGCATGTTAAAATCGAGCCACTCTTCATCGTGAAAATACTGAGCCGATCCCTGTCCACCCTGGGGATGAAAGGTGATCAGATGAGCACCACCGTCGCCACTACGCAGTCCGTTGGCCATGGCAACCAGTATCTCCCGGTGAACATCTTCCTCTAAAGGCCGGTCGCCACCAATGATCCAAATGATGTTTTTGAAATCTTTGTATCTCTCCCCCAGAAACCTGCCGAATACTCCAGCATTCTCCGGAGTGAAAACCAGTGGACCCTCACCCCATTTTACATTCCATTTGTCGCCCCAGGTGGGGAGTAATCCAATATATAAACCTTTCTCCTCTGCTTTCCGGATTACCCAGTCAACATGAGCAAAATACTTTTCATTGGGGTGTTCAGGATTGTTGTCAATCAAAGGTGTTTCACCCTCGGCATTGGGGGTGTTCAACCCATCGAGCTCAGCCAGAGCAACCGCCTGAATCACGGTAAAGCCCCTTTCGCGACGATTCTCAAAGTATTTCCCGGTCTCCTCCTTGTTCAACCGGTGAAACAGCTCCCAGGCAGTATCGCCAAGGTAAAAAAACGGAGTTCCGTCTTCGAAAACCAAAAACCTCCGGTTGTCCGACACCTTCAGTTTACCTATTGAAGAATCCAGGTCGGAGTCAGTCTGTTCTGGCTGATTACAGCCCGGAAGTATACCAATCAGTACAATAAAAAACAGTTGTAAATACTTCATAATTTTATCGTTTCATATCCATCCGGTAAGTGTTCGATACAACACTTTCAAATCATTTAATTGAGCTAAATCGTTAACACGATAAATTTAATCACAGAAAAATTTGTTAATCCCCTATTTTTGGACCATCGGTTTCTTTTTCCGGACAAATTGATTAAGCATAATTGTTCAAAATAAAATAAATTTGTTGATGTAGACAAGTAAAATCTTAGTAAAAGGAATGAAACCAGAAATAAGCATTGTTGAGGGCTGCCTGCCTATGAAAAATTTCTTGAATATCAGAGACTGTTTTGATTTTGTTTTTTAGAAATATTTTGATCTGTTTTTTGCTCAGACAAGGCAAAATTGACGCGAACAGCCATAGCTATTTAAGGAAATTTTGCAGCAGTATGAGTGAAAAAAGCGCAAAATAGAATAAATGGATAAATTTAAAACAGTCTCTAAATTTGAAGAGCTCATGGTCAGAAGGAACAAACCTACCTTTAACAATTACATGAATAACCTAAAAATAATTCTCCTATCATTCTTCATTCTTTATGCAGCAGATCATTTTGCACATGGGAATAGGGTGAAAGAGATCCGGGGTGATGAACCCAGGGATCAGGCCGACAGCCGCAACCCGGCCTCTGTCAAAAATCCGGAACTCATTGATCCACCTGTTCTCCTGGATACTGCAAACCTTGGCAGGTATACATCCCGAACACTAAACCTGTTGAAAAACAGTGACCCGCAAAACCCCAATGAGGTAAAAATACTGGTTTATGGTCAATCCATCAGTGAACAGGAATGGTGGCTTCATATAAAGGAATATGTAAAAGATCAGTATCCCCATGCAAATATTGTCATGGAAAATAAGGCAATCGGTGGATTTGCTTCCCAGCTTCTTTGCAAAACTGTTGAAATGGACGTATGTTCTTTTTACCCTGATCTTGTTCTGTTGCACATTTATGGTGATGTGGCCTGTTACGATTCGGTACTGTATACGATCAGAAGTCGCACTGCAGCGGAAGTAGTAATAACCAATGATCATTACACAGAAGAAAACGACTGGAGTGACACGATGTCCTATCACCTGCTCCCTTCATTGGCGGAAAAATACAAATGTGACCTGATAAACATCCGGGATCCCTGGAAAAAATATCTGAAAGATAACAACCTGGAACCGGCAAAGCTTCTGAAAGATGGAGTTCACCTGAATGATGACGGGAATTTGGTCATGGCTGAACTGATCAAACCCGTTTTTACTTTCAGACAACATCATCCACCTGATCCTTTTGGGTTGTGTACGATATACAGGGAAGGAAGGGATTTTACATTCAGAGGAAAGACTCTGACACTTTCCTTTACCGGGAACCGGGCAGTTGCCGTGATTGAAAACGAAAAATCCGGAACAATTCGCCCTCTTGAAATTTCAGTTGACGGGGAACCACCAACAGCTCACCCTGGAACTCACTATATGACAAGGCCATATAACGATACAGGGCGATACTGGCCATGGCAGCTTCCGGCAATGATCCGGGTCAGACATCACGTACCCTGGCTAAACGAAGAATGGACCTTAACATTTTCCAAAGTGGTTCCTCCCTATACCGATTTTCAATTTAGCGTGGAAGGGTCTGTTACAGGCAAAGATGGTAATGGAACCTCCCTCCACGATTTTGTCTCTCCCTCAGGCAGGGTCATCATTGCAGGAGGCGACAGCGAAAATGGCGGCGACTGGCATCTGAACAGATCATATAAGGTATCAAAAGCAGAAGTGCATCCGGGAGATATCGTAAAATGGAGAACCTACTCCATCGGCATGGATTTTTATCCACCCGATCAAGCGCCCGTGAAATCCGGCACGGATTATCCGGTATTGTTTCAGGGTATTCCAAATACAAATCATCTCCTGAAAATTAAAAAAACAGGAAAGTATAAATCGAAAATAAAAGAAATCCGGATTTATAAACCCTTCCTGTCGGCCCGGGAGTAATGTTGATTCTTTTTTACCTGATGAACACAGAAGTTAATACGTATCAATAAAACTTATCAGAAAAAATGAAACCATATACTTTCACTATTCTTCTTACAGCTTTTTGTGTCTTTTACATGAAGGGTGAAACCCGTCCCCGGGTATTTGTATTCACCGATATAAACATTGACGCAGGCGATCCGGATGACCGGCAGTCACTGATCCATTTGCTCTGGTATGCCGATGAGCTTCAAATTGAAGGAATTGTACCCGACAGGTGGGATGCACGGGGACTGGAAGCCTGTCAGCTTGCTGCAGAAGCTTATACGAAAGATTACCAGCGCTACCATTTTAAAACAAAGGGTTTTCCCAATCCCGATGCAATAGATAAGCTTTTTGCCGTTAACCGGGAGGATGCCATGAAGCGTTTTCAGGCTGCTGCAACACAGGAAGACGATCCGTTGTATGTGCTGGTCTGGGGAAATATGAAGCTTTTCAGGGAGGCGCTTTGCAGCAATCCCAAAGTATCGGAAAACATCCGGGTTATCACCATTGGGACTGACCTGATGATGGAAGCCTACCGTAAAGAAATCCCCCCGGGTTGGGAGAAAACGAAAAAACCATGTGAACAATATAACTGGAACGGACACGGTCGTAACGAAATTTTCAATGACCCGCGGTTCACCAAAATGTGGTGGCTCGAGATCAACTGGACTTACGAAGGCATGTTTTCCGGAGACGGCCCCCGTGAAATGTTTCACCAACTTTCAATTTATGGAGCCCTGGGGGCCCATATGAAAGAAGTGGTAAAAAACGCTCCATGGGCTCAGTATTTTCGGGTGGGCGATACACCTTCGGTGTTGTATGTCATTGACAATGAGAATGATCTGGATGATCCGGAGAAAGGGAGCTGGGCAGGAAAATTCATTCAACCTTTCGCGGAGGAAAGACCCAATTACTATTGCGACTTCAACGGACCTGTGAAATGGAACTATGACAATCCCTGCGAAACCTGGCAAAACCACGTCGCTTTTCGCGACTATGCCAAAAGTACCCTGGAATCACAACGCCCGGAAATGTATTCAGCACTGCTGAAAAAACTCAATAAATTATATAAATAAAGATTGCTCGATTGATGATTCTCTTTGTACCATCGTGGCTTTGTGAGAAAATAAACCATGAACGAAAAGAAAGAGTGGACACAAGCTTCTCCGGAGTATATTTCTGAATTCCCGATATTTTTCTATTTTTGGCTCATAAAGACAACAGAATCTTGCAGCAGTTATTTAATGCAACAGTATCAATCAAAATTATTAAATCAAGTAGAATAAACCTATTCATTCCATGTTATGAAAAAACTGAATCATCTGGTACTTTTTATTTTTTTCTTTTCAACAAGTTTAACTTTTTTAAGATGTGGCACGGAACAAGCCAATTCCGAAGCGGGGGTAACCATCCACATGAATAGCCGTTACCAGGTCATTGAAGGGTTTGGTTCCTGTATTGTAAATTATCGGGATTTTCCACCTGAATATGCTGATCCCGGCTTTTTTGACCGGGTGGTCAATGACCTGGGATTAAGCATTGTGCGGGTGCCCTTACAAGAGCATACTGAATGGATCAACGACGATGATGATCCCAATCATTTTAACTGGAACGGATTCTGGCTGAAGGATAATATCGGCAACAAGGGGATCGAAACATCCATGAACCTGATGAATGAGTTTAAAAAGCAGGGAGTGAAAAGATTCATGGGTACTCCCTGGTCACCCCCCGACTTTTTAAAAACAAACCGTTCACCTGTTCAGGGAGGTTATCTCCGGGCCGACATGGTCGATGAATTTGCTGAATACCTGGCTGCTCAAATCATTCTGGCAAAAAAGAATTACGGGATTGATCTAAACTGGGTAAGTATTCAGAATGAACTTCTTTTTGCTCAATTTTACAGGTCGGGTGTATACCAGCCCTGGGTACTGAAAGAGGCTGTCAGGGCTGTGATGCATAAATTTGAGAAGGAAGGTATCACGACAAAAATATTGATGCCCGAGGATATGATGTACTTCGACCGGATGCTTTACTATATTCAGCCTGTCATGGACGATCCTGAAACGGGAAATTTCAACGGTCACTTCTCCACGCACCGTCATGGCGGAAGAGAAGAGTTGCAACGATGGGTTTCGGAAACCGAAAAATACAACCGCCAGAACTGGATGACTGAAACATCCGGGCACGACCAGACCTGGGAGGGAGCGCTCAAGTTAGCCAATGACATTCAGGACTACCTGGTTTACGGAAATTTCAGCGCATGGATCTACTGGCAATTATCGGGAGGTGGCGACGGCAAATATTCCATCATGGTCAATGGAAAACCCGGCAACAAATATTATGCATCCAAACATTTCTACAGGTACATCAGGCCCGGGGCTTTTCGGGTGGAGGCAAACACCAAACACCCGGGCTTGTCAGTCTCGGCCTTTCATGATCCTTATGACGGAACTCTGACCCTGGTTCTGATAAACAACAGTGATGCTCCGGTTGAAACCGACCTGAATAATTTTACAACGTTGGATATATACCGGTCGGATCAATCGGAACAATTTGTTGCAGAGGGCAAACTCAAACCTGGAGAAAAGCTCACGATACCCTCCAAAGGTATAATCACGCTCAACGGTACTCATCGCAAGCTAAAAACAGGCGAAAACAGACCG
>Ga0265294_10008265_pt1 | contig 12185 bp, 13 predicted proteins | sample MunlanPumphouse3_FD_192504 | JGI IMG/M metagenome (GOLD analysis project Ga0265294, IMG submission 192504) | Groundwater microbial communities from a municipal landfill in Southern Ontario, Canada - Pumphouse #3 | ecosystem: Environmental > Aquatic > Deep subsurface > Groundwater | place... | reverse complement strand
GATGTCTTACCACTTGAGGCATCACCGATTAAAAGCGACCATATGTTTGTGTAGATACTCCCGATTTCGGGGAATTGAATGGATAATTTCCGATCTGCTAATATACTCATCAAAGCGAAGGCTCCCGCAGTGGAATATTCAACGAACCCTCCCTTAAGTTGTGAGACTGCAATATATTGCATAATGAGGTTATCGGCTTCCAGATTCAGAGTTAGGGGTTCTTCCTTATTCTCTGTGGTGGGTTTCAAACAAGATTGCAGCTCGTCTAAATCGATTCCCTCCAAATCTGCATGAGTGGGATATCCGTCCTTCTCTAACGAGTCCAGAACCCTTCCTGCAACCTCACCCTTAAACCATCCTGGTTTGCAGTCCTCACACTGTATCAAGCCTTTTGAGATCGCGTAAGCTTCAAGACCGGACCCTCCTGTCTCGTGTCTAAAGCAGTAAAATACATTTGCGGCAGGATCAACGCTAAAATTATTACCGGTCTCGCTGCTGTGGATCGGGTGAGCTCCCCTTATCTCTCCATTCGCTTTCTGATACGTAGATTTACCCACAGGCATAAGATAGCTAGTGACCTTTAAACCAAGTCTTTCTGCTAATCCACTTCCTTCATTTAACGCGTGTGCTTTCCAAGAGGTCGTAACGGTTTTTTCCGGCTGTGAGTCTGTCAACCCACCCATTGACTCAATCCATGCTTTTAAATCCATCCAAGACACGATATGAGGCTCTGCATCATTAATCACCTCATAGGCTAATCCTGAATCGGGATGAATCGACCCGGGAGAGAGCACATAAGACCGGTGACCGGTTAAACGTATATCTCCTTTATCCCCGAATACATACTTAGAAGATGTGGGAGCGTCCTTACACACTAAATAGACGTGCTTACCTTCACCGGATGCTCGTCCCGTTTTGACTGTGTACGTACACCTCCACTCTTCAGGGATTGCGGTGTAGAGTCCCTCACTGTCTGCATCAATGATACAAAGTCCACCCTTCGGAAAAAACCCAAGGTTTCCACCATTGGCAATATGTACCCGGACCTCAGGTGAGTTTAGGGAGTATGTGTTTTCCGTCCATGATCCTAAAGGCAGCTTAGACTTATTTTTCAAGAGGATGACATCAACGAGATTCATTAAGGAATCATGTATCGATATAACCGTCATGACGTGACCACCATAGGGAAAAACAATATATCCCTTGAGGTCGAATCTTCTGTGAGTGTTTTAAACTTGTCTTGATGCAGAGTGCAATCGGCATCCAGACCCCTTTTATGTATTTCGCTTTCCATTAAATCAACTCTAATTTCTTAGCATCGATGGCATTTTTCAGCGCATCGGTTGTCACCCGTGATATTGAGATCCCCAATTCCTTCGCTTCCACACGAAGATTATAGGGGATCAATATATCACACCGTATTTTCTGTCCAATCATTTTTTTAAACTCCTTGGTCAGTGTTGTAAAAAAAAGAAACACTAGCCAAATAGTAAAATGATGTTCATGCATATATAAAAAATCCTCCAAATGGTGTTGTAAGTATATATACTTATCTATGGGTATATATACTTATAATAATGAGAATATGACTCATAATGTCTTTATTTTAAAAATAGAGTTAAAATTGAGGTTATTAATTTTTCTTGTTTTTCAGTAGGTCTTTTGTCATCCTGAAGGTGAATACTGAAACGCGCATAAGAATTAAAAAAGGTTAGGATATCCAACATTCAAGTTGGTTGTCGTCCTCGTTCTCTAACTCTTCTTCAAGGTTCCAGCTCTCAACTCCTAAGATACAGGAGTGAGAACCATCTTCATTATGATAACAATATGAGCATCTAAGACAACGTTCGATTGCTTCGTCATTGTTCAGAGTCGCTACAAGTTCCGAGTTTTCATAAAATTTCATTTTAGTTCAATCTCCTTTTATTTTTTCTCTAATTGCACGCCTTATCTGCGGTTGTCGCTGTTTGTTTCAAGTGGGGAATGCAAAACACGCGGGTAAGTTTTGAAACTATACGGCAGTATCCTTCATCACTCATCTTATCAAGATCCAGATAATGGATATCGCTTATCCCTTTAGGACTCCGTCCCTGTATATGGTCTGCGGCAGTCGAATCTATACAGACATCACCGGACCGCATTAAGGTATAATGCCATTTTCTCAGACCCGCGGGGTTTATTTTCCTGCCTTTTGGAGTCTCCGAAGAAATATCTTTACTAAGATTATAGATACATCCGGTATGTTTGTAATTAATTAAAATTTCTTCCATTTCAGACGGGAAATAAAAGTAATACGCATTCTTTTTCCCCTGACTTAAACCGCGGACATCTATTTTAATGACAGTGTCGGAAACGTGGATTATTTCACGTGGTTTTGATAAAGCTTCATACAGTTGTGAATGTCTCGCTCCGGAGTATGCCATTAATAGATAATAATCTCTGAATGCCGGTTCGATACTATACAGACCATCATAGATTTCATCATCTGTGAGATCCTTTAACCGTCCATCAGACCGCGTTCCTTTAGTCACTTCTGCAAGATTTAAATTAACCCTCCACAGTTGGATAGGGTAGTTGTTTAATACCGTTATCATCTCTTTTATTTCGAGATACTTAAACAGTTTTAATAATCCTTTCCGCTCCGATGAAGTGATATTCTTACCGTTATTTTCAGAATAATCTGATAAATCCCGTGGTGTTGTGAGGGGTAAGAGAGACTCCAATCCGGAATAATACCCTCTTCGGGTTCTTTCGTTATTCGTCCCGGTCCGTTCGCAGAAGTTGAGATACTTATGTTTAAACTCAGGGTCATCAAGATAGGTACAAAGACAACCGCGCGGATTTTGCGTTTCTTTTTTAAGTGTTTCTAATTGGGTATTTTTATCAAGATTTAATGATATATCTTGATTTTCTAATAAATCATTCGTACAACTTTCCGATTTTTCAAAAACCCTTACATGGCGGAGGTCAGGGGTTCGAATCCCTTCGGGTCCACTCGATTTTAAGATTGTTTTTGAACCTGGTTTACCTACGTTTTCAGCTGCACGTAAAGGATTGCTCCTCCACTTTTGATTTCTTCCGGAAATATATCCTACGTATATTGTAATACTCATATCCGGTACAATCACAGAGCAAAAATCCGGATGACTGGCGGAATGCGGACTTATAACTCCTGTATGCACGTATATTATTGTAACTCAATTTTGGGTAAATACTCACAATCAATAATACTTAATACAATTGAGTAACAATAAGTTATCAGAGATGTTCTATGTTTACCGGAATAGTTGAGGAGGTCGGAAAAATCACCCGTGTTGAAAAAGGGCAGAATTCTGCGGTTTTTTCGATTGAAGGAGACAAAATCTTCTCTGACCTCAAACTTGGGGACAGTGTGGCTGTAAACGGTGTCTGCCTCACCGTCAGCCGTCTTTCGGGTCGGAGTTTCACGACTGATACAACGAGCGAGACACTTGACCGGACCTCTCTTGGACTGTTGAAAACCGGAAGCTTCGTGAATCTGGAACGGGCGATGCCGGTAAACGGACGCTTCGGAGGACACATCGTGACCGGTCATGTTGATGGAACCGGAACGATTTCCGGCATCCGCCGCGATGATAGGACCGTCTGGGTAACGTTTGCTGCCGGGCCATCGATTCTGAAATACATCATCGAAAAAGGCTCCATCTCCGTTGATGGAATCAGTCTGACGGTCGCTTCCGTGAATGCAGATTCATTCAGTGTCGCCATAATTCCCCACACCGAAAAATCAACAACCCTTCTGACAAAAAACAGAGGAGACCTGGTGAATCTGGAATGTGACATGCTCGGGAAGTATGTCGAACGGTTCGTGAACCGGAATGAACCGAAAAAATGTATGATAACCGAAAAATTTCTGACCGAGTCAGGTTTTTGAGGGAGGAAAAACATGTTCGCATTTAACTCAATCGAAGAATCCCTTGAATCGCTCCGTAATGGGGAGATTATCATCGTCACCGATGACGAAAACAGAGAGAACGAAGGCGATTTCATCTGTGCGGCAGAGTTTGCCACAACGGAAAATGTCAATTTCATGGCAAAGTACGGCAGAGGTCTCATCTGTATGCCGATGAGTCGTCAGCTGGTTGAAAAACTCAGCCTCCCTCCGATGGTTGAAAAAAATACCGACAACCATGAAACTGCATTCACGGTCTCGATCGATCACGTGGATACGACGACAGGAATCTCGGCGGTCGAACGCTCGATTACCGCCAGGAAATGTGTTTCCGACGAGGCAAAGCCGGAAGATTTCAGAAGACCCGGACATATGTTCCCTCTTCTTGCAAAAGACAATGGTGTCTTTGAGCGTGATGGTCATACAGAGGCGACCGTCGATTTGATGCGGCTTGCCGGTCTGAAGGAGGCAGGTCTCTGCTGTGAGATTATGCGTGACGACGGCGAGATGATGCGGACGCCTGACCTAATGAAGGTGGCGGCAAAGTATCATATGACGTTTGTCACTATCCGGGATCTGCAGGCTTACCGGAAAAAATATGATTCGCCTGCTCTCACGGTCGAACAAAAGAAGATGAGTTCTGTTCAGGACTATTAAGGAGATTATTATGAAAGTATATGAAGGAAAGCTGGTTTCAAAAGACATAAAGGTCGGTATCGTCGCATCAAGATTCAATGAGTTTATCACAGCCAAACTACTCGGCGGGGCTCTTGACGCTCTGAAGAGACATGACGTCCTTGAGGACGATATCGAGATTGCCTGGGTTCCGGGAGCTTTTGAGATTCCGCTGATTGCGGCAAAGATGGCGGAGTCGAAGAAATACGACGCAGTTATCTGTCTCGGGGCAGTCATCAGGGGTGCAACGGATCATTATGAGTATGTCTGCAGCGAGGTCACGAAAGGAATCGCGTCCGTGGCTCTTAAATCCGGTGTCCCGGTGATGTTTGGTGTCCTGACCACAGATAATCTGGAGCAGGCAATTGAGCGTGCCGGAACAAAGGTCGGGAACAAAGGTTTCGACGCGGCTGTGAGTGCGATTGAGATGGTGAATGTTATTAGGGAACTGAATAAATAGGCAGACCCCGTCTTACTACCACTACCTCCCCTCAAAATATTTTGCCTGGGCAAAACAATGTTCTGCCCGATCATCTTCACCGAGTGCGAGCAGGATGGTTCCTTTTCTTTCCCAGAACCTGGCATCAGTCGGCGTAATTTCGATGCCGTTTTCAAATGCCGGAAGTGCTTTTTTATATTCTTCTACTGCGGCATAGGCAAGACCGAGGTTCATCCAGTAATCAGCTTCATGAGGATTCAGGCGGGATGCCCGCTCGAATGCTACAATCGAGGCTTCAATGTCACCCTGCCGGAAAAGCACCACGCCTTTTCCAGACCAGATTGCGGCACACTTTGGATCAAGTTCAAGGGCACGCCTGATGCAGCGGAGAGCTTCATCTGACGTTTCTTCATTTTCGTTCATAGCGAGCCCCAACTCTGACCAGTACACCGCATTGTGCGGCTCAAGCGTTACTGCCCTTTCAAAACATAACTGTGCCTGGCGGGAATTTCCTGCGTCACGTTCGCGTTCACCGGCAGAAAACCAGTAACCTGCATCCTCGGTCTGAGTTGAATTGCCCATACTATATTCAGAATAGGTCTTTGAGATATTAAGATAATCGAAAAAAAGGGATTAATCCCGGCTCTCCTTCTCCCACCAGATATGTGCCGTTCTGGATTTACCCGGCGCAAGATATCCCTTATCAGTCCTGACAAACCTCTCCCCCAGATACCTGTTCACAATCTCCTTCTGCTCATCGGATTCTGCATGAAGCCGGGTATAATAATCCTCTTTCAGTTCATCCTGATTGCGATATACCTGACTGGTTTTCTTCGTTTCCACCGTCAGATTCGCATGAATACCCAGCTGGAACAAAATATTCCAGAGTGTATCCGCTGTCGGCTCATAATAATATGGCTCACCATGGAGCACAGGCCAGAGGTCACTGTTTCCGCGTGAAAATGAAGGAGGAACCAGGAACCAGAAGAGATGCACAGCACGTTTTGCCGCGGCATCCATCTTCATCAGACAATCCTGAATATTTCCCATCATCAGAGAAAGCGAGGCAATCACATAATCCTGTGTTCCCGCTTCTTCGGGCGTCACCTCTTCCCAGCCTTTTTGTATTTCGCGGATCGGAGGAGCCCCCGTCAGAGCCCGGTATTTCTCCATCGCAGTCAGCATATGACCGGATGGCTCGACAACCGTGACCGGACAGCCGGACAGGGCAAGCGGCACGGCAAGTGTGCCCGGTCCCGCCCCGATATCCAGAACCGATGACCCCGCGGGAATATTCATCACAGACAACTGATACTCGATTCTCCCGCGGTCACCGTCGTGAAGCCGGCGCACGTATCTCTCAACATTCGCCGGATTATCCCAGAAATTCTCCGCATTGTCACAGACCTTTTGTTTCTGTTCAGAGACCCGCTGAATCTGCTCATCCCAGAAGCGGGCATAATCCGGCTTTTCAGCAGACATGATACCCCAGAGTTGACGCTCCCTTTACAAATTCATCAGATTTTGCGAGAGCAAAAAGCGTCTCGACCAGTTCATTTACCGGTGCATCCGCCCTTTTCACGAGGAAAATCGTGTCGCCAGCAGGGGACACCGCAAGCGGAATCGGGACGAAGTCCCCGTCCGGCAGTGTGTCCGCCCCGGCAAAGCAGCTGAGATGGGCGCTGTTATTCTGCAGATGAGCTAAAGCTGATGACTGCTTATGATTTCCATAACGCAGGGTTATTCCGTGTTTTTTTGCAATGTTCGTAAGAGGTTCAAAAATCCGCTCATATGCTCCGGCAATCAGTATCGTCGAATCAAGTTCCTCTCTGCTGCACCGGATTATCGCCGGAACTTTCGCCCCCTCGCAGAATCTGTCAACCCCATAGGGGCTTGAAATCAGAGCGTTTGCCTGAACGGTTGTTTTCTGCACGCTGGACCAGGACGGCTGGGAAATTGCAGCATATTCTTCACCGATTTTTCCGACAGAAAAGCGGTCATACATCTCCATTGATGCGACCGACTCGAATGAATCCCCGAGTCTGACAATGAGTTTCTCATCGGAAACAAGCGTATGTATTCCCCACTTTTTCAGAAGAGGGACAATCATTGCCCGAAGGAACGTCTGGGCGGCAGCGGGATACCCCGGCATGCCAAAGACCGGCTTCCCGTCAATCAGACCAAACAGGGCTGGTCGTCCGGGATTGAGGGCGACCCCGTGGAAGACGAGCGTGCCAAGGTCTTTGATGACCTTTTCCGTGTAATCCTCAGTGCCTGCCGAGGTTCCGGCAGAGATGATGACGATATCTGATTCTTTGACGGCGGATTTCACTGCGTCTTCGATTTTCTTATAATCATCCGGAACGATTTCCGTTCTGGCAGCATCCGTTCCGCAGAACTTCAGATAAGCCTCTGCCATTGGCGTGTTGCTGTCGATAATCTGACCGCCAATCGGTTTTGTCCCGAGAGGGACAAGTTCAGAACCGGATGGGATTATCCGGATTTTTACCGATTTCACGACAACTTCCGTGATGCCGTATGAACCGAGAGCCGCAATATCCATTGGTCGGATGCAGGCACATTCCGGCAGAATCATCTCGCCGGCACAGGCATCCTCACCCGGAAGACGGACATTTTTATTCGCGGCGATCGGGAAGGTAACTTTCAGTCTGCCTGATTCATCAATGGTCGAAGACTCGACCCGGATGACCGCGTCAAATTCAGCGGGCACGGGATTTCCCGTATTGCATCGTTTCCATCCTGTCAGATAGACCGGATTATCAAATGATGCATCAATCGTGTCGCGACTCAGAACCGCAAAACCATCAACTGCTCCGAGAGCGATTTCCGGAACGGATAACTGTGCATAAACAGGTTCTGCCAGTGTTTTTCCGACAGCATCAATGAGCGGGATACGTAAGGATCGTTCAGGAGCCGGACAATGGAGGATTTCTTTCATTGCATCAGGGTATGATATCAATGACTGAGGTTTTGCGGGCATGTATTCTTATGTATTACTCCCATTGGTATTTAACACGCAAGATTGATTGTGTTAATGTTGTTTATTAAATCAGATTAACTTATTGGGAGAAAAATACCTGATAAAAGAAAAAAGAAAATTTAGTCCCTGCGGACTAAAGCGGCTATACCAATTACAGCGAGAAGACCGATCACGGCAAAACCCATCGGAGACGAGGGAGTTTTGGTCAGCGGCACATTCACAGTGTTGGTCTCGCCTTTTGCGGGCATCGTTACGGAGGCATTGGCGGTCTGATATCCGGTTGCGGAGACAGAGACCTTATCAACCGGGGTTGCGGTCGTGTAAACAGCGATGTCTGCTTTACCGTTTGAAATCGTGCCGGTGTAGGCTACATCTCCGGAGATGGAAATCAACTGAACGGTTGCTCCTTCAACATTGCTCGTGACTGAGATTACTCCGCGGTCGCCGCCAATAAGCGGGGAGGAGGAGACAAGAGTCATGGACACAGATTCAGTCTGGCCTTTTGCGGGGGAGGTTACAGACATAGTCTGGGTCTCCCATCCGTTTGCGGAAACGACAATAGAGCTGATCGGGGTTCCGGTTGTGTAGATTGCGAACTCAACGAAACCATTTGCATCGGTGTATCCGGAGGTTGCAACAGATCCTGAGATTGACATAACATCAACTTTTGCGCCGATGATGTTGGTATGAACATCAAGGAAACCACGGTCGCCACCGATTGGCTCTGCTTCCAGAGTCACGGTTACGGAAGTTGTCTTGCCTGAGGCAGGCATCGTTACCGCAGTACTTGCAGTGTAATATCCATCAGCGGACACTATGACTGTAGTTGCAGGAGTTGCGGTCGTGTAGACATAGAATTCGGCCATACCATTAGTCACGGTCTTGGTCTCGATAAGATCGCCGTTGATTGAAATCAGAGATGCAGATGCACCGTTAACAGCACAGTTAACCTGGATGACCCCTTTGTCGCCGCCAATAGCAGCCTCTGCAGATACTGCACAGGTGAAAAGGGCGAGAACAATGAGGACAATAAACAGATAGGATGTTTTTTTCATAGAATCACTCTCGTGTTAATCAGAATTAGTTCTGATACTATAGAATACATTCCCATTGTATGTATTCTTTTTGAATGAAAAAAGGAAATGATGATTACTGATTCCGTATTATTACGGCAAAAAGAGCCGCCACTCCAAGACCGGCAAGAATGCCGCCAAGCGGGAACGGACTGGGTGCGGCAGATGAGGGGGAGGGAGAGGAGGCATTCTTTGCGTAAATCATTATATTATCCAGCTCGGTATCGGTCAGATCATATCCGAAGAAGAGCGAGTAATACTCCTTTACTCTATCATTGATATTATAATCGAACACATCCGGATAGAAGAGGTTTCCAAGCCACATCATCGAAAGGAGCCGCTGAACCGATGGCGGATTTCCCATCCAGTTGTATGGTCCGCAGGGTGCCTCATAGACTTTGCCGTTTTGAACCGCAGGGAGCGTTGCCCACAAACTGCTGTTCATAATTTCATTGTAGTAAGCATGGTCTTTCGTGTAGGTAACGAGGATATATTCCGGATTCATCTGGATGATATCTTCCATTGTGTAGGCATCTCCTCTTCCGCTCGCGGTGACTGCTTCCGGAGCCAGATTATTTCCAAGGTAGTTGATTACTTCTCCATGATAAGAGTTGTCGCCGGAACCAATCAGATTCACTGAGTTTCCATCCACGATTGATACGTAGATTAGCGAAACCTTGTTATCTCCGACCTTTTCCATACCTGATGCAAACTCGGCAAGGAGAGTTTCTGTATATCCTGCAAGTTCCTGACCGCGTTCCGGAATCCCGAGAAGGTTTCCAAGAGTAATGTAGGATGCGGGAATATCACTGAGATTATTCTGGGTAATAAACGCAAAACTGACGCCTGTCTGTGACTGGATGGTATCAAGATCCTCTTTCACACCGCTCTTCACTTCCCCGACGTCCAGAATTACATCAATCCCCAGACTTTTGTTGAGTTCCATGATTTCTTCGGCGTTCATCGTTGATTTTGAACCATAAAACTGACCGGTAACCGGCAGAGTGAGAAGACGGGAGTCAACATACTTTTTTTCTTCCTCGGTGAATACGTTTGCGACACTGACGAAGAGGTCAGGTTCAAGTGTGTAGAGCATAATCTGTGCCAAGGCACCTGCAGGAGATACTGCATCGATAGTGACCGGAAGAGAAATCACACGCCCTGCATCATCGGTAAACACTCTGGTCTCCTCTGCGGAAACACTGCCGCAGAATGTCATACACACAATGACAAAGACCATAATCGCAGAAATTACTGTTGTTTTTTTCATACTTCACCTAAAAAGTAGGTAGTATGGGTATTTATACAACACAGTATAAAATCAAACGTGTTAAATAAATTAAGTTTACTTCTGTAATTCTCTCTGCTTACCCACGCCGCCTTCCACCGGAATGCAGAGTTTATGATGACGGGTATTTGACTGGAACTCCTCGATGTGAACATCCACATTATAGACGTCCTTAATCAGTTTTGCATCCAGAACCTCATCCGGACGGCCGTCTGCGATGACTTTTCCTCCCTGGATCATCAGGACACGGTTTGCATACAGGAAAGCATGGTCCGGATTATGCGTCGAGAGAATTATGATATAGCCTTCTTTTGCAAGGTCGGAGATCCGGCACATAACTCTGAACTGATTGCCGTAATCCAGATTTGCCGTCGGTTCATCCATTATGAGAATCTTTGCCTTCTGCACAAGGGCACGGGCTATCAGAGCGAGCTGGCGTTCACCGCCGCTGATTTCCCCGTATCCGGCATCACGCAGGTGACCGATTCCCAGGCTTTCCATCGCCGCATATGCCTGGTTGATATGAGTCTGATTCGGGGCGGATAAAAGACTGACCTGGTTTGTAACGCCCATCAGCACGACATCCAGCACCGAGTAGTTGAACACCGGATGCGTCGACTGGGGAATGTAGGCAATCTGTTTTGCAATCTGTTTATGCGTAAGGGTCTTGATATTTACATCGTTCATAAGGATTTCACCGTTATATTTATTCAGAAATCCAAGTATGCAGCGGAACATCGTGCTTTTTCCCACACCGTTCGGACCAAGAACTGCGAGGAGGTCTCCCTCTTTCACTGAAAATGAGATATCATTCAGTACGAGCGGAGAGTGTTTATCATATGCAAAACTCAGGTGGTTGACCCTGACGCTCATGATCGTTTTCCTCCCATTATCAGAAGATAGGCAAATATCGGGGCGCCGACAAATGCAGTCAGAATCCCGATTGGAACTTCTGTTGTTGCAATAGTCCGGGCGAAATCATCCACGAGCAGCATGAAACCACCCCCCATAATAATTGAGGCAGGGATTATTATCCGGTAATCATACCCGAAGAGCATCCGGCAGAAATGCGGAATGACGAGACCGACCCAGCCGATAATTCCGGAAATGGAAACGGCAACTGCTGTTATCAGTGTCGCACATACAATAACTACAAACCTGAGTCTATGAGTATTAATCCCCATACTCTTCGCCTCGTCTTCACCTAACGTCAGAACATTCATTCTCCAGCGAAGAAGAAAAATCGGAAGAGTCCCGAGAATAATGATAATGCCGGCAAAAATCACATCATCCATCGTCGCCCCGGCAAGACTTCCCATCAGCCAGTAGGTAATCTCAGGAAGTTGTTCGGTTGTGTCAGCTACCAGTTTGATATATGACGTCGACGCGGAGAAGAGACTCCCGACCAGTATCCCCGCAAGAACCATGCTCAGGGTTGCACTCCCTTTCGTCATCCGGCTGACAACGTAGGCAATCAATACCGCAATCATCCCGCCGACGAAGGCAAAGATGGTCACCATGCCGCTGCCAAGAGACAGATAAATGGCAAGACATGCGCCAAATCCCGCACCCGCCGAAGCTCCGAGAATATCCGGAGAGACAAGCGGGTTCTGGAACATTCCCTGATAGGCAGCTCCTGCCGTGGAAAGTGCGGCACCTACCAGAATAGCGGCAAGAATCCGGGGAAGACGGATGTTGAATACAACACTGAACATCGCGTAATCCCAGGTTTCAGTAATCGGGAAAATGGGAGAGAGAAGAAGCAGAAAGACATCATA
>Ga0265294_10008262_pt1 | contig 12190 bp, 16 predicted proteins | sample MunlanPumphouse3_FD_192504 | JGI IMG/M metagenome (GOLD analysis project Ga0265294, IMG submission 192504) | Groundwater microbial communities from a municipal landfill in Southern Ontario, Canada - Pumphouse #3 | ecosystem: Environmental > Aquatic > Deep subsurface > Groundwater | place... | reverse complement strand
TTTTGATTATGGTTCGATTGTAATTGAGCAAATGATTGCGGGAATAAAAAAATTGGGAGTTAAAAAAGTTTTTGATGTTTCGCTAGGAGCTGATTTAGTTACTATAGAAGAAGCAAATGAACTTATAGAAAGGGTAACTAAAAAAGAAAAACTTCCAATGTTTACTTCTTGTTGTCCAGCTTGGGTTAAGTATGTAGAGTTTTACAAGCCAGAGCTTATTCCTAATTTAACAGAAGTAAAATCACCTCATATTCTTTTAGGAGGACTTATAAAAACATATTTTGCTGAAAAAGAAAAAATTGAAGCAAAAGATATTGTTGTTGTTTCTGTGATGCCTTGTACTTCTAAAAAATACGAAATTCAGAGAGAAGAGCTTAAGATCGATGGAGAGAATTGTGTCGATTATGTTTTAACTACTCACGAACTTGCCACTTTATTTCTTAAACATAAAATAGATCTTTCAAAAATAAAGGGAGAAGATAAAGATGAACTTCTAGGATTTTCTTCTTCAGCCGGTGTAATTTTTGGATCTTCGGGCGGAGTAGCAGAATCAGCCACAAGAACAGCTTTTTATAAACTATTAAATAAAAAAATAGAGAAAATAGATTTTAAAGAATTTCGAGGGGTAAAAGAAATTAAGGAGGCTATAGTTCAAATAGGAGATATAAAATTAAGAGTTGCGGTTGTTCACGGTCTTAAAAACGCTAAAGAGATAATTGAGAACAATCTTTCTGATTTTGATTACATTGAAGTGATGTCTTGTCCTATGGGATGTGTTGGAGGGGGAGGTCAGCCAGTTCCTACAAGTAAGGAGATAAGAAAAAAAAGATCAGACGCACTTTACAAAATAGATGCGGAAGCAGAAATTAGAATCGCGGATGAGAATCCAAGGGTTCAAAAAATATATCAAGATTTTTTAACTAATAAAGAAATAATAAATAAAATTGCTTACACGAAGTTTTCGCAAAAGCAAAAAGAAAACTAATATGGAAACAGCTTTAAAAACAAAAAGTATCACAATTTCATTAATTCAATTTTTAAGCATTCTTTCAATAATTATACTTGCGCAAGTTATTTTCAAAAATCAATTTATAACAGGAAGTATTATTAATGCACTATTAATTTGCTCTGTTTTTTTCTTAGGATTAAGGCAGTCTATTGGAATAGCAATTATTCCAAGTTTATTTTCTGTTTTGACTGGATTAATGGCTCCGGCTATTATTCCTTTTGTTCCTTTTATTATATTAGGAAATATTATTTTAGTGGTTACTTTTAATTATTTAAAAAACAGCTATTTTTTAGCTGGAGCTATTGGAGCAGTTTTGAAGTTTGCTTTTCTTTTTTTAAGTAGTAGCTATCTATTTAGCTTTCTTCCAGAGCCTATTTTATATGCAATGAGTTATCCTCAACTTATTACGGCTATTTTAGGAGTAGTATTAGCTTTTATTATTTTAAAAAAGTTAAAAAAAGTATAAAAAAACAGGACAATGTCCTGTTCTAAACTTAGATTGAGTTTACAAGTTTTGTAAGTCTTGATTTTTTACGAGAAGCAGTGTTGTCTTTAATGACATTTGTTTTTGCTGACTTGTCGATGAGTTTATATGCTTTTGGTAATAATTTTAAAGCCTCTTCTTTATTTTTTGAAGCAACCAAAACACGAACTTCCTTCAAGATGTTTTTCATTTCTTTTTTTCTCAAAAAGTTTCTGTATTTCTTTTTTTCGTCTTGAACAAGACGTTTTTTTGCTGACTTTAGTATTGGCATGGTTCTAATATATACTAAAGTCAAAAAATATGCAAGAGTTTCGTATGACGTTGTGTATTAGAATAATTACAAATTTGTATACTTTTTGTAATTATTTTATTACACTAAAAACTTCTTTATTTAAAAATAATAAAAGATATGATATATTGTAATTATGATTACATATTTGAAAGGTAAGGTTTTTTATAAGGGATTAAAAAGTATTTTTCTTTTAGTAAACGATGTTGGTTATGAGATATTTCTATCTCCTTTAAACTTGAAGAAAGTGAAAGAAGGAACAGAGGAGGCGGTCTATACTCAGCTTGTTTTAAAAGAAAAAGAAGTTGAGTTATATGGTTTTTTAAGTTTTAATGAATTAGAGCTTTTTAAACTTTTAAAAACGATTTCTGGAGTTGGTCCAAAGATTGCTCTTCTTTTTGCAGAGTCTGGGTCACTCTCTAAATTAAAATTTAATTTAGAGAATAATAAGGCGCCTAAAGGAATTGGGAGTAAAAAAATACAAAAGATATTGCTTGAATTAACAGGAAAAATAAAAGAAATAGAAAAGGGTGAAAGCCACAAAGACATCGAAGTTATTGAAGCCTTAAAGTCTTTAGGGTTTACTCAAAAAGAGATTAAAAACGCTTTATCTCAAATTGATAAAGAAATAACAGATGTTGAAGAAAAAATAAAAGCTGTTCTTCGCTTCTTAGGGAAATGATGAAAAAACACCTTCCAAAATTTATTTTTAAGATTTATCACTTTATGCTTGCAATAATAGGGGCAGTGATTTATGGTTTTCCAAGCAAAAAAATTAAAGTTATTGCGATTACAGGGACTAATGGTAAATCAACAACCGCGAATATTTGTTTTAATATTTTAGCTGAACGATTTAAAGTAGCTTTAGTTTCTTCTATCTCTTTTAGGGTGGGAGATAAAGAAGAAGTGAATGATCTTAAAATGACAATGCCTGGGAGGTTTAAAATTCAAAAATTTTTAAGCGAGGCTGTAAAAGCAAAATGTGATTACGCTATTATAGAAGTAACTTCAGAGGGAATAGAACAATTTAGGCATAGTTTTATAGATTTTGATGTAGCGATATTTACAAATTTGTCTAAAGAACACATTGAAGCACACAAAGGATTTGATAATTACAAAAGAGCAAAAGGAAAATTATTTAAAGCTATTAAAAAGATTCATATTTTAAATAAAGATGATCCATATTTTGAATATTTTAATTCTTTCCCTGCGGAAAAGAAGATGACTTATTCTACTTTAAAAGAAGCGGATGTTTTTGCTAAAAATGTAAACGCAACTCAAAGTTTCTCAGAATTTAAAATTAATGAAACACTTTTTAAAACTAAACTTTTGGGAGGCTTTAATGTCTGCAATCTTTTAGCTGGAATTACTTTGGGCTTATCTCAAGGATTAAGTTTAGAAGAATGCAAAAGAGGTGTAGAAAAAGTTTCTGGAATTAAAGGAAGAATGCAAAAAATTATTTCAGAACCTTTTTCTGTTTTTATAGATTATGCTTTTACTCCAAACGCTTTAGAAAAAGTTTACGAATATTTAAAACCAACAATTGTGGTATTAGGCGCTTGCGGAGGAGGAAGAGATAAATGGAAAAGGCCAGTTTTAGGAGAGATTGCTTCTAGATACGCAAAACATGTTTTAATTACTAACGAAGACCCATACGATGAAGATCCTCAAGGAATAATAGACGAGGTTGCTCTTAAGGTTGAAAATCCAATTAAAATTTTTGATAGAAGAGAAGCTATTAGCAAGGCTTTGTCTTTAGCTCAAAGGGGAGACACAGTTGTTATTACGGGAAAAGGGTCAGAAACATGTATTATGTGGGAAGGGGGAAGAAGAGAGGCTTGGGACGAAAAACAAGTTATTTTAGAGGAATTTGATAAAATAAAAAGGAGTTTTTGATTCTCCTTAAAATAGAATTAGTTCTTCTCCTAAAAAGGCTTCCATTAGCTCTGGGTCGTTTCTTTTTAGAATTTCTGCACAAGCATTAATGTATGCTTTTTCGCCTATTTTATGGCGGTTTCTTTCAATAATCAGTTCCTCGTTGGTTAATTTTTCTAATTCTTTAGGTTCCATAATAATTCTCCAAATATCTATGATTGTTTTACCACTGTAAAATAGTAAAGTCAAGTGAAAAGTGGTTGATTTAAAAAATAAAATATTGTATTATTAAATTAAGCTATGTTTCAAGAAATAGAAATAAAAACAAAAAGAATTCAAGATCAACTTTTTTGTGAATCTTTCAAAAGCGAAACTAAAAATTATAAATTTAAATTTATAGATTTATTTGCTGGAATTGGAGGAATAAGAATGGGTTTTGAAGAATATGGTGGAGAGTGTGTTTTTAGTTCTGAATGGGATAAACATGCACAAACTACTTACCAAATTAATTTTGGAGAAATTCCGTATGGAGATATAACTAAAATTAATGCAGAAGAAATTCCTAATTTTGATTTTTTGCTAGCTGGATTTCCTTGTCAACCTTTTTCTCAAGCAGGACTTAAGAAAGGTTTTGAAGATACTCGAGGAACTTTATTTTTTGAAATTGCGCGAATTGTTGAATATCACAAACCTTCAGTATTATTTCTTGAGAATGTTAGAAATTTAGCAAGTCACGATAATGGAAAGACTTTGCAAGTTATTAAAAAAACTTTAGAAGATTTAGGCTATAATGTTTTTTTTAAAATATTAAATGCAAAAGATTTTGGAGTTCCTCAAAATAGAGCTAGAATATATATTATTGGTTTTAAAGATAAAGTAGAATTTAAATTTCCTAGTGAGCTTAAAATTGATACGAAATTGGGAAATATTTTAGAAAATAAAGTAGCGGATAAATATACTCTTTCAGATAAATTATGGGCTGGACATCAAAGAAGGAAAGCCGAACATAAAAGTAAGGGTAACGGGTTTGGTTATTCTATTTTTGATAGAGATTCTAAATATACAAGCACAATATCTGCTAGATATTACAAAGATGGTTCTGAGATATTAATAAAGCAAAAAAACTTAAATCCTAGAAAAATAACTCCAAGGGAAGCGGCAAGGCTTCAAGGATTCCCAGATACGTTCAAAATTGGAGTAAGTGATACTCAGGCATATAAGCAATTTGGGAACAGTGTTTCTGTTCCTGTTATTAAGGCTTTAGCCAAACAAATTATAAAAACATTGAATCTATGAATATCAAAAAATTAAAGATTAAAAAAGCAACGCTTGACATAAATCTTATTTTTTATAATTTTTTAAAAAAGATAACTCAATTTCGTTTAACCGATAATCAGATTAACAATTTATTAGTTATTTATTTTTCTAATAAAAAAACAAGCAAGGATAATCTAAAATATTTATTTAGTGACTATATTAAAAACAATATTAAAAGAAATAATATTGTTTTATTGAATTTAATTGATGAAATTGATAATAAAAACATAGAGATTTTTATTCTTTCTTTGAAACTTAATTTAATTAAAGATTTAATTGTTAAAGAGGCTAAATTAACACAAACAATTAAAATTCAAGAGCTAGAAGGATTAAACCAGCTTTCTTTAAAATATGATAAAATTTCTACTCAAATTGCTTACATTAATAGAGTTAGCGGAGCGTTGTTGTCATTATTGTTTTTTGAAAAAATAGAAAAAGAGGAAGTTAACTTTATTTCTGACTCAACAAAAATATTTTTAAAAAACATTGTAAAAGAATACAAATTGTTAAAGAAAAAAGGATTGGAAGCTAATCAAATTTTTAACCTTCTTTTATCTGAAAGTATTAACCAGTCTATTATTAGTTCTGCTGGGGTAGATTATGAAGATAGAATTAAAGCAATATTAATTAGTATAGGAATACCCGAGAAAGAAATAACAAAGACGCATGATAAAGATGATAAATCTACAGAATTTGATTTTTTCTTTGATTATGAAGGAAGAACTTATGGGATAGGAGCGAAAAGAACTTTGAGGGAAAGATATAAACAATATATTAAAACTGGGCACATGTCGAAGATAGATGTAATGATAGAAATAACTTTAGGAACTGATTTAAGAGAAGCTGCTGCAAAAGCTATAAGAAGTCATGAGGTATATTTATTTGTAGCTGATGAAGTTTACAATTCAAATAAGTTTTTACAAAATATAGAAGGGATATATCCCGCAAGCAAGCTTTCTATAAAGCTACTTAAACAATTGAAATAGGATCAAGGAAAACTTGACTATTTCTATTTTTATTACTATAAAGTATATATATGCACGCATTGGGATTAATAGGAGAAAATTTTTTAGGAGTCACTAACACATATGTGATCGCAACAATAGTTGCAGTTTTAATTTTTACTGCCTTTTTTTGTGGCTTGAAATCTAAAAAATTAATTCCATCTCGCATGCAAAACTTTTTTGAATGGATAATTGAATCCATTTTTAATTTTATTGATAGTATTACCGGAAAAAGAGAAAGAACCATGGAGATATTCCCATTGTGTGCCACCATTTTTCTTTATGTATTTTGTTCTAATTTAATTGAATTAATTCCAGGACTAGGAGTTTTTTCTTTTTTGAGATCTCCAAGTTCTGATTTAATGTTTACTTTCTCAATTGCCATATTCGGAATGGTATATATTCATGTAAAAGCACTTTCTAAACTTGGTTTATTCCCATATTTAGGGAAATATCTTAATTTTAAGAATCCAATCCTTTTCTTTGTAGGAATATTGGAAGCTTTAGGAGAATTTACAAGAACTTTTTCTTTAGGGTTAAGGCTTTTCGGAAATTTATTTGCTGGAGAAATGCTTTTAATGGTTGTTTCTTCTTTAATTGCTTTCATTGTTCCGCTTCCTTTTCTAGCTCTTGAAGTTTTAGTAGGATTCATCCAAGCCTTGATTTTTTCTTCATTAATTGCGATATTTTATGTTATAACGGTTGAATTAGAAGAACATGAACAGAGTTAAAACAATTTTTTTAGGAATGAAGGTTGGACTCCTTATGGCGCTTCCCTTGGTAGGTTTCTTAATTTTAGGAGTATGGATAGATAAGACTTTTATGACGTCGCCAACATATTTGATAGCAGGAATATTGGGAGGAATAGTAATAGGAGGAATAATGGTTTACAAGATAATTATTCCATATTTAGAAAAAAAGTTTAATAATAAATAATAATAAATAATAAATATAAAAATATGATAGATCCACAAATCGCATTAGCAGCAGCATTAGCAATTGGTATTGGTGCCATTGGACCAGGAATCGGAATTGGTTTAATTGGTTCTAAAGCATCAGAAGCTATTGGAAGAAATCCAGAAGCAGCATCTAAGATTCAAACAGGTATGATTTTGGCAATCGCTTTCGCCGAAGCTATTGCTATTTATGCACTTGTTATTTCTCTTATTTTAATTTTCGTAGTAGCATAAATTTATAATTATGGAAGAAGGAACAAATTTAATTATTACATTTGTAGGGCAATTACTTAATTTTACAATTTTGTTCTTTTTACTTTCTAAATTTGTTTTTAAACCTCTTTTTAAAATGCTTGAAGAAAGAAGGCAAAAAATTCAAGAGGGTGTTTTAAAAGAAGAAAAAGCAGAGGAAAAGTTGAATAACTTAAGAGAGTTAGATAAAAAACTTAAAATTAAGAACGAGGAAGATCGTAAAAAGGTTTTACTTGAGGCTCAAGAAGAAGCTGATAAGAGAAAAGAAAAAACATTAGAAGAATTAAATCAGACCAAAAAAGATCTTTTGCTTAAAGCAGAAAAAGAAGCCGCTGATCTTAAAGTAAAAGAAATGGAAAAGTCAAAAAGAGAAATCGTTGAGAATTCTATTTCTTTAGCTGAAAAGATTTTAAAAGGTAACATTGACGAAAAAGCAAACGGCGAAATTATTAATAATTATTTAAATAGTTTAAATGAAAAAAGATAAAGAAATTTTATCTTGGGCAAGAGCACTTTATTTAGCGCTTGAGGAGAATAAAGATAATGAAGAAAAAGTTATTCAAAACTTAATTCAATCTTTAGATAAAAAAAACTATTTAATCCCTGCAATTATTAAAAAATACAAAAGCATAAAAGAAAAAGAAAATAAAGTAGAAGTTTCTATTGCTAAAGAAATTACCGAAGAATTAAAAGAAAAGATTAATAAGCAAATAGAGAAATTAGAAGGAAGCGGTAAGAGTATTAATTACAAAATAGATGAAGATTTAATCGGAGGGTTCCGAATTAAAACAAAAGATTATTTAGTTAAAGCATCGATAAAAGATACTTTAATAAAATTTAAAAATAACGCCTATGGACATAATTGAAAAGTTTAAAAAACAGTTAGAAGGCATTGAAATTAAGTCAGAACTAGAAGAAACAGGGGAAGTCGTAGAAATAAAAGATGTTGTCGCCAAAGTTTCTGGTCTTAAAAATGTTGAAAACTTCGAGCTTATATTTTTTGAAGAAGCCAATATTTATGGACTAGCTTTAAATTTGGAAGAATTTGAAGTTGGAGCCGTTGTACTTGGAGATCCGACAAAAATTAAAGAAGGACACGTAGTAAAAAGAACTGGTTCAGTTTTTTCTATTAACGTTGGAGAAGAGCTTTTAGGAAGAGTGGTTGATCCACTTGGAAATGCTATTGATGGAAAGGGAGAGATTAGAACTAATCAAAAGTTGCCAATTGAAAGAAAAGGACCTTCTGTTATGGATAGACAGCCGGTTAAAGTACCTATGCATACAGGTATTAAGATTGTTGACGCTTTAACTCCAATCGGAAGAGGACAAAGACAACTTATTATTGGAGACAAAGGACTTGGAAAGACTGCGATTGCGCTAGATACTATCATTAATCAAAAAAATGAAAAAGATAGACCTATTTGCGTCTATGTAGCTTGCGGACAGAAAAAAAGTAAGGTAAAAAGACTTGTTAAAACTTTAGAAGAAGCCGGAGCTTTAGAATATTCTATTATTGTCGCTGCGTTCCCAGACGACCCAGCTTCTATGGTTTACTTAGCTCCTTTCACGGGAGTAACAATTGGAGAATATTTTAGAGATAAAGGAGAACATGCTCTTCTTGTTTACGATGATTTAACAAGACAAGCTTGGGCTTGGAGAGAGATTTCCTTAATTTTAAGAAGACCACCAGGCAGAGAAGCTTACCCAGGAGATGTTTTTTACTTGCATTCAAGATTACTTGAAAGAGCAGCTAAGCTTTCAGATGAAAAAGGAGGAGGTTCTTTAACCGCACTTCCAATTATTGAAACTCAGGCAGGAGATATTTCTGGATATATTCCAACAAACGTAATTTCTATTACTGATGGACAAATATTTTTAGATTCTAGTTTATATAGAAAGAATCAAAAGCCAGCCATGGATATTGGAGCTTCAGTTTCAAGAGTAGGTTCTTCAGCTCAAACAAAAGCAATGAAAAAGGCTTGTGGAAGTTTAAAACTTAGTTTAACTCAATTCCAAGAGCTAGAAAGATTCTCAGAATTTACAGAAGAGCTTGATCCAGAAACAAAAAAAATTCTTGAAAAAGGTAAGGCGATTATTAGAATTTTGAAACAGAAAGATTTAACTCCACTTTCTTTTGAAAAAGAAGCGGTAATCATTTACGCTGCGACTACTTGTTCTATTGAAGAATTAAAATTAGAAAACATTGATACTTTTGAAGAAAAGCTTTTTTCTGAAATCGAAATTTCTAAACCAGATATTTTTGAAAAAATTAAAGAAGGTAGAGAGTTAACTGACGAAATTAAAAAAGAGATTGAAGATATAGTTAAAAAAGTTAAAGAATCTTATGGATCTTAGGGCAGTTAAAACAAAAATTGGTTCTGTTAAAAATATCACCGAGATTACAGCAGCCTTGGAGACTTTTTCTGCTCTTAAAATGAAAAAGACTCAAAAGAGATTTAATGAAACAAAAGAGTTTCGTTTAGCAATGGCTAGAATCTTAAAAAGATTAGGTACAGCTTTAAAAAACAATGAGTCTATTTATTTAGAGCAAAGGGAGGTAAAAAAAGTTCTTTTCTGTGTTGTTGCTTCAGATAGAGGTTTTTGTGGACCTTTTAATAGCAATATTTTGAAATTTTCAAATAAGCAGATATCTTTAGTGAGAGAAAAATATCCTCAAGCAGAAATAGAGATTATGCCTATTGGTAAAAAATCAATTCGTTATTTTAAGAAGCATAAGGAAAATGTTAAAAGAGAGTATTTTGGAGTAGGTGAGTTTTTTAACTACGAAGAGACTAAGGAGATAGCTGACTTTCTAGTGACTTCTTTTGCGAGTAAAGATTATGATAGAATCTATTTTCTTTACAATAATTTTATTTCTAGTTTTATGCAAAAACCAAGATGCGTTGATTTGTTCCCTTTAAACAAAAGCATTGTTGAAAGCTTTATTGAAAAAGAAGAGGAAAAAGATGAAAAAATAGAACATCTTTTAGAGCCAACAAGAGAAAGAATTTTAAATGAAGTTGTTCACGAATTTATTCTTTATTTAATTTATCAGTTCATTTTATCAGCAAACACAGCTGAACATTCAGCAAGAATGCTTGCAATGAGAAATGCTTCTGATAATGCTTCTGATATTTTAGGAGAATTAAAATTAGAATATAATAAAGCGAGACAGCAACATATTACAAATGAAGTTTCCGAAATTTCTTCTACAAAAGAAGCAATGGAATAATAAATAAAAAATAAGATATGGCAAAAGTAATACAAATTATCGGGCCGGTAGTAGATGTAGAATTTGAAAACGAAAAAAATCCATCAATCTTCGAGGCTCTAGCAATCAAAGAGAAAAATTTAATTCTAGAAGTAGAACAGATTTTAGGTGAGGGAAAGGTTAGGTGTCTTGCTATGGGAGCAACAGAAGGATTAAAAAGAGGAGATATTGTAACCGCTCTTTCTAAGCCAATTACGGTTCCTGTAGGAGAAAAAGTTTTAGGAAGAATTTTAAATGTTTTAGGAGAAACTATTGATAACAAAGAACCAATAAAAACAGAGACTTACGCTCCTATTATCGGAAACAAAGTTTCCTATGAGGACCAAAGTCAAGAAACAGAAATTTTGGAAACAGGAATTAAGGCAATTGATCTGTTGTGCCCACTTCCAAAAGGAGGAAAAGTAGGATTGTTTGGAGGAGCGGGAGTAGGAAAAACAGTTCTAATTCAAGAACTTATCGGAAACGTTGCTAAAATGCATGACGGAGTTTCTGTTTTTGCTGGTATCGGAGAAAGATCTAGAGAAGGAAATGACATTTATCTTGAAATGGAGGAATCAGGAGCGCTTAAAAACACAGCTCTTGTTTTTGGTCAAATGAATGAAGTTCCTGGAATTAGATTTAGAATTCCTTTTACTGGTTTGACTATTGCTGAGTATTTTAGAGATAAACAAAAGAAAGATGTTCTTTTATTTATGGATAACATCTTCCGTTTCGTTTTAGCAGGATCTGAGGTTTCAGCCCTGCTTGGTAGAATTCCATCTCAAACTGGTTATCAGCCAACACTTTCATCTGAAATTGGAGAACTTGAAGAAAGAATTACTTCAACAAAAGATGGTTCAATTACATCAGTACAAGCTATTTATGTTCCAGCTGATGATTTAACAGATCCAGCAATTGTGGCTACTTTTTCACACTTAGATTCTCAACTTGTGTTATCTCGTGCGATTGCCTCACTTGGACTTTATCCTGCCGTTGATCCACTTGAATCTTCTTCATCTTTTTTAAGTCCAAGAATTGTAGGAGAGAAACATTACAACGTTGCTCTTGAAGTTAAAAGAATCCTTCAAAGATATAAAGAACTTCAAGATATTATTGCTATTTTAGGAATTGAAGAATTAAGCGATGAAGACAAGATTGTTGTTGAGAGAGCGAGAAAGATTCAAAAATTCTTATCACAACCTTTCTTTGTAGCCGAACAATTTTCAAGTATTCCTGGTAAATATGTAAAAGTTGAAGAAACAATTGATGGATTTAGTAAGATTGTTTCTGGAGAACTAGACGAAATTAAAGAAGATAAATTCTATATGAAAGGAAATATAGAAGAAGTTATTAACAATAAATAATATGTTAGTTAAAGTTATTACTCCAGAAAAGGAATTATGTGCTGAAAAGGCAAAAAGTATTAGCGTCCCTACCTTAGCGGGGCGCATTACGGTGCTTCCAAAGCATACGGAGCTTCTTTCTGTCATTTCTTCGGGGGAGATTAAGATTGAATTTGAAGAATCGGGAATCAAAAAATTTAAAAGCGAAGGAGGAGTGATAGAGGTTTATAAAAACGAAGTTAATATATTATTAAAAAAAGGAGCTTAGCTCCTTTTTTAAATGTTGCAATAAAAAAAAGATAATGATATACTATTATTGATATTTAATAATTTAAAAAATAAAATTATGTCAATTAAGAAAAACCTTTTAATCTTTTTATTCATCATCGCTGTTTTTACTTCAGTTGTTTT
>Ga0265294_10008260_pt1 | contig 12193 bp, 9 predicted proteins | sample MunlanPumphouse3_FD_192504 | JGI IMG/M metagenome (GOLD analysis project Ga0265294, IMG submission 192504) | Groundwater microbial communities from a municipal landfill in Southern Ontario, Canada - Pumphouse #3 | ecosystem: Environmental > Aquatic > Deep subsurface > Groundwater | place... | reverse complement strand
GCTTCATTTCGTAAGTAATATTCTGTCCGTTCATATAACCGATCAAAAAAGCCAATGGAGAAAGTATTATACCCAAACCGGAAAACATAATAAAACCGGCCGGTATTTCATTATTACCCTCTATTGCTTCAGCAACTCCGCCAATTATTATTCCGCATGCAATTGTGCCTAAAGTATACCTCAATCCCGTTCCCAGAGGATGTGTTTTATAAAAACTCACGGTTTTGACCGAGTCATGTGAAAGTGAATTCATACGGTCAGTTCCGTAATAGAATATCCCTCCTTTGTATTGCATATTCTCTGCTTCAAGAGTCTTGCCGTTCTCTAAAACCACATCAGCTGTCCGGTTCTTAGCCGTAGAATTAAAATCATTACCTGACTCATGCTTTTTAAGTACACGCTCGCCTGAGCATGATATTATCAGTAATACTGACAGGAAAATAACCGTGATCTTCATAATATCCTCCTGAACTTATATACATTTTATATTTAATTTATTTTGAATGCAAAATCAACAAAAAAATATACAGATCTATTTTTATCTCCTTTTTTCAATAGAAGACCCAGATCGACTCCGGATCTCAGATCTCTGCTCGCAGTTGCCGTTGAAATATCTTTAAACAGCCTTAAATAATCCTTTCTTGAAAACTCTTTCCCCCAAAATTTTTCCTTTGCCGTGCTCAGTCTTTCTTCAGAAGTCATAACTTTTGATTCGTTCCATAAAATACGGTCAAGCTCCGAATCAATAATCCTAAGCATGAATTCAATGAACATTGTCGATTTTCCTTCTTTATCGCAAGACGAAAGTATCTCGTAGTATTTTTGCTGTTTTTCCTTTATGATGCTTTCGACAGGCAGAAATTCAAATACAGGATATCTGCTTTTAAGTATCACGCTCTGCCAGAACCTGCCCATTCTCCCGTTACCGTCCATAAACGGATGAATGAACTCGGTTTCATAATGGAACACGCAGCTTTTTATAAGAACCGCATCCCTGTCGCTTTTAAGATACTTGAACAGATCACTCATCAGGTAGTTAACTCTGTCTCCGGAAGGAGCTACATGCATAATCTCGCTACCCTTTACCACACCGACCGAACCGCTTCTGAATTTACCCGGATCATCTATAAGACCTTTCATCAGTACATTATGAGCCTTCAAAAACGATGCTGAAGAAAAAGGATCAAATTCGCCTATCCTGTTATATAATTCGATAGCATTTTTTACTTCAAGAATATCTTTTTTCGGGCCGGCTACCTTTTTATCGTCAAAAATAGCGGTAACCTGATCGATAGTCAGCGCATTTCCTTCGATAGCAAGAGTGGATTGAACTGTCTTTATCCGGTTTTCGCGCCTTAGCTGCGGCGAAGGTTTGTCAAGATGGACAGCATTAATCTCTCCGAGCTTTTCAGATACCGAAGCGATCAGATTCAAAATGTCCGGGGTGATATCATAAGGCGGTTTCATATTCCTCCATTCAGGCTTATGATAGTATCATTTGATAGTATCATATAGGTAATATAATAAAAATCGTTACTTAAAACAAGGGATTATATTTTGATCTTTACTGAAACCTGCTTTTCATTTTTCTCGGAAATTTCGGGGCTATATTTTTGCCATATCTTTAACGAAAATAAATTATTTCTGTCAATATCCGATTGTAGAATTTCAAGACCCTTTGATTTGGCTATATCGAGAATAAGCTCAAATGCCTTCTTTCCTATTCCTTTTCCCCTAAATTTACTGCCGACCCAGTAACCGACACCCGCTTTTCTAATATCCGGATCAATATGGCTGAGGCTGATCATTCCTGCGAATTCATTTTCAAATCTTATCTCGAACGATTCCGAACTTTTATTTTTGCACCACTCCTGAACAAATTCAAACTCTTCGGCAGCTGAGAACTCTTTACCTTTGAGCCCGAGCTCATTTCTGACTATCTCGTCCGAACTGAAAAGTCTGACCATATCTTCCGCACTTTTGAGGGTGAATGGTTTAACGGATATCAATTTAAGATTTCTTCTTTATATGGGTTATTTGCTTTACCGCTTTATCAAAGTCATTCAAAGCGTATTTTGCATCTTCTAATCTTGACTGACTGAATTTCTCATATTCGTTATCGGCGATTTCCATAGCCAATTCATGAGAAACTTTTCCGGCATGTTCAAGAATTTCTCTGTCGTTTATCGTAAGGAAACTATCCAGCTTTTTTATCCAGTCATTCATGTGCATAGCAACCCTGCGCATCGCCTGACCTTCAGCAAAGATCAAATACTGCTCCGTAAGATTATTTAAGGCTCTGATCTCATCCTCATTAAGGTAGTTTTTAGCAATTGAAACATCCTGCTTGCGGACCTTTGCTCCTCTAAAACTCGTCAGCCCCATATTCGGCTTTGTAGAATCAGCCCGTGAATGAATTATTTCTGCGGCCGTTTGTCCTGTAATTGCCCAATGCATTTTGTTCTGGACGGTTTTGAAAAAATCAATACTGATCTCAGCTGTAGGGTCATAATCAATGCTCGTAGCATAAATATCTGTGATCTTCTGATAGAACCTTCTTTCAGAAGTCCGGATATCCTGAATAATTCTGGTCAGTTCTTCAAAATAGTCAAAAGGCAGATCAGGATTTTTCAACCTTTCTACATCGAGCGTAAAACCCTTAACAATATATTCTGTCAGCCTTTGAGTTGCCCACTGCCGGAATCGGGTCGCCACGCCGCTTTTAATTCTGTAACCGACTGAAATAATGGCATCAAGATTATAGAATTTTTGAGTCCTTTTAACCTCACGGCCGCCTTCAAATTGAACTTGTAAGAAATCCTTACAAGTTGAACTTTCGATTAATTCACATTCTTCGTAAACATTTTTTAAATGCATAGTAATATTCTGCGGTTTGACCTGAAACAATTCAGCCATCGCCTTCTGTGTCAGCCAGACCGTTTCATCCTGTAAACGCACATCAATCTTTAACTTCCCGTTTTCAGCTTCATACACAAGAAATTGGCCTTTATTCATATTGGAATTAGCGATTTCATTTTTCTTCATAATTTATACCTCTTGAACGAAAATATACATATTGTTTCGCTTTAATTCAACTCTTAATATCTTTCTGAACTCCCTATTTTATCATATATTTAAATAGTTATAAGCATTTTTTCCAACTTATCGAGAAAACTCCATAAAATCGACATACAATATCCCTTCTTCAAATATCAGTTTTTCAGCCCTAATATTCCCGTCTTTACCAACATACATTGCACCGCCGAAATAATCTTCCTGACCGCAGCCTGAAATATAATTTACAAGCACAGTTTCTTTACCGATTATCTTCACCTGATCAACATAAGCATTTTTTTCAACTGAATTCCACTCTTTAACAGGATCGATCCCTGCGGAGAAACATCGTGCAAACGGTACTATAACTAATTCGGAATCATTTGTCCTGACAGCCTCAACAAGTTTCTCGTCAAATAAATCTCCGCAGATAAGAAAGGATACTTTCCCGATCGCCGTAGAAAAAACATCAGTCCCAGAGCCGCATTTATACATACTTTTATCCGCTTCCATACCGAACCAGCCTTCCGAAATACGCCTATATACATACTTTGAATTTGTCTGATAGTCGAAATAAACGGCCGAATCATAAATATGACCACTTTTCTTCTCGAAAAAACCGAATACAACATCAATACCGCAGCTTGCAGAGAACTCGAAAATTCCTTTGATCTCAGGATCATCCAAATAGAACGACAGAGCCAGATCATGATCAGGGTCGTCGTTATTAATAAGTCCGGTTAACGCAGCTTCAGAAAAAACGATACAACCAGCACCGTTGTGAGCTGCTTCCGTGATATACCTTTTCATGGATTCGATATTCTGTGAGATTTCTTTCCTGATATGATTTACGCAGAGAGCGAGTTTCATGTCTTCTCCCACTTCTCAAGTCTTACTCTAATCTCATCAGCAGGCAGTCTTGAATTGAAAGTATAAAGCTCTTTTAACTTATTATATGCAGTTTCTTCTTTAATCACATTCTTCTCAACAAGCTGATCGAAAACAAACAGTATTCCCCTAACCTCCAGATCGGCATTCTGAGCAATTTTTCGGAGTTTCCCGTCCCCTGTCATCAGTATTCCATGAGTTTCTTTAGAGTGATGAAGTACAGAACAGTCAGTAATACTTAAGCTGCTGAATTCTCCGCTCAGAGCTATAATTTTACTCAATTCTGTATCATTAAAAGTTTTCACAATCATCTTTGCGTTATTTATAAAATCGTCTATTTTGATCCTCTGCCGATCATCGTCCACTTCAGCTATAACGAAATCTGTTGTATGATATTCATATTCCAGTGAACTTAGGAGGTCAAGCATATCGAGATCGGCAAGATCCATCAGAATATTAGCGTCATTGATCACTATCCTCATCAGTCGATCACTACTGAAAAATTCTTTCTGATACTCGACACTGATTCGCTGAGCAGAGAAGCCGCCTTACCGATCGAAATCAGTTCCTGCGATAATGCCCTGTATATTAGTCTGTAAAACCTTTCAGACTTCTCTGTTTCGCAAAATCTCTGACCGTCAATATCTTTTTTGAGCTCAGGATTTGTATTTATCCGCACATAAAAGTATTTCTGGCTGTTCTTTGAAATGATCCCGCATTCTACCAGTCTATAAATAATCGCCTGTATGCTTATTCCGTAATCTTTTTGGAATACTTTAAGTTCCTGCAGTGATATCTTATCTCTTTTACTTCCGAATTCATTTCGCAGAACAGAAGCCGGTAAAAGCATATTCCCTGCGAATGCGTGACATATCCTTTCTGACTCTTTATCCTCAATATTGTCAGGAATACTCAGTACAAGATGACCCAATTCATGCAGCAGAGTGAACCTCTTTCTTTCGGTATTAAAATTTTTGTTAACAACAATTACAGGAAACTTACCGTCAATAACACATGACAGCCCGTCAAATTTTTCGTCAGCATCAGCGATCTCGATAACCTTTATCTGATTAGCCTCAAGCAGTTCGATAACATTATGGATCGGATCGTGCCCGAGCTCCCATTTCTTTCTTATAATATCCGAAGCTTCGGCAGCTTTACTTATATCATCCGCACTAATATTTTTAAGCGGATTGACAAATTCAGATTTGATCGCCAAAATACTTTCAATACTAAGATAATTCTCTACCCGCTGTATGATACTTTCCTCTACAGCTTTCTGCTTCTTAACAGGCAGCCCGCTCTTTTTTCTAAAACTGATCGCGCCTAATTCCACGGTTGCAGGTCTGAAAAAATAATCCGCATTCTGTCCAAGAGCCTTTGCGATATTGATCAGATTGGTACTGTCCGGAAGCGATTTACCTGACTCATACTTACTAATCATCTGCTTTGAAATATTCAGCATATCCGCCAGTTTCTGTAGCGAATAACCTTTAACAAGCCTTGCGCTTTTAAGCCTTTTCGCAAAAATATCTTTCATTTTATGATCCTTTCTTTTCCGGTTGACATTTATAACAATAATTTAATATTTTGTCAACCAACAGTCAAGATATATTTTAATTTCTAAATTATTTTATACCTAGTTAAACACATATTTCCCGCTGCTCACCTCAACATTTGGAGGATTATTTCCATATTCAGTGAATTTATCATATCCTTCCTTCAGGTTATTCCAGAAATCATACCAGTCAGATTCTTTATGCTTTTCTAAATTCTCCCCAGTCATCCTGAACGGGAAAATATGAACTCTGAAAAAGCTTTGCCCGTTCCTGAAAGCGCCGTCAGCAAGGGCATATATCTCTTCTATAAAAGGATCCGTCATCGCATAGCAGCCTATCGATACCGTACTTCCGTGAACCATGATCGCGCTCCCTGTGCGGCCTCTATTACTGTCGTAAGAGTTCGGATAACCTATATTGAAAGCAAGATGATAGTTACTCGACGGATTCAGATTCTCAGGTTTAACGAAATAAAACCCTTCAGGAGCTTTTCCGTCACCCTGCTTCAGCTTTGGACCAAGACCCTGACCGCCGTAAGTAGAAACCGCATAAGTCTTGAACAGAACGAACTCTCCGCCTTTCTTCACCCACATCTCAAGCTCTTTTTCCTCCTTAAAAATCCGGATATAAATAGGAGAGCCGTAACTCAGACCTTTCTCGCCGAGTTCTTTCTCAAGAACAGGTTTTACCATGGCGATTGCATCTTTGGAACGGGCGCTTGTAGGTATGGCTGACTCTGTGTCTGCGAACATCATAGATAAAATTCCCAGTAAAAATAATACATAAACAGCATTTTTCATATCATTTTATCCCGAAGCCGAATTTCTGATAAATATTATCTCTGTCAACTGTGGGATGCTGAAGATCGCCTGATGATGCAGCTACAGCTTTGGAGACATAGTCTCTTAATTCATCCGTAGAGATAATTCCATTATTGTCTTTATCAGCTTCTTTTGAAGATAAGCACTTGATTATTTCTTCAGTGAAAAGCCCGTTTTGTATATCGTCTTTTTCATAAGAAAGCTCTCCGCCCTTCGACGACGAAAAAACTATCGCGCCTGATCTTCTTGCGAGATCGTTGTAAATATAGCGGTCTTTTTCAAAGAGATAAGCACGCTTTTCGGTTTTCACAGGCGCGGCTGAAGCTTTTTCCGCAACTTTTATCCCTCTCCCTTTCAACCCTCTCGAACCTGCCGATGCGTAGTAAATTTGCTGAACTCCCTCTTCGATCTCGCCTGATTCGCAGGTGTCCATCAGGAATAATTTGTTCCTCGGTGGTATTCCCTGAAGAATATCTTCGATAAGTTCGAAGTTGGCTGCTGTAGCTGAAAGATTATTTAGGTCAGTCTCATGCGTCAGGTAATAATAAGTAGCTTCTTTATCGGTATCATGCACTCCATGACCTGCTATGAACAGAATAAATGTATCGTCAGGCTTGGAATTTGTCAGAAAATCCTTCGCTGATCTAATATTTGAAACCGTAGCCTGTTCGTTGGTAAATGTTTTTGTGTAAACATTATTGAATTGTGATATATTCAGCTTGGAAAAAGCTTCAGAAAGGTCATTTGCGTCTTTATCCGCGTACTTCAGGTTAAGTGAGCTGTCTTTGTATAGCGAAACACCAAAAGCGAGGTAGTACAGGTCGCCTTTACCTTCCGCTTTATAGTCTGCATATGTTAGAGCACGGTAGCTTTCGGTTCCCTTTTCGTTCATGCAGGATATTTCGATCTTATTCGTTCCTGATATAAGCTCGATCTTTTCTGAAAGCGAAGCAGAGCTTCCGCTTATTTCTTTTCCAAAAGAACCGTATAATGGAACATCGTTCACATAAACATTATACCTTTTGAGCTGGTATTTACTGTCTGAAAGGCTGAAATTAAGATTAAAATACTTTCCTTCCTGTTTTGAATCATTTATTATGCTTACCGGAACATGGAGTTCTCCTGAAATTTGTTCTTCGGACAAGACCAGCTTTCTCAATCGCTTGCTATACTGCTGATAATAATGTGATATCAGTTCTTTATCATCTGATCCCAGCCTCTCAAGAATTATATCAGGCCTGTTATTCTTAACTGCAAACTGGTCGATGTTCCAGCAGTCCAGCCCGCTAACCATCGCTACAAGACCTCCGCAGTCGGGTGACCCGTCCCAAATACCTTCATTGTCAAATGCAATCCATTGAGTCCCATCCGGGCTTGCTGTCATATTAAGTAGATTCTTACCTGATCCTAAATCCCATACTCGCAAGGTGTTGTTATTGTTAACGGTAACAAGATTTTTTCCGTCAGGTGTCACGCGTGCCAGGCGGAACTGATCATATCCTGTTCCTACTGTTCGTAATTCATTACCCGAATCGCAGTCGAAAACTTTAACACCGCATATATCTCCGTATCTTCCTAAAAAATGAGCAATAATACTATTTCCGTCCGGTGAAAACTGAACATAAATATTGTTTGAATCATAATCAGAATAGGAATCGGAAAGCTTAAAAACTCTTAATTCTTTCATATTCTCAAAATCCCATAAAATGATCTGTTTATAAACCCCGTTAGAACTACAATATTTCTGGGCTGTGACGCACTTTTTCCCGTCAGAAGAAATATCTGCCGATACGACCGTTCCTGTATGTCCAGTTGTAAAAGAACCGTCGAACTTTTGACCGGGCAGTTTTTTAAAAATTTTACCGGACGGAATTGAAACGAAGTAAACGGAATTATCGTCAGTTCTTGAATCGCCGCTGTAAACAATATATTTTTTATCGGGGGTAAGTAACGGAACCGAAGTATAAGGCACCTTTAATGTTAAAACATTTTTTTTCAACTTTATGTTATATAAATTTATTTCATAAAGCGAACTGTAATAAACGGTATTATTATCCGCCAGCAGAACCGCTTCGCTGGAATTGTCTTTTACCGGTAAAGATAATATTTCTTTTCCGTCTGCAATATTCCATATGTTTAAATTATTTATTCCCTTAAAAAAATCACTGCTTCCTGTAATTATTTTATACCCGTCTTCTGAAAAAGATACTGCCTCAACATTGGCTGTTTTATTTTTGAATATTTTCAGAAGTTTCCCTGTTTCAATATCCCATAATTTAACTACAGGATTGCTGAATGAGCCGGTAGCGGCATATTTCCCGTCAAACGATAGAGCCAGGCTTATGTTGTCCGATGTTGAAGAATTAAATGTCTTAACTATTTTTTTTTCTTTTAAGTTGTACATATAAAGAGTTGAATTTTCGTTATAGAGCAGAAATTCATTACCTTGCGTAATAACACGAGTTTCCGGACCGCAAGACCCCTGTAAAACCTTTATCGAATCAATTTTATTCAAGTTCAGCGTATCCCAAATTATTAAATCTGTTTTCTTGGTGTGGTCTCCTATAATTTTGACAGTGATCGCTAATGTTCCGTCGTAGGAGAGTGACCTTAAATAACCCGGTATTGTTCCTATCTCCGATCCTTTTTCAATATCGTAAAAAATGTTTGCATTATTTGACACTTTTTCTACAATACATATTCTGCCGTTACCGCTTATACTTCCGATTGTTGAGTAATCGGATGATATACCGAATTTCTTAACCTCTTTTCCCGTTTCTACTTCACGGATCGAAACTGAATGTTCTGTATTAGATAAGGAAACCGCATGGACTCCGTCATCCATCATTGTAATGTATTCACCGAATCCGTTGGTGTTTGTTTTGGCAGAAGATTCTTTTACAGTTTCACCAGTTATAATGTCATAAACCACTGATCTTAGAGTCTTGGATGAGAAATCCGGCTTGTCACCTGTTGCAATAGTTTTAGTGTCACGAAGGAACCTGACTTTATCATTTCCGGAAAGCTTATGAATAATTTTGCCTGAATTTATATCCCAGACCAATGTCTCCTGCCTATAAGCGCTATCGTAATTTAATGACACCATTCTTGACATATCGTCTGTCAGAATGATTTGCGAGATAGGATAAAGACTCCCCGTAAATCTTTTTATTTCTTTACCGCTGACAACATCCCACAGAATTATCGTCTTATCTTCGCCTCCGGTAACGACAAATTTACCATCTTGCGAAAGTGCCGCACATTTTATTTCACCTTTGTGACCGAGCTGAATTATATTTTCGGTTTTTCCCGTTCCGCAGACGGCGCTGCCGATAAAAACTGTAATTAAAGCTGATAATATCATGATATTTCTGTTCATAAACCGCTCCAAAATATTAATTTCATCTATACAACGAATTCTTTTAAGCTCGTACAATAATATTTCAGTTTTTCTTTCATTTTATTTGAACAACTCTATACACACAATTACAGGAAATTATACTCGAGGACGGAGAATTTGTCAAGCATTATTTCATCAGGTCAAAAGACCGGCGGCATAAACCGGATAAGATTCAAGTATGTATTCGACTTCGGTTTCTTCCCTTCTTTCAGTTATAACTTTCTGCCTGACTGTCTGGCTTGAATATTTGTTTAAATCAAATCTTACGGCGTATTTTATATCCTTTTTAAGAGCTACGAACTGATGAAGTGATTTTAATGTACCGCTTTTGCCGGATTTGACCTCCAGTGGTACGATCTTCCCGCCGATTTCTTCGACAAAATCAAGCTCCGCATTCCCCTTTTTATTCTCTCTCAGCCAGTAATTCAGATCGGACGGTCTCGTCATATCTTCAGAATTTATAAGATGCTGGGACACGAACTGCTCAGCGATGCGGCCTTTGTTTATAAGAGAATCCGCATCAAGCGAATTTATATTATTTATATCAAGTCCGGTAATGTGATTTACAAGCCCGACATCAAGAAACATAAGCTTATAGACCTCGCGATTCTCGGTCGCCTTTAGAGGAATTCCCGAACAGTCCGAGCCGTAAACAGGATTGCATATTCTGGCTTTGATCAGCATTTCGACAGCAGATTTAACTTCAACTGATTTGTGTTCCTTTGACAAATTTGTATATTTAACCTTATCTCCGATATTCTGCGGGATAGCCCTGAAGAGTTTTTGAAGCAGAAGAAGCTCTTTTGATTTCTTTCCGTATTTCGCAAAATCATCCAGGTAAGTATCGCATATCGAACGGTGTACGGTTTTTACGCTTTCCAAACTGCCCGTTTCCTTATAGGCTAGTACAGCTTCCGGCATCCCTCCGATGAATAGATACTCTTTGAATTTTTCTGTGAGCTTCTTATGGATAGTATCAGGCATGTTCTTCACTTCATTAATACTTGAAATATATTTTTTGAGTTCCGGATAAAGGTTATAAATAAATTCATTGAACGACATAGGTCCGAGGTAGCGGTAATCAACCCGGCCTACAGGCATAGAATAGCTATGTTCAGAGAGAGTGAATTCTAAAAGCGATCCTGCAGAAATTACCGGCAGCTCTTTCCTCTCCTCATAAAAATATCTTAGACAGGCCAGAGCATTTGGGACTGCCTGGATTTCGTCGAGAAACAAAAGTGATTTTTCATTGAATGTTTTGCCTGCGATTCCCTCCAGTTCCCGGAGAATGACTGGAATGTCGAAAGTTTTAAATATTTCATTCATGAACAGATATTTTTCGAGATTTATCTCGACAAGATCAAGACCCTCATTTTTGGCAAACATCCGCACCAAAGTAGATTTCCCCACTTGTCGTGCGCCTCTGATTATTACAGGTTTCCTTCCGTATGAATTCAGCCAGTCTTTCAGACTTTTCTCGTTAGAACGGATCATAATGCACCCCTATTTAATCATTTTCTCAAACGAAACACACCCCTTTTCCAACCAATAACAATACGATATAGAGGTCTGTTTCATCTAAATATAAGATAATTATTTAATTCGTGCAAGAAGTTTCAGTTAAAATAGTTATTCGTTAATCCTTCAAATGCTCTTCGGTGACTCTTGAAGTGAAGGCGAAAACGAGGGTGATGATGCCGAGCGCGAAGAGTGTGTAGCGCATGTTGATATCGACGAAATATCCGAAGATCAGGTTTGCGGCGGCGGTGACGATGGATCTTGCCATTGAGACAGCTGAAAGTACTGTCGCCCTGTTCTCCGATTCGATATATTTGTTCATGTAGCTGAAGAATAGAGGTTTTACGGTCAGCCCGAATCCGGCAATGATCAGCATGCAGACGATCGCTGCTGTTATGTTGTAAGTATATGACAGAACGAGATAGCAGACCCCGACAATAAGTGTCGAGATGAAAATATACCTTTTTTTACTGCCTGCGACGGCTTCCATTTTTATCACACCGTTCAGCACTATGATCTCAGCAATGACTATCCCCGCATGGACGAACCCGTAATATTCGAGAGGGAAATCGAGGCTTTTGAGAACGACCTGATACACCCAGATGAGAAAGAACGAAAGCGTCATTATCGCGACATAGTCGATCGTGAGGATCCTTAGGATCCTGTGTCCCCGGAAGTAAGAAAGGCCTGACCTGAGTATCTTAAGATAATCCTTCTCTTCAGTTTTGCGGACGACCGGAGGCTCTGTAAAAGTAAGCGCAATGACGATCGAGAACGATATCGGTATGACTGAAAGGATCATAGCCCACCTGACCCCGATGTATTTGGCGACAAGGCTGCCCAGCGGCGCGGCGAACACCATGGCGAAAAGCCCTATGCTTTCCACCCTGTTCAGTATCTTTTTTGACCCCTTTTCCTCCCCGGTCTGAATGAGCGAGTCATAGACCAGAGCC
>Ga0265294_10008259_pt1 | contig 12193 bp, 13 predicted proteins | sample MunlanPumphouse3_FD_192504 | JGI IMG/M metagenome (GOLD analysis project Ga0265294, IMG submission 192504) | Groundwater microbial communities from a municipal landfill in Southern Ontario, Canada - Pumphouse #3 | ecosystem: Environmental > Aquatic > Deep subsurface > Groundwater | place... | reverse complement strand
GTGTAGATTTCTATCTGGATTATTTAAACTATGATCTCTCTCAAGAATGCCATTGAGATGTATCTTAATGCCAAGTTTTGCGCAGTTCAACTTCTCAGTTGTGATAAAGTTCAAATCCTCAAACATCTTACGCAGACAACCAACAAATCTTTGAGTAGTCGCAATGTTCAAGTGCTTGTTGTTGATCTTTTTTAATTGTCTGGCAATCGGTATGAGTTGTATCAAGTCGCCAAGGGCATATTCCCTGACCAATGTCACTTCATTGGCGTTTAATACATTTGTCATACAAAACGGCTCAAACCATGGTAATCTTTCTACCGGTATGTCTGTCTGCCTACGATCAAAAATCTCGTTTGGACGAACATAGAAAGCAAATGGAGAACTACCATGTGTAAGAATCTGTGTGGCATTGCTCTTGTTGATATACATTTGAATCATTGATTATCTCTCAGGTGTAAAATCATACTCATCAATCTCGATCTTGAAAAAGTTTTCAAAAATCTTGATTCTGTGTATGTTCCGTTCACTATTACTAAGGCTATGATCACTTTCCAGAACACCATCAAGAATCAAAAAATGCTTGTAATTTTTCTTTGGTCGATTGTCAAAAACCGCTTCAAAAATATTGAACCATTTCATTATAGTAGCATATTGTGGACTTGTCCACAAAGCAAATTTAAGTCCAAGCTTACGTTTCATATACTTGATTACCGGAACCAATTGAATCAAATCACCCAGAGCATAGCCGCGCTTAATCAGAATGGTTTCGGTGATTTCTTGTTTGTGATCAAAGATCAAATGCTTTTCGGAAATGAAGTATGGGTTTTTGAGAATGAATTCTGCGTCAGACTCGTCTTTAATATCCTGCCAGACATTCCTTGTAAAGTGACGCACGAATGTTCGTTTATTTAATATAAACGAAATGAAAATCTTTTCTTGTAAACCAACGTATTTTATTTTCATTGGAAATGGAAAAAGGGGCGGGTGTCACCACCCACCCCCTTTGAGGTCAGACTACTTCTTACGAAGTGGTAAGGATAACCTTACCGAGAAGATCGCCAATAACCAGCTTGCGTGCAGCGCGTGACATTACGGCACGAGTCTTCACGAAAGTATTGGGATTGGTTACTTCGGGGCTGAGATAAGCCATTTCGTAGGGGGAGAAAACATACGAGGTTTCAGTCCAGTCGCCAGGATTGTTGTAACCAAGCAGGATTTCGCCTGTGATGAAGGGGTCAACATAAACGCGCCATCTGTTTTTCAGAGTACCGGAGAAGTAACGGCCACCGGTCTTGAGAACCTTCTTGTCAATAGCAACTGCGTCACTGGTGAAACCGTCCATCTTTTCAATGAAACCAGCTTCGTCGGCTGGAACAATGATGTAGTTGGTTTTGCGATAGCGTTTCTTGAAAATTGCGGTGTCAACATCAACGAAGCGTTCCATCAAGGTTTCCATCCAGAATTTTCTGTCACCGTAGGTGATACCAGCTGGTTGAGTTTTGTTGAAGTATGCGATGCCACCAGTTGCGCCAGAAAACAGGTCGGCGATGATTGTTCTGTCCCATTCTCTGGTCAGTTCCGCGCCCATGTTGCCGGTGATGAGACTCATTGCAGCCAGACCATGATAATTCATAAGGTCTTGTTCTACTTCGATAGTAACATTACCTTTGAGTTTCTTGGTGGTTGCACTTACGTCTTCGGAAGTGATTTCCATGGTGATTGTCTTAACGGCGGTCGGATTGTCAGGGTCATACTCCACGTTATTTGCATAAGTGCGGTTGGTATGAATGTCAGCGGCCAGAGAACTGTCGTCATCACGTTTGAAATCGTTGTAGAAAATCTTGTAGGTGGGCTGCGGAATCGGCTGCAAAGAGACGATTTCACGGCTCATCATGTTCGGGTACACCTGACCGATCATGGCCATTTTGGTCTTGATCATGTAGGCGATGTTGCTGGTTGCGGTCTGTGCGCTTTCTTCGATCTGCTTGAGGTCGAAAGAGTTGTAGTCAACGCCCATTTCGGTGCATGTTGCTTTTACGGCGTTGTCAATCAGGAGGGCCATTTTGTTTTCTTCAAGCTCGTTGAGCGTGGGTGTGTTACTGTAGTGCTTGGCCTCGTCCAGGAGATGACCGTATTTGTCAATCAATTGCTGATTTCGTTCGATAAACGATGCGTTCATGTCATTTTCCTTTCTTATTTCTTCTGGCCAAACATTTCAAGGTATTTGGCTTCAGTCCATGCAACGAGTCCGCTGCGTTTTCTCTGAAGGTTCTTGGCACGTAAATCCTTGTGCTGTTCTTCAGTGAGTCCATCTGGTTTGGCTTCTGACGATTCTTCGGTCTGAGTAGATTTGGCCGGTGCGGGAGCAACAACCTTTTCCTTCATTTCCTTGAGAATCTTGGCATTTGATTCATAGGCGGTTTGAACTTCGTCTTTGGTAAGACAATTTTCAAAGCAATCCTTGAATGATTCAAACTTGAAGTATTCTTCGTCAGTAGCTTTCAGGTGTTCGATGTAAGAATCGCGTTCAGCTTTGACATGAGCATCTTTCATCTCTTTCATCTCGGCACGAAGCGTTTCAGCATCTTTACTGGATTCTTTCAGAGAATTTTCAAGTTCGGCAATTCTGCCTTCTTTTTCAGAAACAAGTTTCGATTCTTCAACAACTACAAACTTGTCCGGGAAAACGGTTTTGATTGATTCAACAAGCTTTTCAAGTTCTGCTGTTTTCTGCTCAACAACATGTGCAGTGTCATTGAATTTCTTGTCAGCTTCCTGAAGCTTACCGTCATATTCGGATTTAAGTTCGACAATTGCTGATTCGGCTATTTTCTGAGCAAGCTCAGGACATGCCGCTTTCAGTTCTTCGACTGTTTTAAACATTCCGGGTCTCCTTTTATTAGATTCCATGTGCATATACGCTTCGGTATCGAGTACGGCGGGGTCATCCACAAAGTCTATAGACACCAATTCCCAGTCGGTAACTACAGAGAACTTACCTTCATAACCGGGAATTTCTTCCTCTTTTACGAAGCCTCTACCTCTGGTAGAAACTCCTAATTTTGAGCCAGCATCAAGAACTGCTTTAAGGTCTTTACCTGCTGCGGTATTCATTACTTTGGCTTTGTAATAAGCATAGCCATCTTCCTGAACGTCTGTGATTTCCATCAACAGCGCACCGGACTTAGTTATACTGGCAGAACCAAACCATTCGGGGTGATCAACCAGCATACGAATACGCCTTTCAGCAACCATTGGCCTTAAATTGGCAATGGCTTTGTTTGCTTCTTCCCGTTTGTAAACATTGCCGTTCCGTGTAGGAACGTCAGCTTTCATAAACGGGCCAGTAAGAATATATTGAACCTTGGTTTTGCCGGAATTTCCTTCGACAATATTGGATTCAACTTTACAATCAAGCCATTGAATTTCATGTAGTTCTTTTTTCATGTCGGACTCCTAATGTTCAGAATAAGATATTATGGGATATAATGTCAAGTTTTTAACTTTAAAAACGAATAATATAGCGGATATGGAACTCTAAGTTCCACGGCGCGATTATAAATGATTAAAAACCTTTCAATTTCTTTCTTATTAAGCCCCAGAGCAGCCAATGATTTGTTTAGGTCGTTCATGATGTTCTATCCTTAAATACAATTCCACCACCGACGACGTTGACAGTGACGGTCTGGTTATAAAGTGTTTTAACTCTAATAGTTTGAGCATCAACCACTTCAGCCAAACCATAAAATTGCATTCCTGTCCTGTGAACTGAAACGATCTTACCTTCCAGCCCCACGGTGCTTGTAACAATTTCAAAGTTTTCATTCTTTGAAAACATTTCAAGTTCTGCAAGGTACTGGGAAAGTGGTAATTCGGTTTTGATTGCAAAACCATTGTCAGAAATGATTTGTAAAAATTCTTCCTTGGTGGATTTGGCAATCTCATTGTGATAATCGGACAGTTCACCATCGGTAATATGTGCCATGCCACGATGAAAGTAATAACCAACAGTAAGTGTTTGTAGGTTAGTGACATGCATCGGTTCAGGAATGTTCTCACCGCGCTCAGTGTATTTGTCCATCAGGTAATACACGTAGTCATCATTTGGGCCAATGTCTGGGAAATTCAAGGAACAGCGACAATTCGATAGGCAAACACTGTCCCCAGCTTTCGGCACAGTTGGTAAGGTTTTCTTTTCGTAAGGACTGTTTGAAGCAAGGCTTAAACAATCAACACAGTGCTTATCGGTATCACCCAGAACCCAAAAGATTTTCACACCTTCTGGCAAGTAAACCATTTGACCAAAGGCAAACAAAGGAATAAGCCCGTCCTCATACATCTTCATTCGGCGGCTATAATCCATTTTGCCGGTTTTATTTATGACATCATCGGCGAATTTGCCCATGAATGCCATCTCTTTACCAACCTGATACCCGATAGAGCCGATTTCATCTGGCTTCAGCGTGGATTCATCTTCCTGTGAGAATTGCTTGCCAGCAAGGTATGCCGATCTAAAGTGCTTGGTGATTGAGTCTCGCTGCAAAGCAAGGTATTCATCTTTGGTCACATCACCAGCACGCAATCGCTCAAGGTTCTTGTTAAGCTCTCGACCATAGACCTTTTTATCCCTGTGAAAACTCTTAATGATTTCAGCTTTACTTTCAAAGGAACGGTTGCGGGAAACCGCAACCCCTTTGTTCTTCAGCATCATGTTCTTTGAGAACTTTTCAAGAAGGATATCTATCAAATCCATATTAGTTACCAGTTTGGGCTTGGAGAAGATCAATCAAATTCAATACAAGTCCACCAAATTTGGGGTTCTTGTTAATGATCTTCTGCATCTTTTCCCATTCTTTAAACTCTGATTCAGAAAGCTTGCCCTTCACGATCTTGATCAATTCTTCTTTGGTCTTTGGTGCTGGTTCTTCTTCGTTATCTTCTTCGTCATCACCAGCAGCAACACCGGCGGCTTTCTGTTTTGCCAGTAATGCATCTGCCTTTTCTTGGCGTTCTTCACGCGCAATTTTCATTCTGCGCTGCATTTCAGAGGCTTCGTCCTGCGTCATACCAAGAACACGATTGTAAATGAAAATATCATCTATCACGTCCATATCAACCATGAGCATTTTGGCAATCTCACACTTGATCTTTTCGATGGTCATTTTTCTTTCTTCATCAATAGTGAGACTCAGCGGCCAAACAACATCAAGCTCATCAAGTGATACCGGAACACCTTCTACAGCCAGAATGTTCTGGTACAAGCCTTTAATGGCAGGTGTGATAATGGTTTGAATGCGCCTGATTCTTCTCAAAAAGTTACCCATCTGGTTATCAGACGTGGATTTTGAGTTGACATCGACTTCTTTACCAATCAGCAACTTTGGAGTGCCGGTTGAGTAAATCAGCTTATCTTCACAATACATGATATCTTCGATATCCTTGCCTGTGTTGGCGTTGTTATTCAAAGGAATAACATTACCACCAGAACCGGCGCGGGTAGGTACCATGATGTCTTCAATGACCGACAGTGGGTTATATTCCCATGACCATTGGCCAGTCTGAGGGTTGATATACTTTCGGCGCATGATTCTCTTTTTGTAGCTGTCAAGGAACGCCAGTGCTTCATCGCCCTGGAGTTCTCCAACGTCCACGATCATGGCATAATTCTGGTTTGCTCTTGAAAGGCGGGTAATCATCATACCTTCTTCCATGAGTCTGAGCTGTCTGTAAAGCAGACGGCTCTTTTCAACCATCGACACACCCTTACCATACTTGCAGAACCGCTCTCTGTCTGTGTTTAAGCACAGGTGAAAGATTTCATTATCGTTGAATTCAGCATGGACAGCCCCGGCGATAATCTGACTGAGCCTTGGTTCCTTACTTGGGAAACCATCAATCATAATCGGAGCAATGGTCTTAATGGGTATGTTACGGAAACCAAGGAACTTCTTACCGGCAAGATCGAGTACCAATTCTTCTGCATTGTCACCATACTTCAACATGGCACGAATCTGCGGGAAAAGCTGTTCCTGAATAGAAACTCGTGATTCAATTTCTTCAATTTTATTCTGGGCTTTTGTGTTGGTGGAAATGACTTTGACTGCTTTGGAATTGTCATGATCGTTGGGGTAAATGACGTAATCAGCATTGACATCGAGTGCCGCTGAAATTTCTGGCACTTCATTGTCCATGTCATTAAGCTCTTTGTATCTGGTTTTGTCGGTATCATCCAAATAAATGATATTCTTTATTTTCTTAGACCAGTATTCGTCGGCTGGCTGAGACGATACCATTTCATCGTCCATGTCAACATTGGTTGGACGCGGCTTATCCACGGCGGCCATCTTTTCACTTACGATCTTTTCTATAGCACCAGAGTCAACAAAGCCAAAATAATTCATAACTCTATCAACAATTTTCATGGCAACAATCCTTTTCAGCAGAAGTCTATCTGCCAGTATAACCGAGTTTTATTTTTGATTCAAGGTACCAGTAATCCAATCAAGGAACTGATCTTTTTCACTATCGCCGGTATTGTGATGAGACTGACCTTTTTCATCTGGGATACCGTGAATGCTGCTTATGATCAAGTCTTCATTTCCGTAAAGCGGGTCAACATGCATGTGATACACAATTGAAGCCACAGCGTCAGCCAAATCCTTACTTGACATGATAGGGTGGTCAATTTTATTCTTTGTGTAGTCGCGTTCAAGATCGTTTAACTCTATTTCCAATTTTGGGTGATATACACAACGAATTCTACCATCATATAATGCAGTTCTGAATGTTTCATACGGTTCTGGTGTTCTGTCCAATGAAATATAACTCATCACAATTCCATTACGTTTCATTTGCTGTTCCATGTCTTTCGACTGGAATCCATCAGCACCACCGCGCCGTATTCGGTACTTCCTGTTCTTCATCTGGAAAATAAGATTTCTGACTCTGGCAATTTCCACTTCGCCAAATTCTTTCTCAGGCCGCACTTCCAGAACCATTTCAATGACACACACTGGCAACTTCTCATTGATCGTGTCCATTTGCTGCGTTTCATCATTGAAGAATTCGCGCTTCATGTACTTGTAACCATCAATGTAGCCCTGCGCGTACCCGAAGCTGTCCTTGGTGATACCAATGTCCATGCCGATGTACCGCGCCTTTTCGGGCTTGTGATTCTTTCCAACGATATACTCAGCCGCCACAAATTCCGGTTTCGGCGAAAGCGTACCAGTATCAACGGAGAAGATTCTGGGCAAATCATCGTCAAACATTTCAATAATCTTGTCTTTATTCCCGATAAATGGCTGTATCGCATGAATACCGTACCCTGCGATATCTCTCAGGGCATTTTCAATATCGGATTCAAACTTATCATAGAAATCCATTGGCACATTGATAACTTTTCCAGTAGGTTTATCATGTGGGCCCAAGATACGACTTCTACGATTCAATTCGCCAATTTCAACTTTGAATTCCTGTGTGCTATATGCCTGACGATTGACAATCCACTGGTTGTAATCCATGATATGAACGGTCTTAATGCCGGTTCGCTTCTGGGTTTCAATCGCAGAATCAATATGTTCGCTGGTGAAGTCATTTGGGTAAACGCGAGAAGAACCGAGATAAAGAATCCCAGGTCGTTTCTGTTGTTTTGGCTTTCTAAAGCGAGAGTCAAGGCGGCGGCGTAAGCTTCTATACAGGGTTCTGGCTTCATCGAACATACCAGAACCAGACTCAGACCGCTTAGAATTTTTGATCTTCCTGAAAAAGTTGGCTTCATCCATCGCACCAGAAAACAAGTTCAAACCAATATTAGAACTATGTGAGCTTGATGCTGGAAATAACTCTATCTTATTCGGGAACACCAACGAATCAGTTGCTTTCTTCTTGTTGAACATGAAGTTTTCATTGAAATAAGGAATCTTTTCAATCATGCCCTTAACTGTGCTAAAAATGTTCTTTTTGCCCTGCTGTTCTGTAACTGAAATGATAATGATGCCAATTGGTGAGTCTGGTGCTAGAAAATAATACCGCTGTGGCCACTTCAAGCAACTAAGGTAATAAAGTTGCCAGAGCATCCCAAGTTCCATGAAAAAGGATTTACCCCAACCAATAGAACCGGTTAAGACCACTTCCTCAATGGTCGAGCCGGGAGAATGGATTTCTATGAAATCCTCTCTTAGTTTTGGGTAAATGGACTCAACCACACCAATACCGGTCTTGGGATTGACACCGCAATAATAAGGGTCATCCAAGAATGTTTCTGGCGAAACCATGGCGTGTTTGAAAGGATCAGCTTCTTCCAGTATTTCGCCAAATGCATCTTTTAAAACTTCCAGAACTATGTCTTCCTGACCTTTGTATTCGTCAAGAATGTCTTGGACAAAGTGAGGATCGTCCAGTGTTCCAAATAATATACTTTTGATTCTTTCAAGTTCTTGGTTCATATTGGTAGTATATGTTATGACTTGTGAAATGTCAATTTGGACGTTTTTACTCTGTGGAGAGTATATACTATTTTGCTTCCGGTTTTATTCCAGTAAAAGTGGAATAGTATATATACTGTTCTGGAGAATGCTTTATTGTTTACTTGGGAAAAGATCGCCAAAGGATATTCGGGTTTAGAATATCCTTTGGAAATTGGCTGGTTGAAAAATTGTCCTCTATATCTCTTTTTTCTTTCTTTATTTTTCTTCTTTTTCTATTATTGTCTCTTTACGTAAAGAGTAGGCCAGATTTTAAGTTTTAAACCGGAAACCAAGAATTGATAAGGGTTTAGCCATAAAACGTCCTACTCTTTACGTAAAGAGTAGGCCTACTCTTTACGTAAAGAGTAGGCCTACTCTTTACGTAAATACTCTTTACGTAAAGAGTATCAAATTCTAAAACCGGCACTAGATATAGCTTTGCTGGTTTTGTGTCCTACTCTTTACGTAAATACTCTTTACGTAAAGAGTATCAAATTGTATTTTTATAGAATTTACATTGACATAGAATTAGAATTACCATATAATCTATTTACAATTTTTAACCAAAAGGAAAGTATATGCAACACTATGTTTTGAAAAGAGATGAATTGAAAAAATTGATGCTTCAAAAATTTTACAATATTACGAAGCTATCAAGAGATGCAGATGTGTCTTACCCGAGTTTGTTAAATGCTTATAATCATGGGAAGCCGGTTACAATGAGAACCGCCGAAAAAATTTGTAAAACATTGGGAGTCGAATTTAAAGATTTGTTCATGGAATAAGATCATGGAAAAAATTTCGTTCAATTTTGTTCCGATACCGGTAAGCATACTCAAACAGAGTTTCAAAATGCATATGTCCGCGTCTGAAACAAAGATATTTTTAATGATTCTTTACCAGACATATACATTTAATGATAAGCCCCGTGGCGAATTCAGAAAAATGTCATTGTCGTATATGGCAAAATTGTGTGACATAAAACCTGCAAATTTGTGTCAGTATTTACAGCGACTAGAAGATAGAAATATCATTATCACAAAAAAACAAGACCGGTGTAACTATTGTAAGGTGAACCCAAAAACAGAACAATGGAAAAGTGTCGAAAGTACAGGAGTCAGAATCAATTTTCCCAAAAAATACCGCAAAGAACTTTCAAATTTCAAAAAGTGTGTTAAGGAATTTGCCATAGAAAATAGAAAAGTTCCTTCAATGGAGGATTTGGAACGGGCGATTGAAAATTATTTTGAAGAAGAATGGAAAACGTTGGATTGTTTTGAAAAGATTGATTTTAAAAATTTAATTTCCGAAATTAAAATGGAGTTGATCGCATGACTACAAAACGTAAACGAGAGTATCTTGAATATTTACAGTCAGAGGAATGGTTTGCGATCAGAGATAAAGCATTTGAGTTCCATGGAAGAATTTGTCTTGATTGTTCAACAAAAAGGAACCTACAGATACACCATTTGCGGTACCCACGGGTGTTTGGCCAGGAAGATATTGAGAAAGATTTGTGCGTTCTTTGTAAAAATGCCATGATAAGCGGCATGGATTTGAACTACATTCGTTTGAAGATGAGTATATTGACGCAGGAAAAATTTTCGACGATTGTATAAATGTTCCGATGTTTATATTGCGAAGAATTTTTGAAATTAGAGCAAGGTGTCAGGTTATCCATATTATACTGGTATTACTTTTGTTCTATAAACGGGGCATTATGGCTATAACATTTTCACAAATTCAAAACAATCTTTCCATGAGTACAAATGGGCTTAGAACCTATATATCCAGAATGAAGCAGGGAAATATTATTTTGATCAACGATGGTCAGATATCTTTGAATTTTGATTTGTCGAAATGGAAAACCCGCCGATTAGGGAATTGAATATATTTTTCTTGACAAAATGTTAGTAATGTATTACAATCATATCAAATGAAAGGCGGGTTTTAAAGCATGAATCACACGCTATTCTCCGATATCCTAGATCAAATACACAATCCAGAGATTCGCAAGTTCACAATCGAGTGTTTAAAGGAAGCTCCAGAGGAACTTGAGAAAATACCAACATCTACTTCTGGTAAGTATCACCCCGAAATGGCTAACAAAGAAGGTGGTTTGGTATGGCATATAAGACGCGCTTGCTGGTTTGGATATCAGACAATCAAGTCTTACAAGTGGGACAAAGACGATATCCGTGGCGATATCATACTTTCAGCCCTCTTACTTCATGATACCGGCAAACGTGCCAAGTATAAGAATTATTGGGAATACGTTGACCACCCGAAGACGGCTTCCAAAATGATTGCTCGTTATCAGAAAATGCTTCCAGAAAAGGTTTATGCCATGATCTCCGGTTGCGTTCTCCATCACATGGGGCCGTATGGCGGGAAGTTCTTTATGAAACCAATCAAGGATTATAACATTCTTGAAATCGCAGTCTATCAAGCAGACTATCTCGCATCACTGAAGGAGATTGAAATTGTATGAAACGAAATAAAGACGTTGTGGCGTTTAATATCGCCGAAGACCTTAACGCAGAAATCAGAAAGTTGTTTACTGCCAGAATGAAGAATCTGGGTATGACCCAGGAAGAAGTTTCAAAGCGCATGGGCAAGTCTCGTTCCAACGTGGCAGTTCTTCTTACCCAGAATAACATCATGTCATTGCCAGTCATCATAGACTTCTGCCGAGCATTAGACCTTGATATGAAAATGCTGTTCAACGAAAGGCAACCAAGTGTCAGTACTGAAGTGGGATAAAATCACTCTCGACAACAAATACCGGTTTGTCTGCAAGCGAGGAACGACAGAGCGTGATTTAAAGAACTGGCTTTCAGACAAATACAGCCTATGCCGGCAGCGAGTACTGGTCATCCAAACATTTGAACAGTTTGGTAAAACAGTATTTGATGCCCAGATTATAGGGGGAATGCCCAATGTCTGAACATGTATATTATGGTCAGATTGTGATTCAGGTCATTATCATTGCCATTCTGTATCACTCATATAATCAAGTTTCTAAAGACAATGTGGAAAATGCCGAGGCCGTAGCAAAGGTTCAGCAGGTATGTTATCATCTCTCTGTTCAAAGTATGATGCTGATTGTGAGATTGGCACTGGTAGATTTGCAGATGGGGAATGTTGAGTATATCACTGTCCATTCACTCATCAGAGAATCAGAATTACCAGATGAGATGAAAACTACACTTTTCAATCTTCTTGAAGAAGTCTGTGAGACTTACAATATCTCGAAAACGGAGTGAGCACTCTCCCGGCTAAAGCCGAGAGCTTCTAGGGACGAGTCCCAAAGACTGTGTTCCCAGTCTTAAAATGTTTATAGCGGCATTCAAATCTCTGTCCATGACGAGTCCACAAGAACACTTGTGGACTCTTTCATTTAGAGTTTTATCTACTATTTTGCCGCATTGACTACAAGTTTTACTAGTGTTTCTTGGATTTACAAAATTGACAGTTCTACCAGCTTCTACCGCTTTGTATTTTATCAAGTTTGAAAATTGGTTCCAAGCCACGTCCAAAATACTCTTATTTAAACCGGGAATCCCCGCTTTCAACATGTTTTTAATTTCTAGTTTCTCAAGGAAAATTGTCTGGTATTTGTTTATAACTTTCCTAGATTCTTGATGTGAAAAATTGTCACGTTTCCACGTTAAACGCTCGTAAACCCGATTAACTATTTTTCTGGCTTTACATCTTTCTTTACT